>Ga0105055_10010389_pt1 | contig 11650 bp, 9 predicted proteins | sample BON03_FD_78090 | JGI IMG/M metagenome (GOLD analysis project Ga0105055, IMG submission 78090) | Freshwater microbial communities from Lake Bonney liftoff mats and glacier meltwater in Antarctica - BON-03 | ecosystem: Environmental > Aquatic > Freshwater > Ice > Glacier meltwater | place: Lake...
GGCCTATATGTATATACATATATATATACATACATACACACACATATATATATATATATATATACATACATTATCCAACTCTCCAGGTGCCTGCGCGAGGCCGAGCCGCTCTACAAGGAGGCGGTGGCGGGCTTCGCCAAGGGGCTGGGCTCGATTATATATATATATACATATATATATATTATATATATATACATATACATATACATATATATATATATATATATACATACATACATTATACAACTCTCCAGGTGCCTGCGCGAGGCCGAGCCGCTCTACAAGGAGGCGGTGGCGGGCTTCGCCAAGGGGCTGGGCTCGACGCACCCCTCCACGCTGAGCTACGCGGCCGAGCGCGCGCGCGTGCTGCTCGAGCTCGAGCGCGGCGCCGAGGCGGAGACGCTGCAGAAAGACTGCGCCTCGGCCTGCCGCGCCACGCTGGGCGACTCGCACCCGGAGACGCTCATCTGTCTGACCCACCTCGCCGGGTAAGATATATGTATATATATATATATAAATATATGTGTGTGTATATATATATATATATATATATATATATATATATATATATATATATATATATATATATAGATATCGCACCCGGAGACGCTCATCTGCCTCACGCACCTCGCCGGGTAAGATGATGATTGTATACCCCCGAGAGACACCCCCGAGAGACACCTCCCCACATCAGGACAGCACGGGCACAGCCCCCAGCGGCACACCGCCGCCTGCCGCCCCCACCACCGCAGACACGGGGGAAACAGTCCCACAGCGCACCAACCCCACCCAAACGGCCTATGCTCACCCCCAAAGGAGGGCCCAGGCCCAGGGTCAGCGCTTAGGCACGTGGACGCTGGTCCGTCCACAAAAAGAGCCGATGCGCGTATAGTACCCAATGGTACCCGGCACCTCGGGTACGGCCCGGCCCGTTCTAGTGCTAACCACTTAGATCACGAAGAGGACTCCGAACAGCTAGATTAGAATTAGACAAGAGACACACGAGTCAACTGAGCCCCTCGTGGGTTAACCCTTCTTCCAACTGAGCCCCCCCTGATTCCTTGTTCCAGGTTGCTGCGCGCGCAGGAGAAGCTCGCCGAGGCCGAGCCCGTCGCTCGCGAAGTGCTGGCGGGGTGGCGCGCGCTCGAGGCTGGCGAGAAGGATTGCATCCCTCGAAACACGCTGACGAGCCTCAACATCCTGACCGAGGTGCTCCACACCCAGGGCAAAGACAAGGAGGCGGAGCCCCTCTGCCGCGAGGCCGTGGCCGGATTCGATAAAGGGGTGGGGCCAAAGCACCCCTACACGCTGCAGAGCGTGGATATGCTCTGCGCGGTGCTGCAGAAGGTTGGAAAGTCGGCCGAGGCGATGAGGCTATCCAAGCAGTACAACCTTGATGAGGAGATGAGCGGAAAGGGAAAGGGGAAGGGGGGCGCCAAAGGGAGCGGCGGCGGGCGCGGCACGGCGGGAGGGCGCGGCGGCGCGTCGTCGCCTAACGGGCGCGGGGGGGGCGCGGGCGGGACCGGGGTGGTCGAGCTGCCGCTGCCGGGCGCAAACCCCGACGCGGATGTCGACTGAAGAAGGCGACGGAGGCCCTGCCGGTGGAGGGAGGGAGCGCGCTTCTGCTTGTTCTTTACACCCCCTTAGCTTGGTTGGAGAGCGCGTGTATTGCTTCGCGCGCGGCCGGCGTGCCGTCGCATGCGGTGTGTGGCGCGGAGCGGGGGCGAACGGAGCCGTGCCCGGGTCGAGCGAGGGCGAGGCGTGTCTATGGTGGCGACTTCTGAGCCGTGCTGTCTCGGGCGGGGCCGAGCGCCCCCGGGGGGGGCGCGCGGGGGGCCGGGTACGGCGCCACGCGCGCCGCAGGCGCAACGGGCCGGGCCGGTCAAACCTTCACCCCATCCCGCCCCGTCCCTCCCTATGCCAAGCCCCTCCCTTCCTCGCCGCTCCTTGCTTTCCTGGTTCCTGGGCCCTCCGCCGGCCGCGGAATGGCCGGCGATTTGGTCGGTAGCGCATCCGCGCCCAGCCCAGGACTTCCGGTGTTCTGGCCTTGTGTCCTGTTCCTGGTGTCCGGTGGTTTGCGTGCGACGTGTCTCGTGGGGGGTGGAGGAGTGGATAATTTGTTTTTTTTTCGGCAGCCGAAGCGTATGTTACGTATGGAGCTCGTAGCTCGTGAGTAGTCGCACTTGCTTTTGGGCGTGCCTAAACCTAAAACACAAAACACTAAAATAACTAAAACCTAAAAAAACGACTGTGCCCTCCCAGAAGTATCGCCCGAGCCCGAGGCCGCCCCCCTCACTCCCCCTCACTATAACAAATGAGCAGCAGAGGGGGTCCGCCGCAGCCGCCGGTGCGGCTCTACTCTCTACCTCCTCGAGACTACCCCGAGACGTGCAGCGGCAGCGGCGCGGGCGTCGCCGCGCCCCCGCTACTGTCCTTTCGCTGGCTCCTGAGCTGTGTGAACCGCGCTCGTCCCGCCTCGATCAGCTGCCGCCTCACCGGGTCGTCGCCCGAGCCCCGGCTGCCTCCCGCGCCCGTGAAGCAGGGCGTCCGAGCCGCGCACGGCGTGGTGAAGTGGCGCGGTGACGAAGCTGCTCCGCCGCCCTCGTCATGCAACGCGGCCTCGGCGCCTCGCAGCCACGAAGGCATCTCGGTGGAAGAGCATCGCGAGACCGACGGAGTCGCCACACCGCAAGCACAGGCGGCGCCGTTGGCCGTGGTCGAGCCGGCCAAGGCGCCACCCCAGCCAGAGGAGGACGCATCGGAGAGGCCGCCCGCAAAGCCATATGTCGCGCTGCCCCCAAACGCCTTGATCGCGAGGGTGCCTGGGCTGCTCGGCTGGCCACGCTCCCTCGCGAGGCACTCGGCGGCGATGGCGGAGGCGACGCCGCGGGTCGCCTGCAGCAGCGCGAGCGCCCGCCGCGCGCCGCTCTCCGCCGCCTCGCACCGCGCCCGTAATGCCGCGCGCTCGGCCGCCCACACCTCCACGTGCGCCTCGACCAGCGCGCAGACCGCAGCCAGCCGGATCTGCAGCTCCCCTCCGGTATCTGACGCACCCTCCCCGCCGGTATCTGGCGGAGCGCCCGCCGGCTCCTCCGGTCCGGTGGCGCGGCTCTGCATGGTGGCGCGTGGCTCGGTGGCGCGAGAGGATACCGCGAGTGAAGATACCGCGGGGAGGAAGGCGGGTGTGAGGGCCTGGGCTGTGGGGGGCGTGGTAGGGGTGGGTGGCTGGTGAGAGAGCCGCTGCAACAGCCGCGCCTTCTGCTGCTGGAGCAGCCCCGCGCGTAGCTCTGAGGCCTGAAGCGCCTGCTCCGAAGCGTGCAGCGCCGCCCGCAAACGGACCACCTCCGCCTCGGCCCTCGCTGCATCTCGCTCCCCCTCCGCGGTCGCCGCCCCCGCCTCTGGTCCGACCTCTATCCTCGCACCTTCCGCCTCCTCCGTAGGCGCCCCCGTCCCTGGTCTGACCTCCTCTGTCCTCAGGCCAGCAAAACGCTCCGTGACGCTCGCGGAGACCACCGCTGTCTCCGCCGGCGCCTCTGGGAAGGCCCAAGTGCGTCGCTCCATTGCCTGCACGTCCGCCGCCGCGTCCGCCGCCGCCAAAGACGCTTCCTCTCCGAACCACTGCTGCTCTTCCTCAGGCGTTGCGGCCTCAGACCCCGCCGCAGCCGCACCCTCGCCCAACTGCACCTCCTCCACAGGTGGCGGCGGCGGGGCCTCAGCGGCATAGGCCACAGGCGCAGCCTCTCCCCTCACAGCCTGCTGCTCCTGCCCTGCTGGCTTCGCCAACGGGGCCTGCGCCGCACCCTCGCCGCTGCCAAAGAGACCGCGCAGCCCGCCCACCCGAGTGGCCACGCGCGCCGCCGCCGTCTGCGCCACGCCCCCAAACAGGTCCGCCACCCCGAATCCCGACCGCTGCTGTGGCGCCGACGGTACGGAGTCCCCCGCGGCGTCGCCGCCACTGGTCTGCCGCGTGCTCCACTCACTCGTCACGGAGGATGGATCGCTACTCTCCACGCCGCTCGCCGTGCGCTGACTCCCAGCCTCGCTTGGGATGGTCGCCGCCTCAGTGCCGGCCAGCCTGTACCACGCGCGCTGCGCGGGCTCAACGCGCGGGCTCTGGGCCGGAGCGAGGATGGCCGCTGTGGCGGGGTCTAAAACGGGGGCGGGGTCCCGGACCGCTGCATAGGTCTCTGCGCAAATGTGATGTTCCATTGTAGTCGGCTCAGCCCCCGCCGCAGCCGCCGCGGGCCAGCTGGCCACGCTCTGCGCGGCCGCGGAGAAGACCTCGTCGAGGGAGCTGAGGCTGTCAGAGTGCGTGGGCGGCGGAGGAGACTCGGGCCACCGAGCGCTGTCCGGCGGCTCGCTGGCCGTGCTCTGCGCGGCCGCTAAGAAGACCGCGTCGAGGGAGCTGAGGCTGTCAGAGTGCGTGGGCGGCGGAGGAGGCTCGGGCCACCGAGCGCTGTCCGGCAGCTCCGCCGTGTGCTGCGCCTCCAGCGGGGCGGGCACCAAGATCGCGACTGCTTGTACTGTGGCTGCTGGCGTCGCTGCTCGTGTAGCGTCAGGTGTTGCGGCTGCTGCTGACGTGCCGGCTGAGTTGTAGACAGCTGTTGACAACACCGGCAGCCCTCGCACATCGCTCGCGGCACCGCCAGCCGATGCCACAGTCTCAAAGAGGTGGGACAGGCCCGCCGCGGCAAGGGAGCCGGCTGCTGCGGAGGCGGGTGTGGCACTCACGGCGGGAGTGGCGGTGCGAGGCGTCCAAACAGACGGCGACCCTGTGTGAGGCCCTGGCCAGCTAGCCGTGGCTTTACCGGCGGTCGAGATGCGCGGGGTGCCAATTGCCGAGGCGCTCCGGCTGTGCATTGCCGATGAAGGAGTCCTGTTGTAGGACGAGAGCCGCTGCTGTCGGGGGGTTAACCCAGCCGCACCAAGTGCGATGGCCGGCACGCCGCCTGGCGTGGTCACCACGCTGGTGTGCCTGTGCCGGTTCTTCCGCGGCTGGGTCTCCATCCGCGGTGAATAACTGTGTGCAGCTCTGGCCGCCCGCCAACAGAGCGCGAAAACAATCTATAAATAGAAGGCTAAATAAGGCACATTCATGTGAATAGCCCTCAATTTTGCCCCATGCGAAAAACAGTCGTCGCGCGCATGTCGACCGCTGTCCCACGCGTGCTGCGCGTTGGCGGCGTGCCGGAGCACTTCAACACCCCCTGGCACACGGCGGCCAAGGTGGGCCTGTTCGCCGCGCAGGGGATCGATCTGCGCTGGTCCGACTTCCCGGGCGGCACGGGCGCCATGGCTGCGGCACTGCGGGACGGCGAGCTGGACGTGGCCATACTGCTGACGGAGGGGATGGTGGCGGACATCCATAAGGGCAACCCGGCGCGCCTGATCGGTACCTACGTCGCCTCTCCGCTCACGTGGGGTATCCACGTCTCCGCCTCCTCTCCGCTGACCGACACCGCCTCGCTCTACTCGCAGCCGGCGCCCCCGCGCTTCGCCGTCTCGCGCATGACGTCCGGCTCGCACTTGATGGCCTTTGTCGACGCGCGCCGGCGTGCCGGCGACGCCGCGGCCGCTGCCCTGCGCTTTGAAATCGTGGGCACCCTGGAGGGCGCGCGGGTGGGCTTGCGCGAGGGGACGGCGGACGCCTTTATGTGGGAGAAGTTTACGACCAAGCCGCTGGTCGACTCGGGCGAGTGGCGGAGGATCGGTGAGTGCGTCACCGAGTGGCCCTGCTTCTCGCTCGCTGCGACGCCCCAAGCGCTCGCCACCATACCGACGGAGCTGCGCACGGCGCTGCGCATCGTCGCGTCCGAGGCGGAGAGGCTCCGGAGCTCCCCGGACGCGGCCGAGGTTAGTATTCCTCGTGTACAGATGACAGCATCATTGCTAGTATTGTTGTTGTTGCAGCTGGCGGTGCAGGAGCACCTCTCCTACGTTGAGAAGGCCAAGGCATCACCAACAAGCCAGTCGCCACCTCATGCCTACCCCCCTGGGCATAGGTTCCCCCTTCTCCCTACAACAATACCCACTCCAGTATCTATATCTAAATCTTTGCACCTATCTATATCTATAGGGGCATCCTTCACCGTCCAAGAATACTCCCCCGGTATATCTATCTATCTATCTTTCTATCTATCTATATCCGCACCCCTCACCCTACAACAGGTGATTGGCGCCATGTACGGCCTGCAGCCGGCGGACGTGAGCGAGTGGATCCAGACCGTCGAGTGGGCGTCCGCTCCCGCAATCTCCTTCTCCATGCTCCGACACGTGAGTCTGTGTAGTGGTCAGGCGCGGGAGGGGAGCAGCCGGCCGCGCGCGCTGGCAGGGCCCCGAACCGGGCGCACCCGCTGCCTGCACCCCAAAGTATGCCCCTCCCCTTTGTGCGCAGGTGGTCGAGACGCTCGCGAGCGTCGGGGTGTTGCAGAAGGCGGAGCTGCTCACGCCGGAGCAGATGGTTGCTCCCGGCTTCACCGCCAACGCAGACGAGTAGAGGTGGAGGGTGTGAGTTGGTAGGAGACGGAAGCGGGCCGAGTGGAGAGGGCGGCTAGAGCTAAGGGGAGGGCACGGCTTCCGACTTCTTCGATTCTAGCGGATAGAGGAAGACCGACTTCCGATAGCGGATAGAGGAAGAGAGGCTACGAGCAAGAGGCACGGAGCACTGGCTTCCGATGGCCTTCGAGTGGTGGTGGGGGAGAGGGGGGCGCAGGTTGAGGCGATTGACAAAAATAAGTTCTTATTATTATATTATGATCAAAAAATCTAAAACCTTAAAAAATCTGACGATTTTTATTTTTATGATTATGATTATGATTATGATATATTATATATATATAGTATACAATAATAATGGATTATACTAATTATAATTATAATGATATATAATATTGATAATGTACAAATTATGCAAGCTACTTGAGATACGAGATACTACATACTACATACTACACACTCGCACTCGCGTCTCGCGTCTCGCATTCGCGTGTCTCACGCTATAACAATAATAACACTAACTATCTAACTATCTATAACAGCGCCATAGCTACAGTATAGCGCTTATAGTTATAGATATAGCTATATAGCTATAGCCTATGTCCTGTGTATATATATGTAAGCTACAGTAAGTTTTGTTACGTTACTGCTGTTACTACAGTACTACAATGATAACGCGTAGCGCGTAGCACGCAGCACGCAACAAAGTCTTGGATGTAAGTAAGTAGCACGTATACTCAACAAGGTATGCTCTCACTCTGCTCCTGCTCTCACTATTGTTGACTGTATCTCATCTCGTACAGTATAGTATTTGTAAGTATGGTTTGATTTATATATTTCCATACCCATATGATATATATATATATACATATATATACAATGTTTCTATGCAATCTATGTATATGATGAATGTGTGATTATAGATGTATAATAATTGATCTTTATGTAATTCGTATATGTGGTTCAAATTTTATTTGGCACGCCACACTACACCCACAGTGCCCACACGCCAGACGCGCTAGCGCTAGCCATATCCATATCCACCCTCGTGCCCCTTAACTCAACTCTACACCCCCAACTATTCGCACACGCGCACGGATAAATGCGTCACCCCGCGCGCTGTATAGACACAACGAGCATACTATAGCATGACTAGCCCATGCAGGCAGACCCACAGGATGCGAGCTGTGGTGCGCCTCCACATAAGAGCCTCCCAGATCCTGTGAGCCGCGCGTGCCGCTCACACAACACAAGACAACAAAAAAGCCACCACGCGAAAATCCCACAAAACGTTTGCGGTGCGGTGTGTCCGTCCTATGGGCTGAGGCCGCCCCGCCCGCCCATCAAGCCCCGGGGTCCCCTACCCTTGCATCGTCGCACCAAAGCCGAGGCAACCAAAGTAAACACCGGCCGCAGACCGACCGACTTCTCCTAATGCCCCAAAGCTGCAGCTGCCTTAGTAGTAGCGCTGTCGCAAAGCTATAGGCGTGTCGTCGTCGAGAAGCTCTCGAGAACCGAGAAGCCGCACCCCACTGCCCCCATGCTGCTCATCCACCTCCTCCTTCCACGTGCCCCCGGCGCAGCGCACCCGTAAATCAACAGCGCATCGGGTCACAGGATTGAGCACCAGGCTCCAAGATCCGCCGCGGTTCGAAGGTTATCCGCCTGCTCCTGCGTGAGACCCTCGTTGTGTCCACCGGGGATCAGCCACCGGCTGCCGCCTTGGAGCCTGGGCTGGGCGCACTCTTCGATCCGCGCGTGGTAGAGGCCGTCGGTGCCCGGCTCGATCCACGTCTTGCTGATGCGGACGGAGCGCACGCCCTGGCCCACGATGTTGGCGCGGCCGTCGGCAAGGAAGTGGACCGAGTCGATGCGCACGAGCACGGCGGTGCCGCCCGCGCGAGGCGTCGAGTCTGCGTAGAGGAGCTGGCGTTCGCCCTCCCACACACGCCGCATGAGCGCGCGGTAGCGCGCCTCGAAGAGGTGCAGTGCTACGTGCGCGCCAGGCCGGGTGCCGGGCCACATGTAGAAGACCGGGAGGGTCGTCGGAGACGCGTTCTGTAGGAGGGTCTCGAGCTGCTGGGCGTGAGCTGCCTTACGCACGGCGTAGCGGGCGGCGTACGGGTTGAGCCCACCGGCGGACGCGTCCAGCGTGGCCAGAATGTCCGCCACGCGAGCCGTCAGAGCCTCGTCTGGGGGCTGCTCGCGCAACCTGCAGCTGCTCGTCAGAAGCGTACGGCAAAGTGCGCAGAGATGCCCGTTGGCGGAGAAGCAAGAAGATCGGACCAAGCAGAGGCGGCAAAAGGCGTGGCCGCAACCGAGCACGATGGGAGCGACGTACGGCTCAAGACAAATGGCGCACTCCACTTCTTGCTCCGGGTTCGCCTTTGGACCGGCCACGCTGGCGCGAGCGAGGAGCGACTTCATCAAATCCGTCCAAAGATTAGTCACCGCCGAACAAGCCGTTGATAGATTCTCCGTGTGAATGTGAACGTAACACAACCCCGATATAGCGAGCTGTGTAATAGATAATAGATGCATGACTGTATTCCCCGCCGTGGGTTAGCTGTCGCGCCTGCTGTGACGCTGTGACCATGGACCAAGCATCTTCTCTCTCGCCTGGCTTCCCCTACTCCTACTGGTCGGCCCAGTTTTGTTTTATCGACGCTGCTAAAAACGACGCTCGCAGAGCGGGAGCGGTACCGAAACAAATCAAATTCGGGTCGGTACTAGTACTAGTATTAAATTAGTATTAGCAGGTATTAGCAGGTATTAGCAGGTATAAGTGTGGTATTAGCAGGTATTATAGCAGGTATTAGCAGGTATTAGCAGGTATTAGCGAAAAAGTGCTGAAACTCGCTAATACTCGCTAATACCTGCTAATACCTGCACCAATACGAAAAAATCTCACTAGAACCACCTAATACCTGCACTAATACCAAAATACAATCACTAATACCAGTGGCATTAGCGATTCGTTTTTAGTATTAGTCCACAGGTATGAGCAGGTATTAGCGAGTATTAGCGAGTATTAGTACTTTTTAGCGAATACCTGCGAATACCTGCTAATACCTGCTAATACCAATTTAATCCTAATACCGACCCGAATCAAATACATTTTGGTACCCTACCCCTCGCAGAGCTGGGACTGGGAGTCGTTTTTTGCTTTACTAGAAAACTCGGGCCGACCAGTCCCCTGCTGCTTGACCTTTATTACACGATATTGTCACGGCCAACATTTTATGGTGCATGGCTTTCTAAAGGGGGATCGGGGAGGAGTCGTTTATTGCGCAATGATCGTGCAATAATATTGCAATAGGGTAGGCCTTACACGTGGGGGGGGCAGTAAAAGGATGACTAACTCCCTCAATAAAGATTTGAAGTGAAACAATATCTTGCAAAGGCTAACCTGCTACTCTCTGGTTCTAGCTCTCTATAAGGGGATGTCGTTGGAGCTCTCTAGCTCTACTCGTACGATACTCGTACTCGTACACACACACTTAGACTTAGACTTAGAGCTACTCTACTGTACCGTACGAGTAGTATACTGTATTCCTGTACTCGGGTTTACCCGATCACGTAGGTAGCCGGGGGGTCGCGTGGTCTAAGGGGATGTCGTTGGTCGGAGTCCCCTTACGTGGTCACGTAGCCTAGGAGTCACGTAGTCGGGGGGGGGGGTACGTAGCCTAGGGGTCGCGTAGCCTCCTACTACTGTAGGTAGGGGGCCAGGGGGCCACGTGTCACGTATCACGTGTCACGTACGTAGCCTAGCTAGCGCGCGGGTGAGTCGTAGCCGGGGGTCACGTAGCATGAAGCCGGGGGGGTCACGCGGTCACGTAGCCGGGGGGTCACGTGGTTACGTGGCCTAGGGGTCACGTATCACATAGTCGGGGAGGTCACATAGGCTAGGGGCGGTCACGTAGCCTACCTAGGCGGGCGGGGGCACGAGACGTAACCTAGTTAGGACCCCCCCCCCTGACATGTATCTTGGGGATATCCCGCCTGTATCGCTGTATCTAGCTATATCTAACCATGTAGCTGCGGCTGCCACACTCTCTAACTCTAAGTGTTCGGGTTAACCCTCTGCTCGCCTCTCGACTCGACTCTCTACTCGCCTCTCTACTCACCTCTCTACTCGCCCCTGTACTCGTCTCTCTACTCGTCTCTCTACTCGCCTCTCTACTCAACCCTCTACCTCTACTCGACTCTCTACTCAAATCTCTACTCGCCTCTCTACTCGACTCTCTACTCGTCTCTCTACTCGACACTCTACTCGACTCTCTACTCGTCTCTCTACCTCTACTCGACTCTCTACTCGTCTCTCTGCTCGCCTCTCGACTCGACTCTCTACTCGCCTCTCTACTCACCTCTCTACTCGCTTCTCTACTCGCCTCTCTACTCGACCCTCTACCTTTTCTCGACTCTCTACTCAAATCTCTACTCGACTCTCTACTCGACTCTCTACTCGTCTCTCTACTCGACACTCTACTCGACTCTCTACTCGTCTCTCTGCCTCTACTCGACTCTCTACTCGCCTCTCTACTCGCCTCTCTACTCGACTCTCTACTCGTCTCTCGACTCTCTACTCGACTCTCTACTCGTCTCTCTACTCGACTCTCTACTCGACTCTCTACTCGTCTCTCTACTCGACTCTCTACTCAACGCTCTATACTCGCCTCTCTACTCACCTCTTTACTCGACTCTCTACTCGACTCTCTACTCGACTCTCTACTCGACTGTCTGCTCGCCATTCTACTCGACTCTCTACTTGACTCTCTGCTTGCCTCTCGACTCAACTCTCTTCTCAACTCTCTACTCACCTCTCTACTTGACTCTCTACTTAAATATCTACTATCCTCTCTACTCGCCTCTCTACTCGTCTCCGTACTCGACTCTCTACTCGACTCTCTGCTTGCCTCTCGACTCGACTCTCTTCTCAACTCTCTACTTACCTCTCTACTTGACTCTCTACTTAAATATCTTCTATCCTCTCTACTCGACTCTCTACTCGACTCTCTACTCGACTCTCTACTCGACTCTCTACTCGACTCTCTACTCGACTCTCTACTCAACTTTCTCTTTACTCACCTCTCTACTCGCCTCGCTACTCGCCTCTCTACTCGCCACTCTACTCGACTCCCTACTCGACTCTCTA
>Ga0105055_10010391_pt1 | contig 11649 bp, 8 predicted proteins | sample BON03_FD_78090 | JGI IMG/M metagenome (GOLD analysis project Ga0105055, IMG submission 78090) | Freshwater microbial communities from Lake Bonney liftoff mats and glacier meltwater in Antarctica - BON-03 | ecosystem: Environmental > Aquatic > Freshwater > Ice > Glacier meltwater | place: Lake...
CTACCTCGTCAAGCTGATTGTAAACAAGCCCATCCCCCTCTTCCCCCCCCCCTCTCGCCCCCTTTTCTCTCCCTTCTTTTTTCTCTATTTATATCCACCCTCCCTCCCCGTGGACTGACTGCTCAGTAAGCATGCACATCTTTTGTCGTGACTCTCGAATCCCTCTCTCATCTCTCCTTCTTCATTTTCTCTCTCCTTTCTTTCTCCCTCTCTTTCTTTTATCTTGCTGTTCACTTTGTGCATTCCAACAATATGTTAAAGGTTGGAATTAAGTCCCTTTTTTTCATTTTTTTCCAAATGGAAGCGTAAGAGGATAAAGGCGCAATCGCCTGCTGATGCTGCACGTACTGCTGCTGTTGCTGCTGCTGTTGTTGTTGTTGTTGTTGTTGTTGTTGTTGTTGTTGTTGCGGGTAATGCCTAGAGAAGTAAATGGCCATTGGAAAGGGGAGGCATTGAGCAGCGCTGCTGTTGCTGCTGCTGCCGCTGTTGCTTCTGTGCTGCGCTTGCCCTCCCCCCATGCTAGTGGTGGTGGAGGAGGACGAGGAGGAGGAGGAGGCGGCGGAGGAAGTAGTAGCAGTAATCGGGTTAAAATGAGGAAGAAGATCAGAAGAGGAGAAGGTATTCAGCTCGCTGTCGTCGATCGCCGTGCTTGCATCGATTCCACCACTATTAAAGGAGGCTTGCCGGGGGTGAGAGAGGGGGAGGGAGAGGGGGAGGGGGAGGGGGCTCCTGCTTCCTGGGCCGGTGGCGAGGAGGGAGGGTCCCATTTCTATCCAGAAAGCTACCTCACGATCCTCGTCCTCGTGCCCCGATACCTCCCCCTCTTGTTGCTGCTGGTGGGCCTCGTCCTCCCCGTCCTCCTCCTCCTCCTCCTCCTCCTTGTCCTCGTCATCATCGTACTTGACGTCGTTGTATCCCTGCTGCTGCTGCTGCTGCCGTTGCTGCTGCTGTTGATGCATTTTAATAGCAGCAGCAACAGCAGTAGCGGTAGCGTTTTGAAAGTGCTGCTGCTGCTGTAGCTGCTGCTGCTGTAGCTGCTGTAGCTGCTGCTGCTGTAGCTGCTGTAGCTGCTGCTGCTGTCGCTGCTGCTGTCGCTGCTGCTGCCGCTGCTGCTGCTGCTGCTGTTGTTGCTGCTGCTGCTGCGTCGCGGGATCAGAAAAAGGAGGGGCGAGATTGTGATTGAAAGGCGGGAATAGAAAGGGTGTAGAGTAGGACCCGGGTGGCACTACCAGAGGCCGCGATGGTGGTCGTGGTGGGGGACGGAGGAAGGTCGACGAGGAAGAGTTGGAGGAAGAGGAGGAAGTGAAGGAGGAGGAGGAGGAGGTGGTGGAGCAGGAGGAGGAACGGGAAGACGCTTTCCGTTTTCTACTGGTGGCGAATGGTGGTGGTGGTGGAGCTTGTGATTGTACGGAGGAGGGGGGCATTGGGGCTAGTGGCTGTGGGAAGAGGGAGGGGGCCGAGGCAGAGGCATTGCTGCTGCTGCTGCTGACGTCGGCGCGCATGACCACCTTAGGGTTGTGGGGTTTAGCACGTCGTTTCCGCTCGATGTGCTCGCAGTGATTTGATTTGACAGCCGTCTTACTCATGTGATCATTGGCGTGTGTTGGGGAGGGGGAGGCAGGGTCAAGTGGACGAGCGAGCAGACAAATGATTTGCATAACTGGGACGCAAGGCCGTGCTCAGGCAATGAAAGCCTTGCTCTCTCGGACTCCAACACAAACACAGGCGAGCTCGACGAGCCTGCTCGAGTGAGAGCGACATTTGAGGCACCCTGCAGTCGTTAACGCGACACAAACACAGCCATAATGCCTGCCGTGTTGCTCGGGAGGCGCCTCCTAATTTCACACAGTCGCAGCAGCAAGAGGATGTTATGACAGGGCAGGGGCGGTGCGCGGTGTTGAGGAGAACGGCAAAGCCCGATGCGGTCGCTTATTATTCTTGGCGCGTTGTTTTGTGGGTCTGCCTTATTAGCAAAGGGAGAAAGGGCTAGCGGGCTGATGGGGTACTACCGGAATGAGTGGAGAAATAGGGAGATTACAAGCCCTTTCCCAAGCTGCCGCACTGCCACCCTACCACCCTAACCCCGGGTTGGCACCGATCGCGGGGCGGCCCCCGGACCTAGATGCGACAAACTACGACACGACCTTCGGCGCGCTCGGCCGTTGTTTGTTGTTGTGTGTTCATCTCACTGGATTATGGGTTTTGTGTCGTCGTCTTGATTATCGTGTTCCTTGTTGTTCGTGCAAGGTTGTTGGTCTTGAGCTGTACCATCAACCGATTATCTGGTTTGCAGTTGTTCTCCCACCTGGAGGGGCTTTGGGCTTGGGCGTGTTGGCATGTCGGCTTCGTGCGCCACCATCTCTTTTCCGGAGGCGGACGGGTGAGAAGGTCTAGGCCCATCAACAGCAGGACAAGAACTTGATACGCAGACGTTAGGGGCCATTCATAGATTCTGTTTTGGTCCGCTTCCAAAAATTATATATTCCCTTGTCGTGGCCGTAGCTAGCTGCTATACGCGGCGCGCACACGACTTTGACCTCCCCAGCCAGCCCGCTTTGTGTGTGGTGCCTCACACCACATCGATCCGAGCCTTTCATGCAAAAACCCTGAAAAACAAAAACCAAATAAATGCACGGACGATTGTTAATCGCGACCCACTACAGGTCGCAACGAATACTGTGGCAAACTCGCTTTTAGGTTTATTCAGAGGGGTTTCTATCACTTCTTTAATCATGCAAGCCGAGTTTTACTCGCTCGCAGAGATTGCTGTTCCTCGTACCGGTGCTGCTGCGACGGTCTGCGTTGCCCACACCAGCATTGGACTCCATTGGCGGTTGAAAGTATCTGGTGGTGCTGATAATTTACATGCTTGTACTTTTTGTGCGTTTTCCATGGCATCGTGGTCCGTTGCTTGAATCTTTATGGGTTCTCGTATTGTTTGTTTGTTTCACCTCACCACCACACCTGTATCATCTGCCTGGGCGTTCTCTTCTTGTTATCAAACCTAATCTGTAAAACTCACCGTTTATCTTAGGATTTGTTCTCGCCAACCCCAAAAATGAATGTATGTCGTAGCCGACCTCAGTTCACCATACCCTTGCACGCAAAAGACCTCCTTCCGGATAGCTGGAAAGGTGTCGCGATGGGCTACGGGCAGGCGCGGGGAGGGGACACGAAAGCATAGCAAACAGTTTTGGAAAATAAGGCAAGAAACTGATAGTACTCTTTGTTTGTATCCTTTTGGCCATTTGTACGAGCATGTTTACAAAAGACGATGTTCCCGAGCTCCCTTTCGCTCCGAGTGTCCACGAGGAATAGGGGCGACCACGAAGCGAAGCCATTGGTAGTTCTAAAATAGAATCAACATTATTATTTCCACGATTCTGCTTTGTAAAATATAAAAAATCGTCGATGAAAGGGGGACTGTATGGTCCAACCCAATGCATTCACGCTCACGTGGGTGGTACTGGTAGTAGTGGTGAATGTGGTGGGGGGTGGGGAGGTTGTTTTGAAAGATCGACGAAATAAGGAACGAAGACACGAGAAGCGGGGTCGCAGAGACTGAGACCACACACCACAAACCCCACACACCCTACACACTAATCACATAACAGTCCCTTCCCATGCATATTATGCCTGCGTTTGATGGTTACTAGGGCCCATGGTTTGCAATGGAATCGCCAGAGAACTTCGGCGACCACCAATTGGCGACCACCGGCTTCTGCGAGAGCGAGGAACATCATCACAAGCATCATTCAAACTCACCCCACACATTCACATCCCCACGCCCATCGCACACAGCACAAACACACAGCATACGATGGGCTGGTTCAGCGCCTCGTCCTCCTCCATTCCAGGGGGCAGCGGCAGGGGCCGGAGCCGCGTCGCGTCGCCTCCCAGCAAGCCGGCGTGGAGTCGTCTCACGACTGCCTATGCCTTCGTCATGATCTCCTCCGTCTGCAAACGCACCACCATCCTGGCCGTGGACCGTGCCAAGTTTCGCAAGTGCTCAGACACCGGCTTTTGCAAGCAGTTCCGGGACGTGGCCGCTGGGGTGTTGCCCCGCTTTCGGGTGGACGCCGCGTCGCTCAAGCAAGACGAACAGGCAGGCTTTCTGGGTGGGCGGCTGTTGAGCAGTGAGGCAGGCAGCAAGCCGTTGGACTTTACCGTGAATTTTTATAAGGACGGCACGTCCCGACTCAAGATTAAGGAGAGCAGCCCGTTGCGGGAGCGGTGGGAGCCGCCTGATGTGGTGATGGAGGAGAATCTGGTGCCTACGGCTATTAGCGTGGGCAAGGCCACGACGCCCGAGGGATCGGTGCGGGTGGAGTTTGCAGGCGATAAGACGTTGGTCGTGCAGCTGGACCCTTTCCAGGTTGATTTGCTGGTAGGGGGGGTGCCGGCCGTGACGGTGAATAAAGGTGGTCTTTTGCATTTTCAGCCGTACCGGGAGAAGAAGAGCAAGCTGGCGGTGGCGGCGAGTGAGGGCGTCGAGGGCGGGGAGGGGGCAGGGGAGGAGGAGGAGGGGGAGGGGGATAAGCATGGGGGGAAGAAGGTGGTGGGGTATTGGGAGGATGGTCTGGCGATTTATGAGGATGGGAGCCGGGAGGAGAAGCCGAGTGTGGAGGAGGAAGAGGCGAAGGCTCGGAAATTGCAGGCGGCGGCGGAGGCGGACGAAGATAAGTGGGAGGAGTACTTTGGGGGGCATACGGATAGTAGGCCTTATGGGCCTGCGTCTGTGGGTGTGGATGTGAGGTTTCCGGGGTCGGAACATTTGTATGGGTTGCCGGAGCATGCGTCGAGTTTTCGGTTGAAGACGACGAAGGGGCCGGGGGCTGCTTATACTGACCCGTATCGCTTGTATAATCTTGATGTGTTTGAGTATGAATTGGATGAGCCGATGGCGTTGTATGGCTCTATTCCTTTTGTGGCCTCGCATACCGCGAAATTATCTGCGGGGGCTTTCTTTTTTAATCCGTCGGAGACCTTTGTGGATGTCCAGGCGGGGGAGGGAGGGAAGGATGGAGGGTATGAAACGCATTGGCTGAGTGAATGTGGGGTGCTGGATTTGTTTTTGTTGCCAGGACCGACCCCCAGGGCGGTGGCGAAGCAGATGACGACGTTGACGGGGACGCAGGCGTTGCCTCCGCTGTTTGCGTTGGGCTATCACCAATGCCGATGGAATTACAAAGATGAGAAGGACGTGGCGCAGGTACATGGAAAATTTGAAGAGCTCGATTTCCCTTATGATGTGCTTTGGTTGGATATTGAGCATACAGATGGCAAGAGGTATTTTACGTGGGACAAGCATTTGTTTCCGGACCCGGTGACGATGCAGGAGTCCTTGGCAGCGCAGGGGAGGAAGATGGTCACGATTGTTGATCCCCATATTAAGCGAGATGAGAATTTTGAGGTGCATAAGGAGGCGACTGAAAAGGGGTTGTATATCAAGGATAAGAATGGGGGAGACTTTGATGGGTTTTGTTGGCCGGGGCAGAGTTCGTATTTGGATTTTACGGATGAGAGGGTGAGGGGGTGGTGGGCGGAGAGGTTTGGGCTGGAGAAGTATGTGGGGAGTACTAAGCATTTGTATACGTGGAATGATATGAATGAGCCGTCGGTTTTTAATGGCCCTGAGGTGTCGATGCAGAAGGATTGTGTGAATCTTGCGGGGGTGGAGCATCGGGAGTGGCATAATTTGTATGGGCTTTATATGCAGAGGGCCACGGCGGAGGGGTTGACTTTGAGGGATCCTGAGGGGATGGAGAGGCCGTTTGTGTTGAGTAGGGCGTTTTATGCGGGCTCGCAGAAGTGGGGGGCGATTTGGACGGGGGACAATAAGGCGGCGTGGGAGCATTTGCAGGTGGCGGCGCCGATGCTTTTGAGCATTGGATTGGCGGGGTTGGCGTTTGCGGGGGCGGATGTGGGGGGGTTCTTTGGGGATACGGAGAGTGAGTTGATGACGCGGTGGATGCAGGTAAGAGAAAGGAGGAAGAGGGAGGAAGGGAGGGAGGGAGGGACTGTGTTTCCTGTCTTCTCTTTAATGTTATAAACTCATTTTCCCCCCTTTCCTCCCTTCCTCCCTCCCTCACCCCCCTAGGCGGGAGCATTCCAACCTTTCTTCCGAGGCCACGCCCACCACGATACAAAGAGGAAGGAACCGTGGGTGTACGGCGAGCCGACCACCTCCAGGATCCGCGCAGCAGTAATGGCACGATATACGCTCTTGCCTTTTTGGTACACTACTTTTTATGTTGCTTTCGCGGAGGGCCTGCCGGTGATGCGGCCGCTGTGGATGGAGTACCCTACGGAAACGATTACGTTTGACATGGACGATCAATGGTTAATCGGCTCTGATTTATTAGTGAAACCCGTGACCAGCGCAGGTGCCACGAGCGTGAGTGTGTATTTCCCTAAGGGGGTGTGGTATGACATTGAGACATTTTCGATGTTCTTGGGCCCGGTGACGAAGACGGTGGAGGCGCCGCTGGAGAAAATCCCGGCTTATCAACGGGGAGGGTCGATTGTACCGAGGAAGATGAGGTTGAGGAGGAGCTCGGCGTTGATGGTTGGCGATCCGTATACGATGGTGGTGGCGGTGGATAAGGAGGGAGGGGCGGAGGGCCTGGTTTACATGGATGACGAGCATACCTTGAAGCATGAGAAGAGGGGGGAGTACGTGCTGAGGAAAATGACGATGCGTGGGGGGTCCTTGAGTTGTGTGAGGGTGGGGGGAGGGATGGAGGGAGGGGTGATCAAGAATGAGGTGGAGAGGGTTGTGGTGGTCGGATGGAAGAGCAAGCCGAAGAGTGTGATGGTTTCGGTTGAAGGAGGGAGGGAGGGAGGGCAGGTGCCGAGGGCGTTGGAATTTGAGTATGATGGGTCGAAGAAGGTGTTGACGATTCGGAAGCCGGGGGTTATGGTGGATGAGGATTGGACGGTGGTGGTGAGATAGAGGGGAGGGAGGTAGGGAGGGAGGGAGGAGCAAGGGCAAGAAAGAATGTAGAATTAGTGGAAGGAAGAGAGAGAGGGGAAAGAGAGATGAGCAACAAGAGGTTGTTTGTCGTCTAGCGTGCGGAGACAAGAGGCAAAGACATAGAAGAAAACAGAAAGGGAAGGAAGCAAAAGAAAATTATTAGTGGAAGAGCAAGAGAAGAAGAACTAGCTACCAAATCAAATTACAATATAGCATCAATACATTATCTTTCTCCTTCCCCATATCTCCTTCTCACGAAGGCGTACAAGCACTCAATCCCTCCGGTGCATGCGGATCAGCCAGTCGACTCTTAACCTTCTCCAACACCGCCGCCGCCGTCTCGTCCGGCCTTGGGCTCTCAAAAAACATATAGAAAGTATCAGGTTCCTTCCCTTGATTGAAAGAGAAATGAGCTCCTCGTGCGGCCACTGGCCGGGATAGGAACGCTTGGACCTTGTCTTGCTGTACGCGGAAAGTGGCGCGATACCGACGGACTCCAACACCAGCGGAGGAGGAGGAGGAAGATGACGAGGAGGAGGAGGACTCTGCTGCTTCAGATTCTTCTTCGAGCGTCATTTGCACCTCGCAAGGAGAGCAAACGCCAGACTTGCCCCTGGCAGTCGATGCTGCTCCTGCTTCTGCTGCTGCTGGTACTGCTGCCGTTTTTGCTGCTGTTTTTGGTGGTGAGGGTGCGCCTATGGTCACACGCAGCACCTTGCCATCCGCCTGCTCTCCCGACACGTCCGGAAATTGCCTCGCACCATTCTCTATCCACACCGTCAGCACCGACAACACCCGCTGGTCAAACTCATGCTGCAAACGAGGAAACCCATAAAAAGCCACCTCGTCCTCCCCACCTTCTTCCCCCCCTTCCTCCTCCCTCTGCGTCCGACTGAGCGCAAACAGCTTCTTGGCCGTTGCCTCCCCCCAGTGATAAGGCACCACTTGGTCGGCCTGCCCGTGGGCAAGCAAAAGGCGGGGTAACCTGCTGCTCTGGTACACATCGGAATCCGCGGCTAAGAAACTACCAATCGCAAAGACGCCCGCTAGGGGTTTGGTTTGTCGTGCCAGGGCAGCTAGGGCCATCCCTCCTCCCATGCTGAAACCACCCAGATAAATGCGCGACGATGGAACGCCGTGCTCCGTCTCGAGCTTCCCCATCAACTGGCTGAGCATCGCAAACGATGCGTCCATGCCCGCCTTGTCCTCGGGCGCCGAGATGTGAAGTTTGGTGCGATCAAACCACACGGAACTAACCGCGCCGCCGGCCAAGGAATAGGGCCGCGGCTTCGCAGTAGGACAATGCACACTAAGGCCCAAGGTTTTCATACGCTGCGTAAAGCCGGTGGCCCGCAACACATACTCCATGTTGGCGCCCTCGTCCCCACTGCCATGGAGAAAGATCAGCGCTCCATTTTCGAGAGGGGGCATGGCACGGCCGCCACTGCTGCTGCTGCTGCTGATGCTTGCGGCACTGCTGGCCATGGCCCTCGTAGTGACGCACCGGCAAGGGGAGGAGGACAGAAACAAGGCTGCGGCAGAGACGACGACGGCCGTGGGGCGACGGAAAGCGACCGGCGACCCTATTTTTCCTGTGTTTGTGTCGTGGTGGGGGGAAAAGGGTGGGGAGGTGAGTTCAGTTCAGTTGAGTTGGTCCTTCTTGATCGACGACCTTGGTTAAGGCATAAGCGCATCGGAAATGGCACGGGTAGGGAGGTCGTCAGGATCTCATGATCGACCTCCCCACCCTTGCCCCACCACTGCTCCCCCATCTCCCCAGCCATTCAAACGACCTCCTCCCACCACTCAAATCCATTTCCTTTGGTGGGCAAGCAATGTCTCCTCCCACAAGCCCCACAAGCCCGCGGAGCAGCTCCCAAGCTGAGCCCAACCTCGCGCGATGTTTATGCAAACCGAGCCGCTAAATGGGAGGAGACTTGCTCTTCGATATTCGTCGGTCCTGCTGGCGGCGGCCACGTTTGGGCCACACACCAGAGCAGCAACAAGCAACGCAGTGACGTGCGCGTCTTTCGCTTTGATACTAATGGTCTTTTCCCCTCGTTTTTTTAGCACGCAGACTGACAAGCACTCACGCACTTGAACTCATACACATCCACACGGTCACAGGGGGCTTTTTTGGGTTCTTGGTTGGGAGTTTTCAGCAAGATGCGCGTTCATCAAATCATGCTCGGGCTGGGCTTGTTCGCCTCGAGCTCAGCGTTTATGGTGCCCAGTCACAAGGTCCAACAACGCGCCGTAAAGACCAGCTTCAGCACACAGGTATGTACGAGTATTTGAGCGAGGTGATGGCGGGTGTGGCGGGGTTGTCTTGATGGTGTTTGTGGCCATTTTGGGTGCTTTTTGTCAGCACACGATCTTGGTAAGCCCTTTCACACATTCGCCTGCCCATGCAACCCTCAAGCACGGCCACCCACCACGTCGCAAGCATTCACATTGTATCTCCCTTCCTTTTACACCACACAGACATGCGAGAGCACGTCCTGCCTCGTGGGCCCCCGCCGGGAACGCGTTCGCATGATGGCCGCCGCGGTCGACGCGCCTCCCAAGGTACGTACGTCGGTGGGCAAGGGTGGTGGTGGTGGTCAGGTTCAATTTGATATATGATACAGAGTGATGTTTTAGTGTGTATAATAGTCTTGATAATGGTGTGGCGTGTCCTGGTTTGTCTGTGGTCATCACACGCGATGGCTTGCTCTGCTTGCTGGATTCCTCCCCAGCCAGCCTCCTCTCTGCGTGCGCCACCCGCTCTCCTTACCACCCAAACCCACACACCACCCCACTCACTCATATAAAACTCCATCTCTTCTCTCTCTCCCTAAACAGGACCTTTCCGCCGTCGATGACCTAGTCTCCCGCCCCGACATCCGCAACATTGCCATTATTGCCCACGTCGACCACGGCAAGACCACCCTCGTCGATGCAATGCTCAAGCAAGCCCAAGTCTTCCGCGCCAACGAAAAGATCCAAGAACGTGTCATGGACTCTAACGACCAAGAGCGTGAGCGTGGTATTACGATTCTGGCCAAGAACGCCGCGATCAATTATAATGGGGTGAAGATCAATATTGTCGATACCCCGGGCCACGCTGATTTTGGTGGGGAGGTTGAACGTGTGTTAGGGATGGTGGATGGCGTGTTGCTGGTTGTGGACTCTGTGGAGGGCCCTAAGCCCCAGACGCGGTTTGTGCTGAAGAAGGCGCTGAAGATGGGGCACAAGGTGGTGGTGGTCGTGAATAAGATTGACCGGCCCTCGGCCCGCCCGGAGTTCGTTGTTGATAAGACGTTTGATTTGTTTTGTGACTTGAACTCGTCCGATGAGCAGCTGGATTTCCAGATTGTGTATGCTTCGGCGTTGCAGGGTATTTCGGGGCATGAGCCTGATGAGATGACTACTGACATGGCGCCGCTTTTTGAGGCGATTATGAAGTTGCCCCCTCCTCAGGTGAGGGCGGATGCGGACGAGCAGATCCAGATGATGATCGCTAACATCGATTATGACTCTTTCAAGGGGAAGATGGGGATCGGGCGGATTTTGTCGGGCAAGATGAAGAAGGGGCAGACCGTGGGGATTATGAAGCAAGGAGAGGGGCTCAGGACGGGCAAGCTTGCGGAGCTGTTTTGCTTTGATAACTTGGGCAGGACCCCCGTGGAGGAGGCATCGGCAGGTGATATTGTCATGTTTAGCGGGATCCCTGATTTTACGATTGGGGATACGTTGGTTGACACGAAGAACCCGCGGCCTTTGAAGCCTATTACGGTGGAGGAGCCGACGGTGAAGATGACGTTTGGTGTGAACAAGTCTCCTTTGGCGGGGCAGGAGGGGTCGTTGTTGACGACGCGTGTGATCAAGGATCGCCTGGCGCGGGAGTTGGAAAAAAATGTGGCGTTGAGGGTGGAGGAAACCGATTCGGCGGATACCTATATGGTGGCTGGTCGAGGGCAGATGCACTTGACGGTTTTGATTGAGAACATGAGGAGGGAGGGGTTTGAGTTGTGGATTGGCCCGCCTCAGGTTATCGAGAAGGTGATCGATGGGGTGAAGTGTGAGCCGTTTGAGAGCGTGGAGGTGACGGTGCCGGATGAGTATATGGGGGGGGTGGTTGATTTGCTGGCGAAGAGGAAGGGGGAGATGCTGTCAATGGGTACGGCGTTGGAGGAGGGGGCGGGGTTTGTCGAGTATCTGGTGCCGACGCGGGGGATGATAGGGTTGAGGAATGCGATGTTAACGGCGACGAGGGGGATGGCTGTGATGGAGAGTTCGTTTCATTCGTATAGGCCTTTGTGTGGGGAGATCTCGTCGAGGGATAAGGGGTCATTGCTCGCGTTCGAGTCTGGTGATACGACGCCGTTCGGGATTATTGGGGCGCAGGACCGAGGGCAGTTGTTTATTGACCCGAAGACGAAGGTGTATGCTGATATGATCGTGGGGGTGCATCAACGCCCCGGGGACTTAAAGGTGAATGTCTGTAAAATGAAGGCTCTGACAAATATGCGTTCGGCGACCAAGGAGAAGACGGAGGGGATCCAGACGCCGTTGGAGTTGACGTTGGACTCGGCGGTGGAGTACATTGCGGATGATGAGCTGGTGGAGGTCACGCCTGATAGCATTCGTATGACCAAGAGGCCTGGGTGGGATAAGCGAAAAGGCAGCAA
>Ga0105055_10010403_pt1 | contig 11639 bp, 10 predicted proteins | sample BON03_FD_78090 | JGI IMG/M metagenome (GOLD analysis project Ga0105055, IMG submission 78090) | Freshwater microbial communities from Lake Bonney liftoff mats and glacier meltwater in Antarctica - BON-03 | ecosystem: Environmental > Aquatic > Freshwater > Ice > Glacier meltwater | place: Lake...
CGCGCGGCCGGGCTGACGGATCTGGAAATTCTCGACCTGACCCACGTTGTCGCCATGTTCGCCTGGGCCAACCGCCTGCTCCAGACGCTGGGTGAGCCGGTGCGCAAGTAGGTAGGTGGAAACAGAGAAACAAGGAAACAGGGAAACAAGGAAACAAGTAGCGAACCCGTATGTATCTACCTGTCTACCTGTTTCCCTGTTTCCCTATCTACCCATCTCTCTCCCAACCATTCTCAATTCGCTGATACCAGGACCCAATAATGACAGAGCAAACAACGTACGCAGCAACAATTCTCGCCCAACGCCAGCAACGCGCCCAGGCGCTGCTGGAAGATCGCAGTTGGTTAACCCTGGCCGGGTTGTATTGGCTGCAACCGGGTGCGAATTCCCTGGGTTCAGCCGCCAACAACGACATTGTGCTGCCTGCCCACTCGGCCCCGGACTATGCCGGCGTCTTGCATTTTGACGACGGACGCCTGGTGCTTCAGGTGGAACCCGGTGTGATTGTGCATGTCAATGGCGAGGCGATCACAACGAAAGCGCTGAACCACGACAAAACCCCAATGCCAGATTTGGTGACCCTAGGCGAGTTGACCATGCTGGTGATCCAGCGCGGTGATCGCTATGCCATTCGCCTGTGGGACAAGACGAATCCGGCGCGGCAACAGTTCACCGGGTTACATTGGTATCCAGTGGACCCCGCCTACCGGATCGAGGCGCAATTTGTGGCCCACGCAGAGCCACGCTTGATTCCAATCACCGATGGCGCCGGGAATATAGAGAACGCAATCAGCCCGGGTGCGGCTGTTTTTACCTGGGCGGGCAACGAGGTGCGATTGGATGCGGAAAAGAGTGGCGACAAGCTCTTTTTTAACTTTTGCGACAAGACCAATGGCACAGAAACTTATCCCGCCGGCCGTTTTCTCTATGCAGAACAGCCCACCGCGGGCAAAGTCGTGCTCGATTTCAACCTGGCGACCAATCCATATTGTGCTTATACACCTTACGCCGTCTGTCCATTAGCGCCGGCTCAAAATCGCCTGGCGCTTCGGATCGAAGCAGGCGAGAAAGATTACCATTTTTGAGCATAGGCGCAGACTGGATACACACGCAAGTGGATTCATTTGACTAAAAATTCGCTATTTACTTGGTAATCACGATCCCCTTCCTGAACAGAATGTATGGTATTATTCGTCCTATGTAGTGCCAATTTATCAAATTGACTATCAGCTTGACCGATTATCAAATTGGTTATCGCGTTGGATGATAGCACGCTTTTACAGAGAAGGGTTCCTCTTATGCCGTATAAACAAGTTAGACAAATCCTCCTGCTGCCAATCTTCGCCCTCATCTTACTATTTGGCCTTGCCCAAGCGGCACGCGCGGCTGATGGCAGTGGCATTCTGACGCCCGGCAGCAATAGCATACTCCAAGGCATTGTGCCCGTAGAAGGGATTGCGCAACATTCTACCTTTCGTAAATGGCAGCTTGATCTGCTGCTCAACTACGATGAGGATCAAGCGCACTTTGTGGCGCTGGGCGAGAAAACGCATCCGCAGCCTGGCCGGCTCACCAATCTGGACACAACCCAGTATCCCAACGGCAAACACTTATTACGTTTGCGGGTGGTCTACCACGGCCTCAATTATGACGAATATTTTGTACCCATCTTCATCGACAACACCGGTGCACCATCCGCAGTTGCGGGCGAAGCCGAGCCGGTGGCGGAAGAGATCCCCGCGCCCGTGGTTGGGCCGTTGGGCCAGGGTGTGCCAGAAGGCCGGCGTTGGATCGAAATTGATATCAGCGATCAGTCGCTGACCGCCTGGCAGGGCGAAACGCCGGTGCTCAAAACCACGGTTAGCACGGGCAAACCGGGCTGGCGAACGCTGCCCGGCGCCTTCAACGTCTATGTTAAGTACGACGAGACGCGCATGACCGGCATCGACTATGACACGCCCGACGTGCCGTGGACGATGTATTACTATCAAGGCTTTGCGATCCACGGCGCCTATTGGCACAACAATTTTGGCACGCCCGTCAGCCACGGCTGTGTCAACCTGCCGCTACCCGAAGCAGAGGCACTCTACAACTGGTCAGCGGTGGGCACCGAAGTGGTCGTGAATGAGTAACGTAGGCGTATAGCAAGAAATTTAAAGCCAGTTCGCGGCGGCGGTCATGGTCCGGCCATTCGTTCATCATCAGAACGAATGGCCGGACCATGACCGCCGCTTTAGTTTTCCCACTTGCCGCAGTAGTAACAAACGAGTTTGCCAACAATCGCCGGGTGTTGCTGGTTAGCGGCGTAACCACCACCCTGCTGATCCGGCTGCTTGTCAGCGATCTGTTGGGGTTGTGAGAGGGCGCGAGCACAATATTTTAGAAGTGACATGTCCTTGGATAAGATGTGTCTGGTTTTGGCAACCGGACAGCTCTTGTCCCAGGTCGTCACTTTAGCATTGATATGCCCACCAGCTCTTGATCTCACTATGTGACACTGAGAAAAAGATTGTTTGGGGAATTTACGTAAATCTAACGACTTTATTAATATTTTTCCGTGTGTTATACTATCCTTTGGCAGACCCTCTCGCATCCCACTATTCATCGAATAATCTTGTCGAGAGCCACAAAGCAGGGTATGCTTTTCCCAACGCTGGCTTACCTTATTGACTACGGATTGTGACTTTGGCACACCTGATGATGAGCCACCCAAGCTGTATCAATAGAATAAACATCTACTAGGTAAGATGACATTGCGACTTGGGGAGTTGAAACGCTAAGCCAGATGAAACTTAGATAAAACAAAGCACAAAATAAAGTAAAAACGTAGCGATAAATCTATGGTCTTATCATCAGCAGAGCAAATTCTATCCTTAATCAGACCAGCGCGTGAGCTATATGAACGGCTAATTCTAGTGGTGGGACCGCATCAAAGCGGCAAAACCCAGGCACTCAAGCAGGTGATGGAGCGCACGGATACAGTCTATCTAAATACCAATTTGGAACTTGCCCGTCGTTTGCTTGATGTTGACGAACGCCAACGCCGCTTGCTTGCGGCTCGTTGGCTTGGCGAGTTAGTCGCTGACGCTGGCACGGATCCAGTATTACTAGACAATACGGAGATCCTGTTTGATCGAGCCTTGCAGGTTGACCCACTCCGCGTGTTGCAGAAAATTGCGACGAATTACACAATCGTGGTAGCCTGGAACGGTTCGATTGAACAGGAACACCTTACTTATGCGTGGCCTGGTCACCCAGATTATCGACGCTACCCAACGCATGACCTGCTGATAGTACAGACAGGATCTTCATCGTTACCCTGACCTATCCCTACCCACCTGTTGATTAGGAAGAAAACCTAATGCAATACCGTGATCTGATTCATTTTGAACCAATTGAAAGCGTGGTGCAACTGCGTCATGCCGACCGCTTGTCGGCCGCGCAACAGTTGGTGAGCACGTACGTGATTTCCGCCGAGATGGCCGAACGGTTGACCGCGCTCATTATTCCCAATTTGCAATTCGAGCAGCCAGCCGATAACCGCGGCTTGCTGATTGTCGGTAATTATGGCACCGGTAAATCGCACTTGATGTCGGTCATTTCCAGCGTGGCAGAACATGGCGAGCTTTGCCAATTGCTCAACCATGCGGGGTTTGCCCAGGCAATGCAGCCGATTGCCGGACGCTTCAAGGTGATCCGCACTGAGATTGGTTCTACAGAAATGTCGCTGCGCGGTATCTTAACTGCTGTGCTGGAAGAAAACCTGGCAGAGATGGGGGTCGCTTTTACCTTCCCGGCGGCAGACCAGGTTATCAATAATAAGTCGGCTTTTGAAGATCTGATGGAGCGCTTTGCTAATGTCTATCCCGATCACGGTTTGCTCTTGGTGGTGGATGAACTGTTAGACTATCTGCGCAGTCGCCGCGACCAGGAATTGATTCGCGATCTCAACTTCCTGCGCGAGATCGGGGAAGTATGCAAAGACCTGAAATTTCGCTTTATCGCTGGCATTCAGGAAGCGATTTTCGACAGCCCGCGTTTTGCCTTTGTGGCCGAGAGTCTGAATCGGGTAAAGGACCGCTTCGAGCAGGTGCGTATTGCCCGCAACGATGTGAAATTTGTGGTTGCCGAACGTTTGCTCAAAAAGAACGCTGAACAACAGGCGATCATCCGCGCCTATCTGACGCCCTTCGCCAAATTCTATGGCCGCATGAACGAACGCCTAGACGAGTTTGTGCGCCTCTTTCCGGTCCATCCTGACTATATTGAGACCTTTGAGCGCGTGACCGCTGTAGAAAAACGCGAGATCTTGCGCACGCTTTCCCGGGCGATGAAAAAGTTATTGGACGAGCCGCTGCCGGATGACCGACCAGGCTTGATTACTTATGATCAATATTGGGAGCGCCTGCGTGGCAATCCCGCCTATCGAGCCATTCCTGAAATTCGTGAGGTAGTGGATTGTAGCCAGGTGCTGGAAAGCCGCATTGATCAGGCGTTCACCCGGCCAGCCTACCAGCGGATGGCGCGCCAGATCATTCAGGGGCTATCGGTGCATCGGCTAACCCATGGCGATATCTACGCACCGCTAGGCGCGACCCCCGAAGAGTTGCGCGATACGCTCTGTCTCTATCAACCCGGCATTGAGGATCTCGGCGGTGAGCCAGCGGATGATCTGCTCTCGCTGGTAGAAACGGTGTTGCGTGAGATCCACAAGACGGTGAGCGGCCAGTTTATCTCGGTCAATGCGGACAATCGGCAATATTACCTAGATCTAAAAAAGACCGACGACTATGACGCGCTGATTGAAAGGCGCAGTGAAAGCCTGGACGACAACGTACTGGATCGCACCTATTACGAGGCACTGAAACGGGTGCTCGAACTGACCGATGACACCTATGTCACGGGCTATCGCATTTGGCAGACTGAATTAGAATGGCTTGATCGCCGGGCCGCGCGTCAGGGCTATCTCTTTTTTGGTGCGCCCAACGAACGTTCGACGGTGGTCCCGCAACGCGATTTTTACATCTATTTTATCCAACCCTTTACGCCACCGATCTACAAAGATGGCAAATTAGACGACGAAGTCTTTTTTCGCCTGAAGAGCGTTGATCCAGCATTCAAGGCAAATTTAAAGAAGTACGCCGCCGCGCTCGATCTAGCCGGTACCTCTTCTGGTCAGGCCAAAAGTAGTTATGAAGGTAGGGCGGCAAAGACCTATCTACCGGAAGTGATCAAATGGCTGCGCGAACAGTTGTCCACGGCGATGGAAGTGACCTATGCGGGCAAAACCCGGCCTCTCTTGGATTGGATCAAAGGCAAACCACTGGTCGGCGCCAGTGGACGCATCAACCTGCGTGATCTGATCAACACCGTGGGCGCGCTCTGTCTGGCTGATCATTTCGCCGAGCTGGCGAGCGACTATCCGCGCTTTAGCATTCTGATTACCGGAGAAAATCGCAAGCTGGCCGCGCAGGACGCCTTACGTGGCATTGTCAGCGCCAACCGCACCAAACAAGCGATTGCTGTATTAGATGCGCTGGAGTTGCTGGAAGGCGATCGCATCAATGTGGCCAAGTCGCGCTATGCCCAACATATCCTGGCGGCACTGAACCGCAAAGGCGAAGGCCAGGTGCTCAACCGCAGCGAGTTGCTGACCGATGACCACGGTGTTGAATATCTAGTCCCAGATAAGTTTCGGCTGGAGCCGGAGTGGGTGGTGGTCGTGCTGGCGACGCTGATCTATGCCGGTAATGTGGTCGTGGCGCTGCCCGGCCAAAAAGTTGATGTGAGCAACCTGGCCGAGTTGACCAACCGGCCACTGGCGGAGTTGATCAATTTCAAACATATTGAACGACCGAAGAGCGCTAATCTTCCAGCGATTGGCGCGCTCTTTGAACTCCTGGGCCTGGAACCGGGTAAGGCGCACAAAGTGGCGCAAGGTGATGAGGGACCAGTGCAGGAGATGGCGACCAAGATTGGTCAATTGGTGGCGCAACTGGTGCGCATCGACCACGAATTGCAGGGTGGTCTGCCCTTTTGGGGGAAATCTTTGTTAGGCAGCGAAGAGATTGCGCGCTATCGTCAGCAGTTGCAGGCGAGCAAACGCTTCTTGGAGGCCCAGCAAGCCTACAACACCCCCGGCAAGATGAAGAATTTTCGCGCCACCACCCAGGAAGTGCGCGACGAAGCGGCTGGCTTGCAGATTTTGCGCGCGGTAGAGCGCTTGCACGCTCTGACGAGCGAATTCAAAGACCTGGCTGCCTATCTGACGACGGCGGCGGCGATTTTGCCCGCCGACCATGCGTGGGTGCAGCAGGTGCAAGCGGCGCAGGGACAACTGGTGGGGCGCGTGCTTGACCCAACCCAGCGCAATGCGGCCGATTTTCGCCAACAACTGCGCCAACAATTGCAGACGCTCAAAAGTGGCTATATCACGGCCTATCTTGATCTGCATCGCCGTGTCCGCCTGGGGGTCAATGACGACCAACGCAAGCAAGCTTTGCTCAGAGACCCCGCGTTGGCCCACCTGCGCGCCCTGGCCACCATTGACCTGATGCCCAAGCCGCAACTGCTCGATTACCAAAATCGTCTGACCGCACTCACGCCCTGTTATCAGCTCACGGAACAAGATCTGCAGACGACGACCACGTGTCCCCATTGTAACTATCGGCCCACCCGCGCCGATCTAGCCGCGCCCAAAGCGGGTGAACAGTTGGCGCGGCTGGAAAATGAACTGGCGGACTTGCTGGCGGCCTGGACGCAGACATTACTCGATAACCTGGCCGACCCCACCGCGCAGGCGGCCCTGCCCTTGTTGCCCGCCGCCGGACAGACACAGGTACAGGAATTCTTGACCACGCGCCAGTTGCCGGACGATTTAAACAACGACTTTATCCAGGCGTTGCGCGATCTCTTCCAAGGCTTGATCAAGGTGGCAATCACCTGTGATCAGATTGCCCAAGCGTTGTTAGCCGGTGGCGCACCGGTGACGCTGCCCGAATTGAAAGAGCGTTTTGATCGTTTTGCGAACCAGTTAGCGACAGGCAAAGAGGCGGCGAAGGTGCGCGTGGTGATTACAGGGACATGAGGATGGATAACTTTAGCAATGTATCCTATGTGCGCTATACTAAACTTAGCGCTACCTGAGAATGTGCCATTAAAGTCTATTTCCCGAACCGCGTTTTTAGGCTAATTTGCGTTTAGGGCCAGGAGGTGATGAACGGATGAGTATCGCTGAACTTACTGCCAATGTGCAGTTTACAATTGACCAACAAGGCCATGTAACGGCAGTGGTTGTGCAACCGTTGTTATGGCAGCGGATTGTCGATGCGCTCGATCAAAGTGCCGACCCAGCGCTTGTTGCGGCCTTGCAGGTGCATGGCCTGGCAAATCCTGAAGCATCTGCACAAGCGATCGAGGCAACTGGATTGGGACGCTTTGCCTTACAGAGCGCGCCTTTCGATGAGGATATGACCGACAGCGCCTATGCAACCATGTTGGCCAGCGAATTTGTACTCCACAAAGAGTGGGACACTCCCGAGGAAGACGCAGCATGGGCGGATTTGTAAAAGGTCAAATTGTTATTTTACCCTTTCCCTTCTCGGATTTGAGTGATGCCAAAAGACGCCCTGCGCTCGTGCTTGCCCCGTTGACCGGTGATGATCTGATTGTTTGCCAGATCACCACGGTCGCGCGCACGGACAATTACGCGATTCCATTGGCCGCCAGTGATTTTGCCACCGGTTCGTTGCCCCATCCATCGATCATTCGTACCAATCGTCTCTTCACCGCCGATTCACGCTTGGTGCTCCGCACGGCCGGGACACTCTCCAAAGCCAAACTTGAGGAAGTCATTGCCAAGTTGGTTGAACTCATCACCCACTGACTGCCCAAGTATCGGCTATTTTTAAGCAAGGAAATTTCATGTCCGATTCAGCCATCCAACCACGCCTGCTCGAGTCAACAGCGCCAAAGGCAACCGGCCCCGTCGAATGCCTGGGCCTGACCTTTCCCGACGATGACGCCCGCCGCGCCCACTTCACCGAGCTACTGCGCGCCAAATTGCAAGACCCCGCCTTCCGCCAGATCGAAGGCTTCCCCATTGGCAGTGACGAGGATATTCTGGCGCTTTCTGACCCGCCTTACTATACGGCCTGCCCGAATCCATTTCTGACTGAGTTTATTCACCATTATGGCAAACCTTATGATCCAGCCACCGACACCTACCGGCGTGAACCTTTTGCTGTAGATGTCAGTGAAGGTAAGAACGATCCCATCTATAATGCGCACACCTATCATACCAAGGTGCCGCACAAGGCGATCATGCGCTACATACTCCATTATACCGAGCCAGGTGATATTGTGTTCGATGGCTTTTGTGGTACAGGCATGACAGGTGTGGCAGCACAGACTTGTGGCGATCGTGCTACAGTTGAATCGGTCGGCTATAGAGTATTGGAAGACACTACAATTTGGGATGAGGAAAGTAAGCCTTTTGCCCGATTTGGCTCCCGACGCGCAATTCTCAATGATCTCTCTTCCGCAGCGACATTTATTGCTTATAACTATAATTCCCCTGTAGATACACCTTCCTTCGAGTGCAAGGCCCGACGTGTTTTAGAGGAAGTGGAAGATGAATGTGGCTGGATGTACGAAACCCTTCATACTGACGGAACAACAAAGGGTCAGATCAATTATACGGTATGGAGCGAGGTTTTTGCTTGCCCGAACTGTGGAACTGAACTCGTCTATTACGAAGTTGCTGTTGAAAAGGAAACCTTCGAAGTCAAAGATGCCTTTTCCTGTCCAGTGTGCAGTTCGCTTTTGGATAAAAAATCGCTGCAACGGCTTTGGGAAAGTTTGGCAGATGAGCCACTCCAAAGGGTACACCGTTTAGTACGATATAAGCCGGTGTTAATCAATTATCAGGTTGCGGAAAATCGTTATGAAAAAAGACCAGATGATGCCGATCTCTCACTGTTACAAAAGATTCAGTTAACGCCGATTACGGACTGGTACCCTGCACACGAAATGCTAGATGGTGAACGCAAGGGTAAAGATGGCTATCATTTGAAAGGCATAACACATCTCCATCATTTTTACTTTGCCCGTGCTTTGTCGATCTATGCTCGACTATGGCGAAAGGTGAATAGCGTCCACGATCCATTTGTTCGCTTTTTTGCACAAGGCAGTAATCTTGGTTTTACAAAAATGAATCGCTATTCAGCAAATCATTTTTCTCAGGTAAATCGATATTTTTCGGGCACCCTCTTTGTTGGCTCGCTTATTTCCGAAGTGTCGCCGGCCTACTCAATGACAAACAAACTCAAGCGACTGAGTAAGCTCTCTATGCCTGGCATAGTAGGCCAGGTAATCACAACCTGTCAATCCACGACAGTCTTATCCTCTATTCCTGCTAACGTCGTAGATTATGTATTTATCGATCCACCCTTTGGCAATAATCTACACTATTCTGAATTGAACTTCTTTTGGGAAGCATGGCTAAAGATCTTGACCCAACGAAAAACTGAAGCTGTAATGGATAATGTGCTTCGTCGTACACTTCAAGATTATCAATCTTTGATCGCAAAAGCATTCAGAGAAATTTATCGTATATTGAAACCAGGTCGATGGATGACAGTAGAGTTTCATAATTCAAAAAATAGCGTATGGATCGCGATTCAAGAAGCGCTAGAACAAGCAGGGTTTGTTGTAGCGGATGTGCGTACGCTAGATAAACAACAGGAGACCTATAAGCAATCTATCCAGAAGCTTGTCAAACAAGATCTGGTTATTTCGGTCTACAAACCCTACAGTAACCTAGAAAGCCGCTTTAAACTGGAAGCCGGTACAGAAGAGGGTGTTTGGGAGTTTATTCGTTCTCATCTTAAGCAACTCCCGATCTTTGTGGCTAAAGCTGGTCTTGCCGAAACTATCATAGAACGGCAGAACTATTTGCTTTTTGATCGGATGGTCGCCTTTCACGTCCGGCGCGGGGTGACAATGCCTCTATCGGCTGCCGAATTCTATCTCGGTTTGACGCAACGATTTCCCGAACGTGAAAGTATGTACTTCCTGCCTGAGCAGGCTGCTGAATACGATAAGAAGCGTATGTCGGTCAATGAGATGCGACAGCTTACCTTTATGGTGATTGATGAATCTTCTGCTATTCAATGGCTTAGACAACAACTTTCGACAAAACCACAGACGGCAGGTGAACTAAAACCTTCTTTCATGCAGGAAATTGCGCGGTGGCAGAAGACTGAGAAAATGTTGGAATTAGATGAACTCCTAGAGCAAAACTTTCTGCGCTACGATGGCAAAGGTGAGGTGCCCAGCCCGATCCACAGCTATCTCTCCACCAACTACAAAGAGTTGCGCAACCTGGCCAAAGACGCCCCAAATCTGCGCGCCAAGGCCAAAGACCGTTGGTACCTGCCCGACCCCAACAAGGCCACGGACATGGAAAAGCTGCGTGAAAAAGCATTGCTGCGCGAATTTGACGACTATCGCATCACCAAACAGAAGCGGCTCAAAGTCTTCCGCCTGGAGGCCATGCGCGCCGGCTTCAAAAAGGCCTGGCAAGAACGCGACTATGCCACGATCATTGCCGTCGCCGAGAAGATCCCAGAGAATGTGTTGCAGGAAGATGCAAAATTGTTGATGTGGTATGATCAGGCGTTGACGAGGACGGGCCAGTAACCCAGCCATTGATAGAGGAGTTTGGGCACCGTAATCAATTACGGTACCAAAAGATGTGACTTTTGGTATAATTAGAACAATGGCTGTGTGGGAGCCAGAAACCTATCCTATCGCAGATGGAAACCACAAAGCACAGCACCTTGAGGCGGCGATCGATTTAGCAAACAACAGGGGAAGAATTATGCGTATGCTCACCCTTAGTGACATTTTGGATGATTTACAGACGGCTGATCAGGCATTGCGCCGTTTTGAACAGCGCTATTGGATCAGCACTAAGCAGTTTTATGGCTTGTACAGTCAAGGCATGTTGGACACCGGTGACCATGCTGAAGATTTTGCGGAATGGGCTGGTTTCTATAAACTTCAACAAAAACGCGAGGGAGCATTAGAACAACTATCCCAGCAGCGCCTTACTTACTTGCGCAGTCAGGCGACTACTGATCTGCTCGATCTAGCGCCAGCCGAACCAGCTTTGGAAGTTACTGCATGAGCGCTTTTTCGCGTGCTGACTATGAACACTTCCTTTACACGATCGAGCAGACACATGCCGAACTTAGCTCATCGTCAGTGCATTTTTACACCATCAGCCGCAAAGCCGGGCAAGTGCGTGGCAGCATTTGGTTTCATAGTGGCCTGGAATTGCGTGTTTTCGAGCTAATTGACCTTGCCGATGGTGAAATTTTGGAATACAGCTATACCGTTTTCTATCAGGGCGAACGGGTGCGTTGGTATGACCCGCAACCACACCCAGAAAATCCAACATTAGCAGCAAACTTGTCTGCGGGGTGGCGGTCCGGAAGCGGAACGAACAACCCTCGTGTATAATGGAAGCGACGCGACAAGACTCTGCGAACAACCGCTGCCTACGAGGCCGTCGGGAAGAATAGAGCGAGCGTCAAAGACTTGTTCTGCCAGGTTGAGTAGGATCGAAAGTGACG
>Ga0105055_10010405_pt1 | contig 11636 bp, 14 predicted proteins | sample BON03_FD_78090 | JGI IMG/M metagenome (GOLD analysis project Ga0105055, IMG submission 78090) | Freshwater microbial communities from Lake Bonney liftoff mats and glacier meltwater in Antarctica - BON-03 | ecosystem: Environmental > Aquatic > Freshwater > Ice > Glacier meltwater | place: Lake...
GCACCCGGGGTATTTCACCCTTGCCCCCATTGCTGGGCGTCTTGCTTGGCCTTTACAAGTTTTTTTTTTGCCTCTATTCTTTTGTGCCCGAAAAAATCCCCCTTTTGTTGCCCCCCCCCCCCACCACCACCACCACCCCGCTTGCACTGCCCACACTATTGCACCGGGTTAAGGGCTGACCCGATCTTCTTCGCAATCGTGTGAATTGTCGCCGCGGTCATCGGCACGCAGGTGCACCCGCGATCCCCCTCGCCGGTACTGCGGCTCGACGGTGTACCCTCCGGTATCATACCCCACCGGTATTATGGCTGCTGCTGCTGCTACTGTTACTTCTACTAGTGCTACTACTGCTACTACTACTACTACTACTACTACTACTACTACTACTACTACTACTACTACTGTACTGCGGCTCGACGGTGTACCCTCCGGTATCATACCCCACCGGTATTACGGCTGCTGCTGCTACTGTTACTTCTACTAGTGCTACTGCTAACTACTGCTACTACTACTACTACTACTACTACTACTACTACTACTACTACTGCTACTGCTACTGCTACTGCTACTGCTACTACTACGACTACTGCTGCTGCTGCTGCTGCCACCGCTACCACTACTACTGCTGCTGCTGCCACTGCTACTACTACTCCTGCTGCTGCTGCCAATACTTCTACTAATACTTAGCCCGGTTTGAGTAAACCCGGTCTAAACAATACCAATCAGCAAATCCCCGTTAACACTAGCAACCCCGGTCAAACCCCAGCTATTATACGTTAAGCTCGGCCGGGTTTGTTAGTTTTGACCGGGTTTTTTCAAGTGGCGAACTTTTAGACCGGGATCGCTGGAAACCCTCTACTACTTATATCTCTATCACTACTCGCAGGTGCATCACTATGGCTTCTGCATTACTACTACTACTACTACCACTACTATTACTACTACTACTGCTGCTACTACTACTGTTGCTGCTGCTGCTGCTACTACTACTGCTACTGCTGATGATGATGGTATGCTTACCCCCACAGGGCACCCAGCACACACACCATCTCTCCTACTACTCGCAGGTGCATCACTCTGGCTTCCGCATGCCCTGGTGCTTCGGCCCCGATGAGCAGCCCGACTTCCACGACTTCCACCACCAGAAGTTCAAGTGCAACTTCGGCAACCTGGGGATACTCGACGCTCTGCACGGCACCTCGGCCCCGTGGCTGGAGCACCGCGCCAAACTAGAGCACGCGGCCGCATACGCAAAGACTAAGTAGCCGCGCGCGTTAGAGATGTCGGGGGGGGGGGGCAGTTTGATTAGACGTTAGGTGGCTGGAGCACCGCGCCAAGCTAGAGCAGGCGGCCGCATACGCAAAGACAAAGTAGCCGCGCGCGTTAGAGATGCCGGGGGGGGGGGCAGTTTGATTAGACGTTGGGTGGCTGGAGCACCGCGCGAAGCTAGAGCAGGCGGCCGCATACGCAAAGACAAAGTAGCCGCGCGCGTCAGAGATGCCGGGGGGGGGGGCCAGGTGGATTAGACGTTGGCTGGCTCGAGCACCGCGCGAAGCTAGAGCACGCGGCCGCATACGCAAAGACAAAGTAGCCGCGCGCGTAGAGATGCCGGGGGGGGGGGGCAGTTTGATTAGACGTTGGTGGGTGGCTGGAGCACCGCGCGAAGCTAAGCACAGGCGGCCGTATACGCGAAGACAAAGTAGCCGCGTAGCAAAGGGTTCGCCATAACTTGGTACCGTGCTTGGGTTTAGGGTTAGGGTTGTTAGGGTTGTTAGGTTAGGGGTTAAACCCCCTTGGCGGTACTCTTCACTCTTCGCCAGCACGACCGTTTGCGTTTGCTGCGCCGGACGTCCAACTTCCAACTAGCAACTACTCGTTATTACCGAGCAGTATGGGTATGATGGGAGCCCCTCCCCGGCGTGTCGACAGCTGTCCAGGGCTCCAAATGCGTGCGCAGAGAGCTCATCACGCGGAGAAAGTACCAAGTTAGGGCACGGTACCAAGTTAGGGAGAACCCTCTGCTATGTGTGTGTATGTACATATTCGGCGGCACCAGCACACGCGTGTACACGTACACGCGCACGCACACACAGACCCGCGGCGCCACGCCAGAGCTCCGGCGTGTCGCAGACACCACATCCCACGCCCACGGCTTTGTGGCTTATATTGCCCGCAGGCAGGCATTCCACACAAGACCACCATAGGTAGCCAAAGTAGCCGCGCGCGTTAGAGATGCCGGGGGGGGGCAGTTTGATTAGACGAGGCGGGGAGCGCCCTGGCCCTCCTCGTTGCGCCTCCGCGCCCGTGCCGCTTGTGTGTTGTTTGTTGAACAAATTTGTTGATGTTGCTGTAGTGTGTGTGGGTAAGAGAGTGTGCGCGCGCGGTGGCGGCGCTGGTGCGGAGCGGGGAAGCTAGATGTGGCGTGTGCGCGGGCCTTGCGGGGGGTGGTGTATGCGTGGCTACTTAGACCAAGCTTTAGAGCTTTTACTCTTATTGGTAGCGGTCGTGTTTTGCTCGCTGGCGCTTATGACGGCGGTAGAGGCTCCCACCCATTGCGCTATAGCTATAGTAGGGGCTGGTCTGGGCTGCACTGCACTATAGCTATAGTGATGCTACGGCTACGGACACCCGCATACATATATATATTATAAATATGTGGAGTCTGAGTCTGCTGTGTCATCGTGGGCTAACGTTAACCCGATGACATTATACATATATGCACATGGTCACATGTGTCATTCATGCATGAGCATGAGTGAGCTGGCATGACGGTGCTGTTGGCCGCACTGGCACACTGCCACTGCTGTTGATGGTGTTGCACACATGTGAAGTCATGTGTGAGTGTGAGCCCCACACACACATGACACATGACACATGACGCATCAAACGAACGAACGTCGAGCAACCTAAACCTCCTGCAATCTGACACGCCCCGCGTCGGTTATTATATATATATTATTGGAGAAATCAGCCCACCGGTTATTGTTATGGTGGTGTGTGAAGGTTCCGCACGGGTGGCACGGTGGCACCCCGGCCGGGTGGGGGCGTGGGGGCAAACGGGGACAGAGAGGGGATGGTGACTGTCACTGCCGTTCCGGAATGAAGATGATGATCAGTTAATTTACCAATAAGTTGTCATAAGTATGTGTATTCTAGGTGCGTATACCCCCGCGGTATACTAAGGGAGTGTAAAGGGTTAAGGGTTAAACCGACCCCCCTTAAGTATACCCCTCCAGCTGATTTGTAAAACGCAATTGGCCACGCGATCTTTGCGCGCGCTTTTACCGCTGTCTGTCTGAGCGCCCCTCTGCGGCATGTCAGCCGCCGCTTCGACAGCCGCCTGCCTTGCGTGCGGCAAGAGTGGCGGCAAGCTGCTGCGCTGCGCGCGGTGCAAGAGCGCCTTGTTTTGCGACCGCGACTGCCAGATTGTCGCGGTAACGACGCTGGGCCATAAGGGTGCCAACTGTCGCAACGCGGGGGCGGCGCAGGCACAGGCAACCCACGCGACGGCGCGCGCTCCGTCTGCAACGATGACGCAGCAGTACGATGAGCTTTTTCAAAGCGGCAGGGCCAGCTCAGGACACGCCGCAGCGGAGAAGTTCACGGCGGCGGCAGTGGGAGACCTGATGGGCCTTGCCACCACCTACGTCATCACCGGCAACCTGGGCGCTGCCGGGCGCGCCGCTTGCTCTGCGCTTCGGGAGGCGCGTTCGTCGGGCAACCGCACGTTATTCGCCACCGTTCTGAGCACCTGCGGCTTCGTGGCCTCAGCCATGCCGTCGCAGGAGGCGACGGACGAGATGGGCCGAGCGGAGATGGAGAGCCGCAAACAGTTCTCTCCAAGCCGCGGCGATCTCGACCTCTCGCAGGAGGTGCGTCTCGATCTCTTACCTTCCCCCTTTCCTTTACTCACCCGCCCACCCAAACGACTAACTAAGCACTGGCCATTTGTTTCAGGGTCGAATCAGCCTGCCAGCCACGTTCCCCCGGATGGGCATCGCGTACTACGAAGCCGCGGTCGCCACCTGCGACGCCGAGCTTGCAGCATCCGGCGGCCGCGGCGTTTTCGACCCCGCCGTGGAGGCGCAGGCACGCGGCGGCCTTGGGGCAGTCCTGCACATTCATGGCGAGGAGCAGCAGCGCAGCTTGGAGCTCCTTCGGCAGTCTGTGTCGCTGCTGCGACAGGCGGCGCGGACGCCGCCGCCCGGCTACTCTGCTCGCGATGCAAAGCTGGCGCTCGCGATCCAGCTCGGCAACCTTGGAGCCATGCACATCCCTCATGGACTGGGGGCCGTGCTCTCGTTCCGGCTTCCCAACATGGGGATCATGGAGCTGCAAACATTCGGCCGCGTGCATGGCGGTGTTGTCTCTTCCGAAGGGCTGGCGGAAGCAAAGGCGTGCCTGCGCGAGGCACTCGAGCTGAGCGAGGCCACGGACGTGGACCTGAAGCGGGCCACGATGGCCAACCTCGCCATTCTGTCTAACCAGCGTCCTTGGAGCCAGCCATTCTGAGGAGGCTGGCGGCGTTTGCCAGAGAGCTTCTGAGCCGGCGTGTCAAGGTAAAGGCCTATCGACGTGGTGGGCGCTGGCGCTGGCAGTGTCGAAGCACCTTGCACGCTTGCTGCTCGAGTTGGGGCTTGCCCCAAGTCTCGACTCTCGCTGCTCGAGTTGGGACTTCCAGCCCCCCAAGCCTGCGTCGCGTCACGACGCAGGGTTTGCTACCTTTTGAGGTGGCGCTGGGATCGGCTTCTCCTTGCCCGTGTGTGGTTTTGTGAGGATTTTTGATGGATTGATTGACGCTCGCGGCTCTCGTGCAAAAGGCTCGATGGACTGCTCTCCTGTCTCGGCGCGATGGACTACCGCGCTCGACGCCTGTACATGTTCTTTTCGAGCCTGGCTGGGTTAACCCGCGGCCAGCCGGTCCCCTCGGGCGTACTAGCCCCAGTGGGGCGAACTGATATTCACCAGTCGGTTACGAGGTTGGTCATCAGATCTGCTTCCTTTCGGACCTTTGATAGTGCCTACAAACAGCGATCGACAAAGTGTTTAATATGACCTGGGAGACCGGCCGGCCCGTTGCCCGCCCGGAAGGGGACATGTCGGCGAAAGAAGGCCAGGTCGCTCGCGCCTCCCCGAGCTCCGCGCTTTTCTCGAGCAGGTGGCCAAATGCGCAAAGAAGGCGCAAGGGCAAGGAGGACGCTTTGAGATTTGAGACGTGGCAGGTAGCGCGGGGGCTGCTCCACTGCCGTATCCTGAAACTGGAACGGCCGGCGCTCGGGAAGGCTCCGCTGCCCTACTCGCTGCCACTTCTTCGTCTTCTTGTGTGTTGTGTGTATACTGTTTGTGCAAGTAGGAGTAGGAGCGTGCGCCGTGCTCTGTTCGGGCGGTGCGGGGTCGGGCAGCAAGGTACGTGCGTGAATGGCGTGGTGTGGTTTGCTTTGACGCAGGTAGGCTCCTCGGTAGTGAACGTATGCGTCTGCGGTATAGTGAACAGTGTGCATCTGCGGCACTGAGCTTCACTTTCAATGCCACCCTAACTCTAGCGCCGCCGCGGTCTGCTAGCTGATATGCCACTGCAGGCCCTCATTATTTCTACGTATACTGTCACAATGTCCTCTTCCTGTATCTGTATACGTTATATCCGTTATAAAATAAATTATATACATTGTACGTGGGTCGATATTCGCATTCGCAGACGGTTTATAATAATAATACAAAAGGGACACGAGCACACACGCATCAGCGGCATTAAACTCGCATTAGCAGGTATTAGCCGGTATTGGTGCGGTACGTATTAGTGCGGTATTGGCACAGTATTAGCAGGTATTAGCAGTAGCAGGTACATTATAGACACCTAGTTTCACGTAATCAAACCACCGGCCGGAGCCGGCCGCAGAGAGCCGACCACCTGTGTTGGGCCGCCGGGTATGCGGGTATACCCACACCCCGTGGGAACCAAGTCTTGACTGCCTGACTGCCGCAGACGACCTGAGAGCTCTATCAACAGAGGCATAAGTTGTGGAATGTAATTGTAGATGGTAGGGTCACAGCATCTGGCGTATGGCTTATGGATGGCTACGTGCCCCCCTGGTCCCATTTTGCAAGTCAGACACACTGATCAACGGCGACGCGAGGCCGCCCCTCGGAGTCGGGGAACGAAGTAGGTGCAAAAAATGGGCCTGTGTGCGCGTGCATGCGCGTGTGCTGGTGCCGCCGAATCTTTACATACATACATACATACAGAAGATGAATGAAGACGGCGGAGACACGTGCTCCGTGGCCCTGGCCTGCGACTGGCGACTGGTAGACGTGCATAAGTCGTTATAGTAGGGATGATTTGCGATTCGGATGCCGAGGACACGGCGGACGAGGAGAATGGAGGAGGAAGGAGGAGGAGGTGGGAGGGTGTGGGTGTGGGGAGACGCGTGTGCGTGTGGGACGCTCACAAGTCACAGGCTCACCAACTATCACTATTAATTTTTATGTTATATCTTAGTTATAACTTAATCTAATTTTTTTTTACACGTCGGCTTTTGACACTAAGGCAATACCAATACCTCCGACCACCGAGGTGCCACCAACTTCCCATATATATACAACGAATCAATCACAATCACTCAAAGCTGCTTAAAGCTTAAAGCTCAAAGTCAAAGTCAAAAAATAATCAGCTTAAGCTCTAGTAATAGTAGTAGCCATTAAAAAAGCCACGCGCATAGCGCGCATAGCAATAACATGGCCGGAGTATCGGGGGTCGCCTAAAAGCATCCGAGAAGCAGCTTAATCACCATGCTCCTATATATATATATCACCTATACCTATATATATACTGATATTTGATATTTGGCCTACTCCTATTCCTACTCCTACTCCAGTACTACTCCTATATCCTATATGGCCCTGATGCAAACGCAAATGCATAGTCGCATATGGCGCGGCGGCGCAACGCCAGCCTGCACCCCAGCTGCACCTGCGGACGCGCTAGGGACGCGCGGACCCTACTTGCAACGCCACTCTGCCACATAGGAACCTGAAACGACGCCGGGCCGACTGCCCTAGTCCACCGGCGCCTCCCACGCCGCCGAGGCCTCACCGCATCTTGTAGATGAGCAAAAAGACGCCGACGACAAAGAGCGCCAGGTACAGCATGTATTTGCTGTCCTTGGAGCTGGCCAACGTGTTGAGCCGCTTCATTGTTCCGCCCAGCATGCCGCCGGCCGAGAGGAAGCGGTCGTCTAGTGTGTCGAGCATCCTGTTGTCCTCTCGTACGTGCTCGCCGATCTCAATTGCGATGCCTCTCAGCGCGGACACCTTGCTCGCCAGCAGCCCGATGTGGTCGTCGTTCTCCTGCTCCTGGTAGCCTTCATGCGTGGCGGCCCCAGCCTGCGGCAGCAGCGGCAGCAGGGGACTAAGCGCGGTGCGTTGACGCTGCCACGGCGCAGTGGAGCCGCGTCCGCACCTTTGCGCCAGGCCGACGCTCCATCCGGTAACCAGATCGATCGGCAAGTATCCTGCCCGCCGAGCGGTTCGCGCGCCAAATCTAAAACGGGATCCGAAGCGTTCTAAATCCGGAACATCCGTGTCGTTTACCTGCCGGGACGAAATGGCGACGGCCGCGGGCGCCTCACTGAACGAACTGCGCGAAGAAGACAAGCTGAAGATCGGCAACCTCCTGCGCGAGCTCGCGCGCGCCCAGCGCGACGGCCAGCAGGCGACTCGGGAGCGCGGCCAGTACGCTGCGCGGCTGCAGCAGATGCGGTCGCAAAACGACCTCATCGTTCAGGTGCGCCCGCTGACGGGACTCGGACAAACGGCCGCGCGGCGTGCCGCTGACCCCGCGCTTGCGCGCACAGGAGACTGTCCTGCTGCGGGGCAAGTTCCGCCAGTCGCTTCAGCTCCTGAAGTCGTACCAGCAACGGCTCATTGACCCCGCCGCGAGCGACGAGCCGGGCGACTCAGCCGCGCAGCCCCAGCCTGCCGCTGGCGGGGGGGCACCGGCTGCGGCGATGACAGTCTCTTCGTCAACGACCTGCGTCATCGGCGAGCACGCGGCGCGTGCGCCGGCACAGCCTACGCATCCAGCTGGCGAGGATCAGGCTGCATCGTCACCGGAGCCCGCCGAGGCTCCCTCGCAGTCGGGTGCGGGTCCGAGTGGAACGACGTCCATCGATGACGCGCATCCTCCCCGCTTCGAGGTGCGCTGATGCCGTCCGTGAGCCGTGGAGGGTGGGGGGGTGGTGCGCGCCCCGTAGGGACCGCGACTCACGCGTGACCTCGTCCTGTGTTCCTCAGGCCATGGAGCGTCTGCGGGAGCGCTTCCCGATGGCTGCCGCGGCCTACGAGGGCCGCCTCTCCAAACAGGGGGCGCAGCAGGACCTCGCCCCTGCGAGCGCGTGTGCCACGGCGGCGTGTGCTCCTGCGTGCGCCACGGTGGCGTTTGCTCCTGCCGCCCCCGGTGCTCGAGTTGCGCAGGCGGCACTGCCAGCCCCACGGGCTTCCCAAGTCCGGCCGGCACCTACCATCCTCGACCACGCCAAGGCTGCGCACCCGTCCGCTGCGCTCAGTACCGCGGGGTCCTTCCGATTGCAGCCTACGAACGCGCCATCACACGCCCTCAGCGGAGGGCAGGCCAGTGCGAGGCTGGCGCGGCCGGCTGTGGTGGCGCTTGCGGCGAATTCGTGCGTAGGACCCAGCGCCAGCGGCGTCTCCGCGGCAGCCTTGCCATCTTCGGGGTTGCAACCGCTGCAGCAGGCGGAACCTGGCGCCGCGGCAGCGATGGGACCCTCCCGGCTAGCGGGGGCGCCACGGCTGGACGGGAGCTGCGCTAGCCACGGAGCGGTTCCCGTGGCTAGCGCAGGGTTAACCCGAGCGGTCGACCACGAGGCTGCGCATCGCATCTTCGAGCCCAGCCGAGGCCGCGCCCCGCTCCCCGCGAGGCGAGGTGGGAGCGCATCGCAGCCGCCGCCGTCATCGCCGCCGCCGCTCCAGGCGCTTTCCCCCGGCGCGCAGGACGAACGCAGTCCTCGTCCGGTGTGTCAGGCACCGGCTCTTGGGCCAATCGCAGGCGCCACAGCCGGGCCACCACTGGCAGCTGGCGAGGTGAAGGGCAGCTGGGTGGTCGCGAACGCGAGCGCTGAGCAACCAGTGGCGAAGTTCCAGTCCCTCCCGGGTATCTCTTTCGCCGCCAATGTGCCGCCGGGCGCGTGGCTGGCGTCGTTGCCCGGTCCCGGGGACGGCGCGAGGATGGGTTCCAGAATGGCCGCCCAGGACCCACGCCCGGTGTGCAAGGCCCCCGAGTGCACCGCTCCGGCTTCGATTGAGGCGTACCCTGCGCCGAGGGCGCACTCGACGCGCGCCGGCAAGCTGCGCTCTCCGCTCGCAAACGACGCCGAGGCCTCCGACATTGGCGAGATCGGCGAGCTGCTCGAGCTCATGTCGGGACTCGACGACCTCCTCCCAGCACGCACGGCCCCCAGCGGCCGCCTGCCCAGCCACGCTCTCGGAATAGGCTCAACCTCTACTGCTGCGCTGCAGCACTGGGCTACCAAAGAAGAGAGGGGCAGCCACGCTCTCGGGGGGGGCTCAATCTCTACTGCTGCGCTGCAGTACCGGGCTACCAAAGAGGAGAGGGGCACTGACCGCCGGGCGCTCGCGACTATCGGCAACGGGCCCTTGCGCCCGGGCCCACAACGTGGGCGACGGCCCGCCGCGTTTGGGCGGTAGCTATGTGTAGTGTGCGTGTTGTCTATGATTGTGTGTATGTGGTATGTGTGGTGTGTGCATGTGTGGTGTGTGTGTTGTCTATGACTAGGAGTGTGTGTAGCGGGCGACGGCCCGCCGCGTTGTTTGGGCCTGCCGCGTTTGCGCGGTAGCGTGGCCACACAACACTCGCTGTAGTTATTCAGCTGAATCAGACCCATGCTGCAACACACAACAACAACATCCATCTGCGGTCTCTGCGTTCCAGGAAGAGATGTCCAGTCGCTCCCAGTCGTCCCACACTCACCACAGTTTGCGTCTAAAACGGGAGAGAGTCGGAACTACAGGCTACAGCAACAGTAGGTCTTATTTTCCTGTGTTCTAACGGCTAACGGTGGCATTATGCATTATTCGGGTTCGGGTTACCCCCGTATAACTATAACCTTAACGCCTGTAGCCATAGCCTACAGGTTATGGAACAGCCAAGTATAGAGAGGTGATGTGATGTTTATGTTTACAATTACAAAAAATCCCTCCGAGAGCACGCCTCCCCCCACCACCGCCAGGACAGCGCGGGCGCGGGCACAGCCCCCCTAACGGCACAGCGGCCAAACTTCAAACTCACAGACGAGGGCAACACAGCCCCACAGCGCACCAACCGCACGACACGACCATAATTCAATTTTCTTACGCTACGCGCTACGCCCCCTTGGTCGGCCACACAGGCTATGGCGGTCTTGTGGAGTGCCTGCGTGCCTGCCCGTGCACAAGCCGTGCGGTGTGGTGTCTGCAACATGCCGGAGCTCTGGCGGCGTGGCGTTTGTGTGCGCACGTACGCGCGTGTACTGGTGCCGCCGAAGATTCACAGACGGTTTCACGAGCACACACGCACAGGGAACTGATCCAAGAGTGGCTTTGGGAGCTTAAGGGGAGCTCCCTTGAATATATCTAAGTGCTTGAGGGGGGAGTCGACGCCGCGACCCTATGGCTGCGTCACGCGCCGGCCCGCTGCCCCCCGTGTGCCGCTGGGGCCGCCGCCTCCACCTTGGGGCAACGGCATGCCGTCTGCTTGAGCGTGATGATCGCGCGGTTGATGGCCTTGGCGTCGAAGACGATTCACATACACTACACACATACATACGCACGCGGCGGTTACTTCTTCTTCTTTTTGCCCCCCTTCGCCGCTGCCTTCTTCTCCTTCTTGGCTCCCCCCACGCCCTCGGGCGGCAGGATGCCGAGGGTCTTGTGGTACCAGTTGCGCAGGTCCGAGTCGATGCTGTGAATGCAGGGAGGGGGGAGATTGATATATCATACCGGGGGGGGGTTGATAGATACCACCCTTAAGCCGAGCGTCTTGTGGTACCAGTTGCGCAGGTCCGAGTCGATGCTGCGTATACAGGGGGGGGGGTGATAGATAAACCCCTTAAAGATGCGCTGCGGCGCTAGGTAACTTTCCTATTCGAAATCCGATCTGCTCATTCATGTGAGCGAGTTTCGACTGGGAGTTTTGTCGTTTGACTATAGGAAACTCGAGGTCGAATCACTTAAGCGCACAGGGCACCCTTAAAGAAACCATCATATGATGACGGGGTTAACCCAACCCATCTATCTATCTATCTATCTCTCTATCTATTTATCTATCTATCTATCTATCTATACACATACACACACATATATATATATGTATGCATGTATGTATATATACATATATGTATATATGCCTGTATGTACATGTGTACACACACACACACCTATATATCTATATCTATATGTGTATGTGTATGCATGTATATATATATACATATATACACACACACGCACATACACACATATATATACACGTGCGCACGTGTGGTAGACCGGCTCCGCTTTTGCTAGCGGCCCCACCATCTCCGCGATGGAAAAGGGCATATATATATATATATATATATATATATATA
>Ga0105055_10010412_pt1 | contig 11628 bp, 3 predicted proteins | sample BON03_FD_78090 | JGI IMG/M metagenome (GOLD analysis project Ga0105055, IMG submission 78090) | Freshwater microbial communities from Lake Bonney liftoff mats and glacier meltwater in Antarctica - BON-03 | ecosystem: Environmental > Aquatic > Freshwater > Ice > Glacier meltwater | place: Lake...
AAAGCTGCGCTGGAAGAACAGAACATTCAAGGCGTCATCGTGCCGCTCGATGCTGATCCCAAAGATCAAGCCGTCGCAGGGCTGATCGTGCTGTCACCGGCTAAGATCGATGACGCATATATTCTTAGCGCCTTCAAACTCATTCAGCGCACCGGCCCTGCTCTGCGCCACGCTCACGCCACCACCGGCCAGCACGTGCTGCTCACCGCCATCACCCATCTAGGCGGCAGCTTCGCTTTAACACGTGATGATGAAGCTACCCCTGAGCCGCTCAGCGCCGCACTGGCGGGCATCATCAAAACTGCTTCGCACGAATGGCCACAGGTCGCGTGCAAGGTAATCGACATCGAGCAGCCGATCCGCCACAAGAGCGAACTGTCGGAAGACCTGGTCGATGAACTCTTGCGCGAAGGCCCCATCGAAGTCGGCATGACTTCGCGCGGTCGTGTGATGACACAGCTTGAAACCATCGCGCTGGATGAAGCGACGATCGCTTCGACTGCACCGATCAATAAAGAAGACGTCATCGTCATCACCGGCGGAGCGCGCGGCGTCACCGCTCACGTCGCCATCGCCATCGCCCAGCGCTATCACTGCAAACTTCTACTGCTCGGCCGCAGCGACGCCCCCACCGCCGAGCCTGACTGGCTGGCAAATCTGCAAGATGAAGGCGCCATCAAGAAAGCACTGGCATCGCAGGTGAGGCCCGCCACGCCCAAAGCCATCGAACAGGCCTTCCGCAAAGCGATGGCCAACCGCGAAGTGCTCACCACACTCAGCGCTATCGAAGCCGCCGGCGGCAAGGCGATTTATACAAGCGTTGACGTGCGCGATGCGAATCAGGTGCGCGCCGCCATTGACAATGCTCGCAAACAACACGGCCCCATCCGCGGCATCATCCACGGCGCTGGTGTGCTCGCCGATAGGCTCATCGAAGATAAAACCGAAGAACAATTTTCACTCGTTTTCGGCACGAAAGTCGATGGTTTCCGCGCCCTGCTTGCCGCGACTAAGTCCGATGACTTGCGCACCATCATCGCCTTCTCTTCTTCCACCGCTCGCTTTGGTCGCAGGGGCCAGGTCGATTACGCAGCAGCCAACGAAGTGCTCAACAAGCTTTCGCAAGAGCAGGCGATGACCCGCAAGAACTGCCGCGTGCTGAGCATCAACTGGGGCCCGTGGGACGGCGGCATGGTCACGCCCGCACTCAAGCAACTCTTCGCCAGCGAAGGCGTGGGCGTCATCGGCCTAGGTGATGGCGCAGCTTACCTCGCCGACGAAATCGCCACGCCGACAAACGGCCCGGTGGAGATTGTGATTCTGAGGGAAATAGGGCCAAGGGAAGAGGGCCTAGGGCCTAGGGAGGAGAAACATTCCAATTCTGTTCTAGGCCCTAGGCCCTCTTCCCTTGGCCCTGCTCTCGCAATCGCCTTCGAGCGCGAAGTCAGTCTTGATGCCATGCCGATGCTTCGTTCGCATGTGATCGGTGGCAAAGCGGTGCTGCCGATGGCGATCATGATTGAATGGCTGGCGCACGCGGCGATTCATGACAACCCCGGTCTCGCCTTCGCTGGTTTGCGCGATCTGCGCGTCTTCAAAGGTGTCAAGGTCGATGGCGATGGTGCCGTCGCGCTGACTGCTTACGCGGGGCAGCCTGCTACTCAAGGCGAAGAACTGATCGTGCCTGTCGAGCTTCGCCACGGCACTGTTCTGCACGCCCGCGCTTCAGTGGCACTGGTCACAGCGCTTTCACGTGACACAGCAAAACTCTCGATCCCTGCTGATACCCTGGCCGGTGGTGCTGCCCTCGCAGACCTAAAACCTTACGACGATGGCACGCTGTTTCATGGCGGTGATTTACACGCCATCAGCCGTGTACTGGCGTGTGATGCTTCATGGATCGCGGCAAATGTGGTCGCTGCTCCCGCGCCTTCGACCTGGATGAAGCAGCCGATTCGCTCAGCCTGGTTGGCGGATCCGATGGCGATTGATGGTGCGTTTCAGCTCATGATCATTTGGTGTGCGAAGCAACTGGGCTCATGCTCCTTGCCCACGGGCCTCGCCCGCTATCAGCAGTTTGCCCGCAAATTTCCGGCACAAGGTGTGCAACTGATCAGCAACATCACTCGCCACACGGCGCATGAAGCGGTCGCCGACATCGAGTTCATCGACGCCAAAGGCGCGCTGGTCGCCCGCATCGAAGGATACACCTGCGTGGTCGATGGTTCGCTGCGACAGGCCTTCGCTCACAACCAGATTCAAGACAGCGCGACTGTGTAATGCGTAAAGCGTCATGCCTGATCCACTGAACATCGCGATCGTCTCCAAAGCAGGCCTCTTTCCCGGCGCGGCGAATCTCGCTGCGTTCTGGAAGAACATCCTCACGGGCCAATCTGCGGCGCGCAAAGCGCCCACAGGGCGCTGGCTGATCCCCGCTGATGAAGTACACCAATCCGGCGGCGGCGAAGATCGCACGCTCTCCGCCAAGGCTTGTTTCATCGAGGATTTTCAGTTCGACCCCTCTCGCTTCAATGTGAATCAAGCCACACGCGATCGGCTGACGCAACTCGATCCCATGTTTCACCTGCTGCTGCACGCAGGCAAGGAAGCATGGGACAGCGCCAAGACTATTAACACCGATCGCTCGCGCACCGGCATCATCATCGGCAACATCGCGCTGCCCACCGATGCCTCGAGTGCGCTCGCCGACGAAATCCTCGGCGAAGCACTTGATGAAGCACTGAGGCGCACTGCTTTATCCAAAACTAAAACTGATCCGCTCAATCGCTACGTCGCCGGCTTACCCGCCGGTGTACTCGCCAAAGTTCTGGGCCTCACCGGCTCCACCTTCACACTCGATGCTGCGTGTGCTTCTTCGCTTTATGCGATCAAGCTGGCGTGTGATGAACTGACCCGTGGCCGGGCTGATGCAATGCTTGCTGGTGGTTTATCGCGGCCTGATTCGCTCTACACCCAGATGGGCTTCAGTCAGCTCAAAGCGCTTTCGCCGACCGGCCGCTGCGCCCCGTTTGATGCAAAAGCCGATGGCCTGGTCGTTGGCGAAGGGTGCGGCATGTTCGTACTCAAACGGCTCGATGATGCTCTGCGCGATGGCGATGAAATTCACGCTGTCATCCGCGGCATCGGCCTATCCAACGACATCGGCGGCAACCTCATGCTGCCTGATTCCGAAGGTCAGCTTCGCGCTATGCGCGCCGCATATAAACAAGCTGACTGGTCGCCGATGGATGTGGACCTGATCGAATGCCACGGCACCGGCACACCCACAGGCGACGCAGTGGAAGTGAACAGCCTCGCACAGCTGCGCGGTTCGCATCCTTCACACAATGCCGTAATGGGCTCAGTGAAAAGCAACGTCGGCCACCTGCTCACTGGCGCTGGCGCAGCGGGCATGATGAAGGTGCTCTTTGCGATGCGCGAAGGCGTGCTGCCGCCGACGGCTGCGTTTGAGCGCAGTGCGAAAAATGATGTGATGCGCGGCGCAGGATTGGAAGTGCTGGCGCAGCCGCGCGAGTGGAAACGGCGCGGTGAGAAGCAGCCGCGCAGGGCGGCGATCAGTGCGTTTGGGTTTGGCGGGATTAATGCGCATGTGCTCATTGAAGAGTTTGATGCGAACTCTCCTCCCGCTGTCAGGGGGCAGGGCGGGGCAGGAGTAGGGTTGCGTCAACAGCAAAATGGGACGCATCAAAACACAGTGCGCCCGACCCTCCCCCAACCCCTCCCTAAGAGGGAGGGGAGTAAGAGCGCTACGCCGCGAGCGGCGGTGGCGATTGTGGGGATGGATGTGCGCGTGGGGCCTTGGGATTCACTGGATTCCTTTGCAAGGCGGACGATTCTCAATGAGGATCATCATGAGCCGCAGCAGCCGCGCCATTGGTGGGGTCATGCGAAAGCGGCTGATTTCAAGGGATATTTCATTGATGAAGTGACGGTGCCCATCGGGCGCTTTGCGATTCCGCCTGCAGAGCTGGGCGACATGCTGCCTCAGCAACTGCTGATGCTTCAGACGGCAGCTAATGCGGTGGCGCAAGCGAAGCTGGTGGGCGAGGGGGGAAGGCTCGAGCGCACGGGGGTGTTCATCGGCATCGGGTTGGATCTCAATACCACGAACTTTCACTTTCGCTGGTCGATGCAGGATGAAGCGCGCGATACGGTGCATCCGCCGCTGACGGCTAATCGCACGATGGGTGCCCTGGGCGGCATCGTCGCCAGCCGTGTGGCCCGCGCGTTTCATGTTGGCGGCCCCAGCTACACCATTTCCGCAGAGGAAGCATCGGGACATCAGGCGCTGAGTGTTGCGGTCAAAGCTTTGCAGCAGAATGAACTCGACTCAGCGATTGTCGGCGCTGTCGATCTGGCGGGTGATGTGCGAGCAGCGATCTGCGAACGCGCATGCGGTCAGTCATCGCGCGAGCAGATGATCAGTGATGGTGCGGTTGCGTTTGTACTCAAGCGACATGAAGATGCGGTGCGCGATGGGGATCTGATTTTTGCGGTGATTGCGGGAGTTGAAGGAATGAGCGAGGGCTTCAGCGCTGATGGCGCTACGCCGCGAGCGGCGGAAGAGGCGGAAGTGGCGCGGACATTCACAGATGTAGATGCGGAAACGGTGGGACTTGTCGATTCAAGTGAGCGCGTGAGTCAGCTTGTCGGTCGATGTGGGGCAGCGACGGGGTTGATTGCGGTGGCGCGGGCGGCGCTTTGTCTGCATCACGATCTGCTCCCGGCGGATGATGTGTCTGCGCGGTTCTGGCTGCGCGATCGCATCGATGGGCCTCGCCGCGCTGTGGTCAGCGCGACGAGTGTGGATGGGAATGTTTCGCATGTGCTGCTGGAAGAGGCGCATAAGGCGGAGCGAAGTTTGTTTGATAGAAAGTCAGTGTCGGTGATCGACGCTACGCCGCAAGCGGCGGGGAGCCTCGCCTTCGTCTATCCCGGTGCTGGAAATCAGTACTTGGGCATGGGGCGTGCGCTGGGCCTGCGCTGGCCTCAGGTTTTGCAGGCACAGGATGCGGAGAATGAAAGACTTTTCTCACAGTTTGCCCATGGCCGATTCTGGTCTGCTTCGTCGCTCAATGAGATCAGTCACAGCGATGTCATCTTCGGGCAAGTTTGTCTGGGCACGATGGTCACCGACTTATTCGCTCGGTTCGGCGTTACACCTGATGCGGTGATCGGGTACAGCCTGGGCGAGACGACGTCGCTCTTTTCCACGCGCTGGTGGCCGGCGGAAAGCAGCCGGGATGAAATGCTCCGGCGAATGGAAAGCTCCACGCTCTTCACAACGGATCTGACCGGCAACTGCGATGCAGCCCGCAAGGCGTGGGGACTTGGCGCGAATGAAAAAGTGGACTGGCTCATCGGCGTGATTCGCTGCGAGCGCGAGAAAGTTGCTGCTGCGGTGCGCGGCCGCAAACGCGTTTATCTGCTGCTGGTCAACACGCCAGGCGAATGTGTCATCGGCGGGGATCGCACCGCTGTGATGGCGCTTGCGCGCGAGCTGCGCTGTGCGGTGCATCCGGTGGAAGGCGTGACGACGGTGCACTGCGAGGTGATTGAACCGGTGCGCGAGCGGTATCACGAGCTGCATCTGCATGAGGTTGAAAATCCGGGGGGAGCGAAACCGCGAGCGGCGGTTTACAGCAGTGCGTGGGCGAAGGCTTATGCGGTGACGCGCGAGGCGGCGGCTGATTCCATCATGGCGCAGGCCAGTGCGATGGTTGATTTTTCGCGGGTCATCGAAGCTGCATATACGGATGGGGTGCGCATCTTTGTCGAGACTGGCCCGGGCGAATCGTGCACGCGAATGATCGGCGAGATTCTTGGGCAGCGCGAACATCATGCGATGGCGATTTGTGTTCAAGGTGAAGATGAGGTGGAGAATGTGGTGAAGACGCTGTTGCGCTTGGCGGAGTTGGGGGTGCAGGTGACTGACAGTGAGTGGGGGACGGAGGCGCAAGCGGTGAGCGATAACGTCAAGGAAACACGGCCGCTGGTACGCGTGAAGGTGGGACGCGAGGCGCTTGATGTGAGCGGGATTGATAAAGCTGCGTCGATTCACGAAGAAGTTCGCGAAGCGATGAGCGCGCAGGTAACACAGCAGACGCAACAGAGTGACGAGGTTCATGCAATGAAACAGAAAGAACCGCGCGAGATTGCAGCGGTGACGATGGTTGCTGCATCGCATGCAGGTGGGGTTGTGGATTCATCACTGGCGGCACAGTGGTCGCCGATGGTGGAGCAGCTCGCGGGCGCGCAGGTCGCGCAGGCGGCGGCGCAGGAAGCATTCCTGCGCGTGGCGCAGTCGATGACACAGTCGATGGCGCGAGCGATTCGGTTTCAGGGGGAGCTGTTGCGCGGAGGGACTGGGGAAATCGGAGACGGGGTGGAGTTTGGATATCACGGAGATTTTGTTGCGCCCGCCGGAGCGAAGCCGCGAGCGGCTTTTGATCGCGACATGTGCATGGAGTTTGCCGTTGGTTCTATCGGGCGCATGCTCGGGCCGCAGTTTGCGCCGGTTGATGCGCATCCGACGCGTGTGCGTCTGCCGGATGAGCCGTTGATGCTTTGCGATCGCATCATGGAAGTTGAAGGCGTGCCCGGCTCGATGACACACGGGCGGTGCGTCACCGAACATGACATTCATCCCGGCAGTTGGTATCTCGATTGCGGCCGCATTCCCACTTGCATCGCTGTCGAAGCGGGCCAGGCTGATCTTTTTCTGAGCGGCTACCTCGGCATCGATTTCATCACCAAAGGTCTTGCGGTTTATCGTCTGCTCGATGCGGTGGTCACGTTCCATGGCCCGTTGCCTCACGAAGGCCAGATCATCCGCTACGACATTCGCATCAACGAATTCTTCAGGCAGGGTGACACCTATCTCTTCCGCTTTGAGTTTGATGCGACCGTCAATGGTCTGGCTGTGCTGACGATGCGAAAGGGCTGCGCAGGCTTCTTCACCGAAGCAGAACTCGCTGCAGGTCAAGGCATCGTGCTCACCACTTTCGACAAGCGAGTGCAGGATGGCGTGGTGACCGGCGGGTGGAAGTGGCTCGCGCCAAAGCGAGAAAACGGCAAAGCGGAAAAGCGAGAAATCCAAGGCAATTCCACTGCTGTTTCGACACCCGATACCCGACACCCGACGCCCGAGTCTTACAGCGACGCACAGATCAACGCCCTTCGCCGAGGTGATGCGCGTAGTCTTGTCGATTGCTTCGGCGATGCATTTGAAGGTCTTGCGATCGCGCATCCTGTCGGCTTGCCCGGCGGTGGTGATGGGCCACACGGCCGCATGAAGCTGGTGCATCGCGTGCTTCGGCTTGATCCTTCCGCAGGTCGCTTTGGCCTGGGGCAGATCGTCGGCGAGGCGGACATTCATCCCGATGATTGGTTTCTCACTTGTCACTTCTCCGATGATCGCGTGATGCCTGGCACGCTCATGTATGAATGCTGTCTGCACACGCTGCGCATTTATCTGCTTCGCATGGGCTGGGTCGGCGAGGCGGGCGAGGTTGTCTATGAGCCGATTCCCGAAGTGCCCGGCCAGCTCAAATGTCGCGGGCAGGTGAATGAGACGACGAGCAAGGTGCAGTATGAAATCACGATCAAGGAGATCGGCTACGGCAGGCGCGATGACTCCACGTTTAGCGCGGGCCCGAAGGGCCCGGCTCACGACAACAATATCGATCACGACACCACGCCTTATGTGATTGCTGATGCGCTGATGTATGCCGATGGTCGGGCGGTGGTGCAGATGAACAACATGTCGCTGCGGCTGACGGGGTTGACGCGAGAGAAGCTGGAAACTCTTTGGTCTGTGCGAATTCCCCTCCCTCCCGGGGAGGGGTTAGGGGAGGGTCGTGCGAACTTGAATGCTTCGCGCGAATCTATCTCTTCCGCTCACGCTGACGCGACCCTCCCCCAGCCCCTCCCTAAGAGGGAGGGGAGTACGAACCAGCTCAACCCCACACCCCATACCGCACACCCCACACCCCGCGCTCCTCTCTTCGACTACAACTCGATTCTCGCTTTCTCTGCGAGCAATCCTTCCGAAGCGTTTGGCGACAGGTACAAGGTGTTCGACAAAGAGCGCAAGATTGCCCGTCTGCCGCGGCCGCCGTTTCAGTTTTTGGATCGCATTGTTTCGATTGAAAATTGTGAGCAGTGGAAGCTTGCAGCCGGTGGCGTGATTGAAGCGGAATATGATGTGCCTCCATTGGGCGGTGAAGGTGCGTGGTACTTCGCCAGCAATCGGCAAAACGAAATGCCGTTCGCGGTGCTGCTTGAAACCGCGCTTCAGCCTTGCGGTTGGCTTGCGGCTTACCTCGGCTCCGCACTCACCAGCGACACCGACCTTCGCTTCCGCAACCTCGGCGGCAGCGCCACGCAATTCCTGCCCGTCACCCCCGACACCGGCACGCTGACGACGACCATCACAATCACCCGCGTCTCTCAGTCCGGCGGCATGATCATCCAGAACTACGACATGACCATGCGCTCCGCCCAAGGCATCGTCTATCGCGGCGATACCTACTTCGGTTTCTTCTCCGCTGATGCTCTGCGCGATCAAGTGGGCATTCGCGATGCGAAGCTTTTTGTGCCTGATGAAGCGGAACTCACAGCACGCGCAGCGAGGACGCTGCGGCTGGAATATCCAACTGCTGCACCGTTCTCCGATGCGAAGTTTCGCATGATCGATCACATCGAACACTTCGATCCGCAAGGCGGCCCGCACAAGCTCGGCTTCATCCAAGGCACCATGAACGTCAACCCTGCCGCTTGGTTCTTCGAAGCTCACTTCTACGAGGACCCCGTGGTGCCCGGCTCGCTGGGCCTCGAATCATTTATTCAACTCCTCAAGTTTGTCGCGGCTGAGAAGGCGGGCGTCGGGTGTCGGGTGTCGGGTGTCGGCAAGACATCGGATATCACGAGCGGCTCCGCGCTCTCTGCTTCTTCCGATACCCGAAACCCTACACCCGAAACCCTTGCCTTCTCCTCCCCCGCGCTGGGCAAGAAACACACGTGGATTTATCGCGGCCAGGTCGTACCCAAGGATTCGCTGGTGACGGTGCAGGCCGTTGTCACGGAATTCGATGAAGTAAGCCGATGCATCAAGGCGGATGGGTTTTTGTCGGTTGATGGGCGTACGATTTATCAGATGAAAGATTTCACGCTCGCCTGGCACCAAGCTCTGTCTGAAACGTGATGTCTTGTCCGAGCCGCAACGCGTAAGCGTGCGGATTCTGCGGGAGCGAAAGCGTTCCGCGACAACCGCTCGCTTACGCTTCACGGCTCGGATGGAATTTTCAGACAACGCCTAACCCCGCGAGCACGGGAATCAGCGATTGACCAATCAATCACACAAAAGCCCGTCATCGGAAATGCCCAGTCGCCTGTGCCTTGGCTGCGGCTACACGCTAGCGCCAAGTTTTAGAAATCAGTGCCCCGAGTGTGGTAGAGAATACAACCCGCGCGACCCTGATACTTACCGATCAAAGTTCGGTCAATATCGCAGCTATAAAGTCGGCGGCTTCACCGGAACCCTGTGCGTGCCTTTCGTATTCCTGTTTCTGTTTTCCGTGCAGTATGCGGTGATCAGTTGGTGGCATGACACGAGTTTTATATGGTGGTGGACGAGCCATGGTCACCCCAGTTCGTGGTGGGAATTAAACGACCTCGGTGCCTGGCTCTGGCCCACGCAGATGTTCGTATTCCTGATTCACTCCATCGTCACCGGCATGGTCATCAGCCAAATCACGCTGGATCAGCACGCCCCGAAAAGGATTTCGTGAAAATATCGGCTATGATGTCCCTTTGGGGAAACCCTGTGTCTGGCGACTTTGGCCAGCACCCTTAGAATTGCTGCCGCATGAACTACACCCGCGTCCATCTCGATACGCTCGGCTACGAGCTGCCGCCTGTCGTCGTCACCAGCGATGAACTGGAAGAGCGTCTCGCGCCGATGTACGAAAAGCTGCACGTCCAGCCGGGCCAACTCGAAGCACTCACCGGCATCACCGAGCGTCGCTGGTGGGAGCGAGGCTACGCTGTCAGCGAAGGCGCCGCCGCCGCCGCCCGCAAGGCACTTGAGCAATCGAATGTCGAGGCCAAGGATTTGGAAGTCGTGATTTACGCCGGCGTCTGCCGTGAGAATTTTGAACCTGCGACAGCCTGCGCCGTGGCTGACCTGATCGGTGCCAATCCCGATGCATATATTTATGACATCAGCAACGCCTGCCTCGGCGTCATGAACGGCATCATCGACATCGCCAACCGCATCGAACTCAAGCAGATCAAAGCAGGCATGGTCGTCTCCTGCGAGTCGGCCCGCGAGATCAACGAAGTGATGATCCAGCGGATGCTCGCTGAAAACTCGATGGAATGTTTCACGCGCTCGCTGGCCACACTCACCGGTGGCAGCGGCGCAGCAGCGGTCATTCTCACCGATGGTTCATTCTCCAATCGCGACAATCGTCGGCTCCTTGGCGCGGTCACCAAAGCTGCGCCGCAGCATCATCGACTCTGCCGCTGGGGTGTGAACTTTTCGCCTTCGGGTCTGACCAAGCTGATGTTCTCGCCTGACAAACTCAGGCTCGCTGTTGAAGATATTTTTAAGCCGGAGACGATTCCAAGTGCGCTCAAGGACATCATGACCAGCGAGCGCTTGCCCGGCGCGATTCAAAAGATTCTGCCTTCGGATCGACTGCCCGCGATGCTCACGCAGTTCATGACGACCGATTCGGTCGCAGTGCTCAAGCATGGCGTCGAGCTGGGGCTTCGCACGTGGGGCGCGTTCCTGAGTAAGCTCGGCTGGGGCCGAGAGATGGTGGACAAAATCATCTGCCATCAGGTCGGCTCAGGTCACCGCGCCACTGTCCTGCGCGAGCTGGGCATCGCACCGGAAAAGGAATATCCGACGTTCCCCTACCTCGGCAACATGGGCACGGTTTCGCTACCGATGACCGCCGCCCTCGCCGAGCAGCGCGGCTTCCTCAAACCCGGCGACCGCGTCGGTTTCCTGGGCATTGGCAGCGGCCTCAACTGCCTCATGCTGGGATGGGAGTGGTAGAAAAAAGCCGCTCGCGGCTTCGCTCCGACTCCCACGCAATTGCAAATGTTCAATGCAAAATGCAAATTGCAAAATATAATCAAGTGCCGGTCACCTTCCCCCATTTGCATTTTTCATTTTTCAATGGCTCTATTGCAATCTCCCAACTCCTACCCGGACTACCCGTTCCCTTCGCACTTTCTCGATCGCAGCGGGAACAAGCTCCACTACATCGATGAAGGCCCACGCGAAGCCCCGCCCGTCGTCATGCTGCATGGCAACCCGACGTGGTCGTTCTATTACCGCCGCGTCATCACTGCCTTGAGTCCGCGCTTTCGCTGCATCGTGCCCGACCACATCGGCATGGGCCTGTCCGACAAGCCCGGCGATGATCGATATAAATACACACTCGATCGCCGGGCTAATGATGTTCAGGCTCTGCTCGAACATCTGAATATCAAAGAGAACATCACCCTCATCCTCCACGACTGGGGCGGGATGATCGGCACGACATTCGCCACGCGCTTTCCCGATCGCATCAAACAATTCGTCATCCTCAA
>Ga0105055_10010417_pt1 | contig 11625 bp, 11 predicted proteins | sample BON03_FD_78090 | JGI IMG/M metagenome (GOLD analysis project Ga0105055, IMG submission 78090) | Freshwater microbial communities from Lake Bonney liftoff mats and glacier meltwater in Antarctica - BON-03 | ecosystem: Environmental > Aquatic > Freshwater > Ice > Glacier meltwater | place: Lake...
CGATCCACAATATTACCGAACTCATCCGGTTTACCCAAAAGATTCGCGATGCGATCTTGCGCGATCGATTTATGGAAGAATTCGGACACTGGCTGACTAGTGAGGAAGAAGAATTAAGTTGTGAGTCTGAACATTGAAGCAACATCAATGTTCAGTGAGTCTAGCTCTAAGACATTACAACTCTATTTTTTTGTCTGCACCGCATCCAGGAAAGTACATATTAATTCTCTGCCTGTTCGCGATCCTAGTGGTTTGGAACAAAAACCTTGGATTTTACTCATTGCTTGTAATCCAACACCATCGATTTTTCCAAGTGATAGATATTTTGCAAATGTCGCTATTACTTTAGAATCACCTATGTGCAAAGACAATATCAAAGCACCTACTAATACTGTTAAAACTTTATAAAAATATTAAATGTTAGATTAAATTAGCCTGTTATTTTATAACAGGCTGTGATTAAGAGTTATTCTTTTTATTTATGTCTGAGAAGATATCAGCATCAGCCCTAGAGCTAGACATTAATAATAAAATGGTAGAGATTGTAATCGAGCTGAACAGATTTAATGATTTCATTTTAGTTGAATTGGGTTTCCGCAATTAAGTTTACAAACATTAGCCAACAAGTTATGAATCTGGCGTTGCTGATTCTGGGTATGATTTATCAATTGTGCGATCGTTAAAACCTTAAGTAGGGGCAATTCATGAATTGCCCCTACTTAAGGTTTCATACCTCAATTCAACAAGTTATGAATCTTACTCATGTATTTTACTTGTTGTTAGTCATGTACTCCATTCAACCATGCATCATAACTTGCAAATCTATTAATGCCAAGTACTATTCTTTACTAGCAGTTATTTTCAGCTAAATGACTTACTCATGCTATCGACTATTTGCCATGTGAGATGTTGAGTAATACGATCGACTATAAGTTCGAGCGGATCGAGCGTAACTCCTGCTACTAATCTCATTAAGGCTTGGTTGAGGACTGACTACCCGCTAAGATATATCCTATACCTCTACCTTCAGACCTGATGCCACTAGATGTCCCAACCGCGATTTTACAACGCCGATCGATCAAAAGCTTCAAACCAGACCCGATCGCACCCGAATTACTCCGCCAACTAATCGAACTCACTGTGGCGGCTCCTAGTAGCTATAATATCCAGGATTGGCGGATTATTATCGTCCGAGACCCCGACCAAAAAGTGGCACTAGGAGCGGCTTGCTTCAATCAACCTCAAATCGTTCAAGCACCTGTCAACTTGGTCTTTGCAGCCGATATTAAGGCAGGAGAGCGAGATATCTCACCGATTATCGCACAGGGTATTCAGACTGGTGCTTGGAGTGAAGGTACTGCTGCTTATTTCAAGAAGGCAGTTCCCGATTTTGCAGCAGCAATCGGCGATAAAGCTAGGGAATATGCAATTAAAGATGCGATGATTGCCGCTACTCATGCGACTCTCGCGGCTGAAAGCTTGGGTTTATCAACTTGTATGATGAACGGTTGGAGCGAAGAGAAAGTCAAAGCAGTCATCGGTGCCGAAAACGATCCAGATTTGGCAATCGCGCTAGTATTACCCGTCGGTTATGCTGCTGAACCGCGTAAAGATCCCGGTCGGATGCCCTTTGAGTTTAATGTATCACTCGATCGAATCGATCGACCTTATCACGGCTAGATGTAAATTAGATCCCCGGCTTCATCAAAGAAGTTGGGGATCTATTCTAGAAGTCAGGGTTATTAATCACCACTATCCCCGATCCCCTCCCTAACCCTTAACCCCACTACTAGTAGCAGTAGGTACGATGTATCGCTGCACGAACATAAATAAGACTAAGACAGGTGCGATCGAAATTACCGCACCAGCGGCTACCAACCGCCAATTTAACCCAAAGGCACCTTCGGCTAATTTAGCCACCCCTAATGGGAGAGTGTAATAAGTATCATCCTGAAGCACGATTAATGGCCATAAAAAATCACTCCAAGCACCAATAAACACAAAAATTGCGAGGGTGACTAGTGCAGGACGAATTGCCGGTAACATCACACTCCACCAAATCCCAATTTCCCAACAACCATCCATTCTGGCAGCTTCTTCGAGTTCCTTTGGTACGGATTGGAAGGCTTGACGGAGTAAGAAGATCCCAAAAGCTGAAGCGAGATTAGGTAATATTACACCTAAATAAGTATTAACTAATCCCAACTCAACCACGATGATATATAGCGGAATCATCACGATCTGAAATGGGATCATAATCGTCGATACCACGACCGTAAAAATTAGCTCTTTGCCTTTAAACTCAAGTCTAGCTAAAGGATATGCTGCCAGCGCACAAAAAATTAAGTTAACGACCACACTCAAAATTGCCACCACGCTACTATTAAATAAATAGCGTCCAAAATCATTACTTTGCCACACAGTAATAATGTTTTCGATAGTTGGATGACTCGGTAATAATTGGGGTGGGGATTGAAAAATATTTTCATCGGCTGATTTGAGTGCCGTACTCAATAACCAGAGTAAGGGAAATAGCATCAAACTAGCGATCGCACTCAATCCACCATAAATCCCCACTAATCTCACTGTTGGGGATTGCCAAAAAGTAGCTTGGACAGAACGAGGTGGTAATTTTGGCATAACGCGATCGATTCTCTTGCTCCAACTACGTCATTGAGATGAACCATATACCGATTTTACGCCGATTCGTTCACAAAGTGTCTAGCTGGGAAAATCGTCTTTACTACCCAGACCAGGATATTTACGTCTAGCACCCAGCCTTTAGTCCTAATTTCGATCGATCGCACTCGAACAAGGGTAATTTAGAGCGACGGCATTCTAATATTTATAAATTTTATTTACAAGTTGCCATCATTCTGAACAAGGTATATCATTGACACAGTGAGTATTTATACCTATAAATTAAATATTACCATTATCTTGCAGTGAAGTATCCGACTCGCTCCTCATCGCCTATCTATGATTTCTGAATTTCCCTGGCTGACTGCGATTATTGCGTTTCCGCTCATAGCTGCCTTAGCTATTCCCGTACTACCAGATCCAGATGGTAAAAATGTGCGGCTCTACGCACTGGGCGTGGGAATATTAGAATTGGGTTTAATTATCTATACATTCGCTACACATTACGATATCAACGACTCTAGCCTCCAGTTAGTCGAACGCTATAGCTGGGTACCACAACTAGGCTTAAATTGGTCTGTCGGCGTAGATGGTTTGTCTATGCCCTTAGTTGTTTTGACAGGCTTTGTGACGACTCTGGCTACCTTTGCTGGCTGGAATACTACGATCAAACCGCGCCTGTTTTTCAGCTTGATGCTGGTGATGTACAGTGCCCAGATTGCCGTATTTCTCGCCCAGGATCTACTAATGTTCTTCATGCTGTGGGAGTTGGAGCTGGTTCCAGTGTATCTACTGATCTCGATTTGGGGTGGTGCGCAAAGGTTCTACGCTGCAACTAAATTTATTCTGTATACCGCCCTAGCTTCGATTTTTATCCTTGTCGCCGCACTAGCCTTGGCTTTCTATGGAGATACCGTTACTTTTGATTTCACGGCACTAGGACTGAAAGAATACCCGATCGAGTTAGAATTATTAGCCTATACAGGTTTCCTGATTGCCTTCGGTGTGAAACTGCCAATTTTTCCGTTCCATACTTGGCTACCAGATGCACACGGCGAAGCTCCAGCACCTGGTTCGATGATTCTGGCTGGGGTATTGCTAAAGATGGGTGGTTACGGATTGATTCGCTTGAATGCCGAAATGCTCCCCCATGCTCACGTTTATTTTGCTCCCGTACTCGCAGTGCTGGGTGTGGTTAATATTATCTATGGTGCATTAGCCGCTTTTTCCCAAGATAATCTCAAGCGTCGTCTGGCTTATTCTTCGATCTCTCACATGGGATTTGTGTTGATTGGGATTTCTTCCTTCACAGCGTTGGGTATCAATGGCGCGATGCTGCAAATGATTTCGCATGGGCTGATTGCAGCAGTACTATTTTTCCTGTCTGGGGTGACTTACGAGCGGACACACACACTGTCGATGGATAAGATGGGTGGGATTGCCAAATCTATGCCCACAACTTATGCTCTATTTACGGTGGCATCGATGGCTTCCCTCGCATTACCAGGGATGAGCGGCTTTGCTGGCGAATTGACAATTTTCCTGGGCTTAACAACTAGCGATGTTTATAGCGATGGGTTCAAAACTACGATCGTGTTCCTGTCTGCTGTTGGCTTGTTGATTACACCGATCTACTTACTGTCGATGTTACGACGGGTGTTCTTTGGCAAACAGCTCGAGTCGAGCGATAAGCCTTGGTTGGATGCCAAACCTCGTGAGTTAGCGATCGCCATGTGCTCGCTCGTCCCGATTATTGGGATTGGCTTGTACCCAAAAATTGTAACTCAAACCTATGACACTACCACAGTTGCCGTAGCGGCTCATTTACGTGCAGCAATGCCGACTATCGCTACTACTGACAATTCTAGTTTATCCGCTCGTACTGCTTGGAAATCTCAGACAGCGATCGCATCACCAGCCATTCCGAGTAAATTGGTAAGTATTATCGATTGAACTAAGTATTAGTAGTCATCTTTACTTTGTCAACTAGATCCTCGGCAACTTAATTTCCGAGGATCGATAACCGATCTGTAGAAATATCCTCATCAATCTGACGATCGATGCGACTGGGGTTGGGTAAATAGCTGGGCTAAGATCTAGCTAATTGGAGTAATATCATTAAACTATTTACACTTCGATCTAGATGATTAGCTACCTCAAAGGCACCGCCATCCAAATCCAGACAGCTAATAATCGGGCAATTTTGGTATTAGAGGTAAATCAAGTGGGGTATGAATTGCAAGTGCCCCAGCGGATGCGCTTGGAAGTGTTGCCGAACCAGGAAATTCAGGTATTTACGCATCAGCAGGTACGCGAAGATCAAATATCTTTGTATGGTTTTAGTTCGGCAGCAGAACGGGATTTATTTCGACAATTGATTAGTGTCAGTGGGGTGGGAGCGAGTCTGGCGATCGCCTTATTAGATAAACTAGGATTAGCTGATACCGTCTCCGCGATCGTTACTAGTAATATTCAGCGTCTATCCACCGCTCCAGGAGTAGGTAAAAAAACTGCCGAGCGGCTAGCCTTAGAACTCCGGAGTAAACTGGGACAATGGCGGGTGACATCAGGCTTGAGCGAATCCTTACCACTGACTAGTTTGAATTCAACTATGCAGGCAGAAGTTGAGATGACTTTGTTAGCTTTGGGCTATACAACTGATGAAATTCACCAAGCTTTACAAGCGATCGGTCAAGATAGTCTAATGGTAAAAAGTCCAAACATTGAAGACTGGCTGCGGCTAGCGATCTCCAGTATTGCCTAGATCGATTTGTGCCAAACAGTGGTCGCCATTATGGTATTCTAAGAATTGGCTTACTAGTGGTCTTTGTCAGCGCAAGCTCGATCGAAGCATTGAATCATTAACCTCTAAATGAGATAGCCACTAAAGTTATCATTTAAAATTACCTTACATGTCCTCATCACCCCAGTCTAAAGATTTCGATGATGCTGAGTTAGTCACACTAACCGATGAATTTGGGCGCGCACTCCCCTGTTACATCGAGCGCGAACTCGAACTCGATCGCAAGACTTACTTTCTGCTATTACCAGAAAATGCGCCAATTGAAATTTTCGCTTGGGATGAAGAAGATGATGTCACCGAATTAGTTTCTGTCGAAGAAGAAGAAGAGATCGATGCGATCTTTGCTGATGCTCAGGCGGTACTATCCGAACAAAATCTCGCGCTCAAGCGGACTGCTTTTACACTTAGTGCGGTTGGTGAATTACCCCCACTAGATCCGACAGAAGTAGTCACGATCGAACTTGATGAAGAAGATGATAGTTTGGAGCCAGAAGAATTTCAAATTTTGGCACGATTTTATAATAAAGAGCAAGAGTATGCAATCTGCACCCCTGTAGATCCACTCTTATTCTTCGGGAAAGCCGATGAAAACGGCGTGATTTCATTACTCTCCGAACAAGAAGCCGAACAACTCCAACCAATGCTTGAAGATCTGCTACTAGATGAAATCTAGATCTGGAGAATTACCCTTGAAACTAGCCCAGAATACTCCTAAATGGTTGCTAATTTTAGCACCAATTGCACTGCTAATCGCTGTTGCTGGTGGGATCGGTGGCTTATGGTGGAACGCCATCGTCGCATCACCTACCACCGATCCAAATGCTAAAAGTATCCAGATTCAAATCAAACCTGGTACCTCTGGTCAAGCAATTGGCAAAGAATTGGAAGCAAAAGGCGCAATCAAATCCCAGCTAGCTTGGAAACTATGGATAGCCTGGCAAGGTAAACAAGGCAAATCACCCCAATCGGGTACTTATGAAGTATCGCCAAGTCAGTCTCTACCATTAGTCGCCGCCCAAATTTTAGAAGGTAAAGTGGTTCAATCTGGGTTTACCATCCGCGAGGGTTGGAATATTAAACAGATGGGAGAATACTTCCAAGAGCAAGGTTTATTCAAGGCTGCTGATTTTATCGCCGCTACCAAGGAAATTCCTCAAGATAAGTTTGATTGGCTACCCGATGGCATCCCCCATTTAGAAGGGTTTCTTTTCCCCGAAACATATCAAGTCCCTAGCGATAGCATCACTCCCAAAGGTGTTGTCACACAGATGCTCAATCAATTCGAGCAGGTAGCATTGCCAGAGTATCAGAAAGTTGCTGCATCCCAAAGATTGAGTCTGTTGCAATGGGTAAGTTTATCGAGTGTCGTGGAAAAAGAGGCGGTGATTCCGATCGAACGTCCGAAGATTGCGGGGGTATTTACCACTAGACTTGCTAAAAATATGCGGCTAGAGTCCGATCCCACGGTGGAATATGGTTTAGGCATCAAACAGACTGCCGATCGACCCCTAACTTTTGCCCAAGTCAAACGACCCAACCCTTATAATACTTATATGAATGCCGGAATTCCACCCGGACCGATCGCCAGCCCAGGGATTGAGAGTCTCAAAGCAGTACTCAACCCAGAAAGTACAGATTTGCTATTTTTTGTGGCAAAATATGATGGTACACATGTTTTTAGCAAAACGTTATCTGAACATGTGGCGGCAACACAATTGATTCGCCGGCAGCGTCAGTCTGGAAAGAAATAAATAATTCACAACCCGAGCGACATCATCTAAAAATACTTCATGGGCAATTGCGTCTATGGAGTACTTTTAGTGAGTGTGAGGTTTGATGCAGGTGAAGATTTAGCTAATTCCCAAATACCTCACCCCTATTCACTATTCACTATCCCCTATTGCTGATGTTATTTCCTCTACTACAACCTGACTTGGTACTTGGCAGCTCAGTTTTAGATTTGACTCCTGAGATTCTCGCTCGATATAAGATTGAAGGCTTGGTTTTGGATGTCGATGACACTATTGTACCGATCGGTGTTGGTTTTGCAGAGCCGGAACTGATCCTATGGATCGAACAAACTAGGAAAATTGTTCCCCTCTGGCTAGTAACAAATAATCCCAGTCAGCTCAGGATTGGGGCGATAGCAGATAGTCTATCGCTCCCTTATTTCTTGAGTGCAGCCAAACCATCGCGCAAAAAACTTCGCCAAGCTGTGGAGGCTATGAGCATGGAACCCGCACGGGTAGCGATGGTTGGCGATCGAGTATTTACAGATGTGCTCGCGGGTAATCGACTAGGGATGTTTACGATCTTGATCGAGCCGATTGTCAGTGCTGATTCTACCCTGAGCTTCAGCCTGCTGCGAAGGATCGAGTTTGCGATTGCCAGACTATTGGGAGTATCTTTGTTTAAAACTAAATAAATCTTCACCCCACCTCCGAAGTGCCCAATTAGTTAAAATCTAAACAAATTATTAAGAAAACAGAGATGCTCTAATAGATCTGGCATCATGGTGTTATTGGAAATCGAGTCAGCCCAGATAAAGACTCTAAACATAATCTAAAATATATAAATTTTCAGAGCGTTAGCTGCCAAAAATAGGTAGTTGACGCTCTGAAACGTTTTAAGTATGGTCTTTTACTAAATCTTGAATATTCTGACTCCAAGATAGAAAACCTCGATCCCTAGCTAGTATGCCCCGATCCCCATCATGTCTCAGACTATAGTAATTAAAGTTGGTACGTCAAGTCTGACGCGTAGTGATGGTAGGTTAGCTTTAGCAACGATCGCCGCTCTAATTGAAACCATTGTCGATTTACGTACCCAAGGTTATGAAATTGTGTTGGTATCTTCTGGTGCGGTTGGAGTTGGCGCAGCGCGACTGGGAATGACCGAACGCCCGAAAACGATCGCCCTGAAGCAAGCCGCCGCAGCAGTGGGACAGGGGATTATCATGCGGGTATATGATGACTTATTTCGGGAACATCAGCAGCCAGTAGCCCAAATATTGCTGACGCGGGGCGATCTCGACCGGCGCAGTAGTTATATTAATGCCTACAATACTTTTCAAGAGCTATTCCGATTGGGCGTAATGCCGATCGTCAATGAGAATGACACGGTAGCCGTAGACGAGCTAAAATTTGGCGATAATGATACCCTCTCGGCGCGGGTAGCCAGCCTGATCGATGCTGACTGGTTATTTTTACTTACTGATGTCGATCGATTATACTCCGCCGATCCCCGCAAATTTCCTGATGCTCAACCGATCGTCCAGATCGATCGATTAGAGGATTTAACCGCCTTGCAAATTCAAACTGGTGGTTCTGGTTCGGAATGGGGCACAGGCGGCATGGCGACTAAAATCGCCGCCGCTCAGATCGCAACCAGTGCAGGGGTGAAGACAGCCATTACTCATGGGCGATTTCCGCAATACATCGAGCGGATTCTTCAAGGGGAACCTTTAGGAACTCAATTCACGCCACAATTACGCGCCGATAGTGCCAGAAAACGCTGGATCGCTCACGGATTGGTGACAGTGGGTAAGATATTTCTCGATGCTGGTGCAGTGCAAGCAATTACTGCTAGTGGCAAATCCTTATTACCAGCCGGAATTACCCACATTGAGGGAGACTTTGAAGCGACAGATGCAGTGCAATTGTGTGATGCTCAGGGGAGAGAAATTGGGCGGGGGATTGTGAACTATAATAGGAGCGAACTCGATCGAATTCAGGGACATCGATCGACTGATATCATCGATTTACTTGGCTACTTGGGCGAAGAAACCGTTATCCATCGAGATAATTTGGTGTTGAGTTAGACACATTTACTTTAAAATTTGCGCCGACGATCGAGCCAAACTACCGATCGATCGTTAATTTATCGATCGCGATCGAGCGGATGATCCATTAGTAATAGCCGAGGTTTTGGGTGCCAGCGAGGGACACCCCCACAGAATTGTGCCTAACGGCATGGTGTCCCAGTATATCGATCGAGTGCAATTGGGCTAGGAATTGGGCTACCAATTATTGTGGTAGTACACACAGGCTGTATACTCCGGCGATAAATCTCCTGCTGTTGAAATATCAGGGGAGGTTGACGATACTGACGATATTGAGCATCGCGGTAGATCCGATCGCCGCGATTCTCATAAGTAGTTGTCAAATTTGGAAAATAGTTACGATTGGGATAGCTATTTTGAATCGGTCGATCTGTGGAAATGATGATAATCGGCGCGACGGATGGTACATAAATCGTAGTCGAAGAATAACCACTCGAAGGAAAAGGTTGTACGAAAACACCTTGCGCTCTCACCAAACTTGGTGCTAATACAGTGATAACTGTCGTGGCGATCGTTGCTAAATAACTAAAAACTTTCATGATTAACTATGCGTGGAAATTGTCCACTAGTTAGATTTTTGACTAATACAACGACCGCCGACTTATCAAACCGACTTTGCCCAATCCTTTGCCCAGGCTAAAGTTTGCTGCACCTGCTCGATCGTTGCGGCTTCGCAATAGAGTCTGAGCACTGGCTCTGTCCCACTAAATCTAATTAGGAGCCAACTATCATCAGCTAAATTAAATTTGTACCCGTCCGTTAGATTGCGATCGCGTACTGCTATTTTAGCAATTTTGTCAAATGGTTTGTTTTCTAATTGCGCCATTAAGCGCGATCGGATCTCCATATTTGCCAAATGTAGATCTACTCGATCGTATTTAAAATTGTAGTTAGTCTGGATCTCCAGTTGGCGGTACAAATCCCCTAAATCTTGCTGCGATTTGGCGATCGCTTCAAGTAGATATAATGCCGATAGGAGAGCGTCGCGTTCGGGAATATGATTGCCATAGCCGATCCCCCCCGACTCCTCACCACCGATCAGGACTGGCGTATCTAGCATCCGATCGGCAATATACTTATACCCGATCGGTGTCTCATAAATTGGTAGATGATAAAGTTTCGCGATTTTCGGGACGAGATTGGACGTGCTCACCGTCTTGATAATTTCGCCGGTAAAGCCCCGCTGTTTGACTAAATGCTCGATCAAAATCGGAATCAAAATCTGAGAGCTGAGAAACTCACCAGAGCCATCTACAGCCGCAATGCGATCGCAGTCTCCATCAAATACCAAACCCACCCGAATTCCAGGCTGATGCTGATGGCTACGAATTACCCGCATCAATTGGGATAAATATTTAGGTAAAGGTTCCGGCGCACCACCACCAAATAAGGGATCGGTTTTGCTATTGAGTTCGGTAATCGGCAACCCTAATAATCTACCCAATCCAGTACTTGCGGCACCATTCATCACATCTGCGAACACTGTTAATTTACCCGATGCGATCGATTGTTGAATACTAGCCAAATCGACCTTGCCGCGCAACTCCTGACAATAACTCGCCCAAGGATCGAAAGTAGTCAGAGTTCCTGGTTGACTAGGGGGTAAAGTTTCGCCCAACCTAGCTTCAATCTGCTGAGTCATCTCTGGCGGTACCGAACCCCCAAAATTACCCTTCACCTTCAAGCCCAAATAGTCGCCAGGATTGTGACTGGCGGTAATTACTAGCGCACCGAGGGCATTTTGACTGTGTGCAGCCCAACTAAATGCTGGCGTAGGCGCGTAAGTATCACTGAGCACGATCTCGAAACCAGCCAGTCGAACGGCTTCAGCCATCCGTTTGGCAAAGGTTTCCGCCATAAACCTGCGATCGAATCCCACGATAATCTTGCGATTACCCGTCTTGGTTCCATAAGTAGCTGCCAACACCGCCGCCGCAATTGGCGCAACCATCAACAATCGATCGAATGTAAACTCCGCGCCAATTACACCCCGCCAACCATCAGTCCCAAATCTAATTGCATCCATAGTCATCAGTTCCAAATATCCAGCAACTTCCCTATTCTACAGATGGAGAGGATCTTCTCACATCTCGCTCGTCACTGAATTTATCATCTGTGAAACTATTAGCGATCGGATTCCTAGTACGATCGTAAATTGCCCGATCTCATCCTAAAAGTCCATACTCCCCAACACCAGCAGAATAATTGCTGTTAGTTTTATAGCAGTCGCCAAGGCGGTTAGGACATCGATTGTAGGGGCGGGTTTATGCTAGAGATGCCCGAAATTTACCGATAACTTTAGAACAAAACCCGCCCCAACCGCCAAGGCAATCGACAATCG
>Ga0105055_10010423_pt1 | contig 11620 bp, 8 predicted proteins | sample BON03_FD_78090 | JGI IMG/M metagenome (GOLD analysis project Ga0105055, IMG submission 78090) | Freshwater microbial communities from Lake Bonney liftoff mats and glacier meltwater in Antarctica - BON-03 | ecosystem: Environmental > Aquatic > Freshwater > Ice > Glacier meltwater | place: Lake...
CACCCCGGGGGGGTGGTTCTGAGATAAAAAAATTCTTTTGGCGCCCCCCCCCCCCCCCCCCGGCCCTTGCTTGGTCGATCACACAGGCTAGTAACTAAAGAGACTAGGGCTACCTATGTATGGTGGTCTGTGTGGAATGCCTGCCTGCGGACAAGCCGTGGGATGTGGTGTCTGTGACACGCCGGAGCTCTGGTGTGGCGGCGGGCCTGTGTGCGCGTGTACGCGCGTGTGCTGGTGCCGCCGAATCTTTACACACATACATAGAGCTCTACGCAATTTACTAAGCTCTGATACCAGTTTCTACAGTTAAAACAAACTGCCGCCAACAATGCAGCTCGAAACGCCACTCCCTTCAGCGCTGGCTGGTGCCGCCCAGGGCGGCCGGCGAGCCGTGCTCCGGCTGCGCGGCGGCGGCGGCGACGGCGGCGTCTACCCGCTCACGCATGCCGAGATGCAGTGGATGACCTCGACCAACGTCGGGCGCGGGGACGGGTCTTGGACGCACCAGTGGTCCGACAAGGCGAGCGAGGACGCGCTCCGCCTGGACCGCGCCACGCTCTGCTCGGCGTCTTCCAAGCCGCTGGTCACACCCATCGTGATCACCGACCTCGGTCTGCTCTGCAACAAGGAGGAGCTGCTCGAGCGGCTGTTGACAAAGTCGATGCCGGCGCACCTCGACCACGTCACCTCGATCCGCGACTTCGCGGAAGTGACGCTGCACGCCAACCCGCACTACACGGGCGACGGGTTCAAGGGCGGGCAGGCCGCCGAGGACTGGGAGGTTCCATACGTCTGCCCCGTGGCGGGCATACCCATGAACGGCCGGTTCCCATTTGTCTTTGTCCGGCCGTCTGGGCACGTCGTCTCGGAGCGCGCCTTCAAGACGGTGGGCGCCAAGGCCTGCCCCGTGACAGAGGTGGCGTGCACGCCGGAAGACCTGGTTCAGCTCAACCCGAACGAGGAGCAGAAGGAGGAGCTCATCGCGCGGCAGGAGGCGCGCCGCGCCGCAGCAAAGGCCAAGAAAAAGTCGAACAAAAAGGGCGCCGCAGTGGCGGCGGCGGCGGCGCTCCCTGGCGGCGCCTCCTCCGCGGAGGGCGAGGTGGCGGCGTCCTCATCCTCTACGGGCGGGCCTGCCGCCAAGGCGACGAGTGGTGGGGTGATGGCCGTTGGCGGGAACAAGCCGAACGGGAAGGGGAAGGGGGTAGCGCCGGCCGCCGGGAGCGCCGGAGGGGCGGGCGGCGGCGCCAAGCGCGAGCGCGAGTGGGAGACGGCGATCAAGGGCAAGGCCTCGAGCTCCGAGGTGTACAAGTCGCTTTTCCTCTCGGCCGAGGACCGGAAACGGCAGCAGGAGGAGGAGAATAGCAATTTCGCCGCGCGCGGCATCCCAATGTCGCTCTCGCGGAGCACGAAGTTTACGATGTGAATTTCGACCGCGCCTGTACAGCTGTATTAGCACCACCTCTGCTGTGCTTTGGTCGCGTCGACTGGTGGATGGAAGATGTTTAGTTTGAGTTTTTGTGTATGTGTTTCGGATTCTGTTTATATGTGCTTCTTGTTCTTGTTCTTGTTCAACTTATTCTTGGTTCTGTTTCTGTTTCTGTCGTTGTCTGTTGTGAGGGTTGCTGTTGCTGGTTGTGGGTCGTGGTTGTGGTGTTGTGGATTGTGGACGTATATCTAGTGTAAGTGTAAGTGTGAGGAGTTGCGTGTAGTGTTGTTAGAGAGTCTGTTGACTATTGACTGATATTGATAAAATTAAAATGATGATTATTATTATATATGGTTATGGTCAAGGCCCATCAACAACCAAATTTTCAAAACTACCTATTAGTGTTAAAAAACTGGTTAGTTGTTAATGGGTTGAGTTTTTCGGCTGGTTGTTAGTTGGTTATTAATAGGTCTCGGCCCGGCTATTAACAAGTTGTTTTTTAACATTCGCAACATGCAACATGCAATTAACTTTCCTATGTAACTGTCACAGCACAAAGAATCCAGAATCCATGGATATCGCACGGATACTGGATACTTGGATACTCATTACTCAGTCGTACGAATCTTCCCACGCTTGGAGCAATTATTCGCGAGCATCATGCATCGATAAATGAAGATATTCGTCGTAGTCTTCCTATCAGGTCTACCAGGTTCGGCAGCTCGCCGACGAAGAACATCAGGTCCTTATTCAGTCTCGCTCAGCGCTTCTGTATGGCCCCAATATCGCGCACATCATCTGCAAACGTGCCATTGACCAAGTAGCTAGTGACCGTATCCTCTTCGCCTAGCATATTGCGGTGCTGGCGAATAGAGATATGGTCGTCACGTCGCAATTCGGGTTAACCCGAGCTGCAGCTGCAGTAAAAAGTTTGCCCTCGAACCACCATCTCCATCTCCATATAGGCCGCCAGCCACAGACGAACGAAAACGAGGCAAAAGGGCGCCGCAGGCACACAATTTGGGGTGTTTTGGCGGGCCTATTAATATTAATAGGATAAAACTAGTTATTAATAGCTAAAACTAGTTTTATGTTTTATAAGCAACAGTTGCTTGATAGTTATTAGTAGTTTTATCCCTGCCTAATATTAATACCTATTCCTATTAATACTATTAAGTACTTAATAGGCTGAAGTTCAACAGAAGTTCTTACTAGCCTTGGTTACGGTGCTTATGCTTATGGATTTTGGAGGCGCAGCGCACAATCTCGCCGCAATCGCAATCTCAGCAATCTCTCTCTCTCTCTCTCTCGCTCCCTCTTTCTGTGGTAGCCGTTGTAACGGTGATAGGTACGCTGAGAGCAAAACTTGCAAAACTGAGGCCAGGGGCTATATAGTCACCACCCAGGCCTGAAACCTGAAACAAGCTCAACAATCATAAACTATAATGATAATGCCTCTTGTGGCTCAGGTCTTCTGCGGAGAAGTCAAGGCTTGGTTCCCACGAGGGGTACGGGGTACCCGCATACCCGGCGGCCCAACACGGGTGGTCGGCTCCGCGTTGGCGGTTTGATTAAGGGAAACTAGCTTGGCAATGGCTGTTCACAGCCATTTCCTCAATCAACCGGCGGCCGGAGCAGGGTCAGGGTCCACACATGGCACACACCTTTTCCTTCTTACGACTGGCTCATAGCCAGACTCTGACTCTGAGCTTTGGAGGGTCCCTCCCTAGCAATGCTCACAAGCACAAGGAAGCCATAGCCGCTGGTATAAGTTGTAAGTTGTATATCTGGAGTCCTTGCGATGCAAAACTAGTGGATGGCATGGCGCATGGCCCCGGAGCCCGTCCGGATGAGGCCCCGGAAGAGCGACCCGACAACGACGCTCCAATTTTTTTATCATGGAAACCGTGGCCTCTCAGCTTATACCTTCGGATTCAATCTCAATTTCCTCTAGTCATCAGCTTTCATATGAGCCTAGGAAATCATAGGCCCCAGAGCAAGCTGGCGTTGGAAGGAAAAGATGTAAGCTGCGTAAGCTCGTACTGTCTTTATTGCAAAACAGGTAGCACATCACACATCACCGTTACTACACCGTTACAACACCCCCCGGTTCGTCTGGTTATCATTTTTATGTGTATTATTATATTATTATTATTATTACGTATAATTTACGTACGTACCAATATCAGTGTATCCATATATCGTACATTTACATCGTACTCTATATGCACAGAGATGTACTATGCGTATGGCATGTATTGACACTGTATATTGCAAGATTATTAACAAACAATAATTAAAAATAGGATAAAGGGTGTGGCTAAGGGCTAAGGCCAAGGGGGGACACTATACTGCGCAATATAGTTAATGTGGGCGACGAAGGGGCGGGTGGAGTCTGTGGGATACCCAAACGAAGGGGGGGGGGTGCGAATAACCATGTCGTGTATTATTGTATATATTTCATTATTATATTGGGATTGAGATTAATCGATATATATATATATATATATATATATACATATACATATATTCTGTGGAATTTCTGGCGTTATGGTTACAAATAAAGGCCTCGAACTCGAACTATATAAACGGTTTATAATGAATCGCCGAATACCTTTGCAAATAATAATATGGCGGCCACAAGCCCCCGCCTACCCCCCCCCCTTTTTTAACATTCCTCATATCATACAACTCACACCACCGCACAAGCTGAGCGCAAACAAAGCGGAACGGGGCCGGCGCCCAAGCGCCGGCGAGTGGCCAGAAGACCAAAAAATGCTGCATCGAAGGAGAAGACCCGGCCGCGCCGCCCTTTTTAAGCTTGTGTAGTGTCGTCCCTCTCCCTCTCCATGCCGGTGTCTGGTGTCCGGTGTGTGTGTGAGCCGCTGCGGGCTGGCGGCTTGTGGCTGTGGCACGGCTGCTGCTGTGCTGTTGGGGCGGGGGGCGGGGGCGGGTACGGGTAGGGTAGGGTAGGTGTTCCGATTGCTATCCCTGAGGTAGCGCTGGGATCGGCTTCTTCTTGCCCGCGTGGGGTTAACCCGTATAGTGTGTAGTGTGCAGTGCAGTCGTGATGATGGGTTTAGTTTGTTTACCCCTCAATCAAAAAAAAAAATCAAAATCCTCACAAAGGCCCACACACGGGTTAACCCGAGGCCTCTGTGAGGATTTTGATTTTTAACCCGAGGATTTTGATTTTGATTTGATTGAGGGGTAAACAATCTAAACCCATCATCACGACTGCACTGCACACTACATACTATACACAGCACTCGCACTCGGCACGGCAGTGCCTGGCAGAAGTCGACCCACTCGAGGATCCCTGGGGAGGCGAGATTCGCCTCAAATGCGCCGCCGGTGCGGCCGAGCGCCACACGAACACGACAGGTGACAGTGTCAGTACACTATACACAGCAATCAGCACGGCAGATGATGATGATCACAAGTTGTGCTTAACAGAAGTAGTAGAAGTCGACCCCCTCGGTGAGCCCAAGGGAGGCGAGATTCGTCTCAAATGCAAATGCACCGCCGGTATACGGCCGAGCAGCGCCACACAGGACATAGGCGACCATTTCAGTACACTACACAGCACTCAGCATGGCAGTGCCTAGCAGAAGTAGTAGAAGTCGACCCCCTCGGTGAGCTTTAGAGAGGCGAGATTCGCTTCAAACGCGCCGCCGGTGCGGCCCAGCGCCACACAGGTGACCATTGGAGTCGTCGCCTCTCGCCAGTGGATGACAGGTACCTGAAAAGAAATTACACGGTTCAAATCTAGAGTATGCTAGACTTGGCGTTTACGCGGTTCAACTTTAGACTGTGCTAAACTAGTCTAGCATACTCTATATTTGAGCTGTGTACACAGAAATGAACGAAGAAGAAGAAGAAAACAAATGTGATCGGCTGAGTACGGGTTGCAATTGGAGGCGTAGCCTTGCCGGTATCATCATACATACATACAACCGGCTCAGTACAGGCAAACATATCAACAGGCCACACACAAACACACACACCGACAGAAAACAACACCCCCGATACTGACACGCAGACATACGACAAGAACGACACCCTAAACCCCCAAACGAACACCCCCCACAAACACTTCACAACGCTTGAAGGTGACGCGACGACGGTTCACTACAGGTTGGCCTTTACAAGATATTCGTTCACTTCGAGGCGTTTGTGCACGAAGCATTCATACTGTCAACCTCCCGCCTGCCTGCATTAGCCACACTGTTGCAACACCAACGCACGACTATTGGGCAGTATACGAGCCCCCCTCCAACCTCCCTTTTGTATGCCATACACCATACAATATTGGTAAAGGTAGTCTCGTGTAAAGGCTAACTCAGTACAGGTGATGGTGGGCGGCGCTGCCTCTCACCAGTCGGTGCCAGGTACCTTAAAAGTGGTCGAAGAAGAAGAAGAAGAAGAAGAAGAAATGTGATCGGCTAAGTACGGTTAGGTTCAGGGCTAGCCCGGGAAAATCGCCGACGCATGACCAGGTAAACTCGAATTTGAAAGCTAGACGTTTAGGTAATGAAACCAGGCGTTTGATTAAGAATAACAAGCCTCACTTGGACCCCAAAACGGCATCTGGCGTAAACGCGCTTCGTTCAATGGAGGAGCTGAAGGGTATAATCATACATACATATAACCGGCTCAATACAGGTGATGGTGGGCGGCGCTGCCTGTCACCAGTCGATGAGCAGGCCCTAATTTCACTGTAAAATAACTCAACGGCTAACGTGCAGGGACGTTGACCAATGGCCGTTTTATTTGAAGGCGGCTACATGGCTAAATAAATTAGGCAGACCACAATTAGAGAAAAAACGATTATTCGCCATTTGCAAACAAATAGTCAACGTCTGCTCGCGTCGATTTTTACTTATAAAAAAGCAAACTAGGGCCTGCTCATGGCAGATACCATAAAAGTGCCCTGCAGCTACTAAGTAAGCGCTATGCAAGGGGTTATATAAACTACTGCGTAGCAGGGGAGGGCCGTACAAGGGGTTATATAAACCAAGGGGTTATATGATAAACTACTGCGTAGCAGTAGGCTACGCAGTAGTTTATATAACCCCTTGCGCTATGGGTAAATTTACTTTGCTCAGGTACCTGAGCGAGTTTTGACTAAAAGTTTCCTCGGGTTAACCCTACGCAGTAGTTTATATAACCCCTTGCGCTATGGGTAAACTTACTTTGCTCAGGTACCTGAGCGAGTTTTGACTAAGAGTTTCGTCGGTTTGATTGCTGGATACTCGATAATCGAATCACTTAGGCGCACAGGACACCTCGAAGGGGGGTAAGGAGTCCTCGGGTTAGGATTCAAGGTGCCTTGGGGGGTTAGCCCTAACCCTTAACCCCTTACCCCCGGGGGGTAAGGAGTCCTCGGGTTAGGATTCAAGGTGCCTTGTACGCTTATACGCCTAAGTAAGTCGCAGCAGCTTTTTCATAATCAAACTGTACTAATGACTCCTCATTATATTCGTGCTGTGACTCATAATAAATGCGGTTTCAGTTTCGAATCGTTCAATCGCATGTTCCGAGTTGTTCCGGATTGCATGCGTAAATCATGGATATATCGCTGTCAGAACGCGTATAAACAAATATCTATCTATCTATCTATATCTATATCTATATCTATATATATAGATGTATAGATAGGTAAATACAGATAGGTAAATACAGAGTTATAGAGATAGAGATATAGATAGATATTTGTATAGAGGCTCTCACATGCTGATCGAAGTAATGGTAGGTAGTCCTTATTTTCGACGGGTCAATGTCGCAGAATGTCACCACGCGTGCGCGCGCCGATGGCGTGTGTGTGTTACATATCTATCTATCTCTCTATCTATCTCTCTCTCTATATATATCTTACTATCTATCTATGTAGATACAGAGCTATAAAGATAGAGAAAGAGATAGATCGATATATGTATAGAGGTGAACCCGAGGTCACATACATCTCTCTATATATACATATATATACATATATGCATACATTTCTACATCTGTAGATAGGTAGAGACAGAGCTTTGGAGATAGAGATAGAGATCGATAGATATATGTACAGAGGCTCTCACATGGTGTTCAAAGTACTGGTATGAGGTCCCTATTTTCGCAGGGTCAATATCGCAGAACGCAACCACGTTAGCACGCGCCGTCGGCGTGTCTGTGTTGCATCTCTCTCTCTCTCTCTCTCTCTCTCTCTCTCTCTATCTCTCTATCTCTCTATCTTTCTATCTATAGATAAATAGAGACAGAGCTATGGAGACAGAGATAGAGATAGGAAGATGTATGCATATAGGCTCTCACATGGTGTTCAAAGTACTGGTAGGTGGTCCCGATTTTCGCAGGGTCGATATCGCAAAACGCCACTACGTTAGCGCGCGCGGCTGGCGATAGCGTTTAAATTAGATATAGATCTATAGATCTATTTATCTATATGGATCTATAAAGATCTATATATATGTATAGAGAGAGATAGAGATATAAGAAGATATAGGTATAGATAGATAGAGAGATAGATAATTACATAGAGATAGAGATATAGAGATAAAGATATGGATACCGATATAGATATAATGGCTCTCACATGATGCTCGAAGTAGTGGTACGTGGTCCCGATTTTCGCAGGGTCAATATCGCAAAACGCAACCACATTAGCGCGTGCCGTGACCGTGTGTATAATATATACATATATCTATCTACCTATCTATATCTGTATCTATATCTACCTAGCTATCTTTCTATATAGAGATATAGAGAAAGAGATACATGATAGATCTATATATATATATATATATATATATATACATATATATATACTCACATGGTGTTCAAAGTACTGGTATGCGGTCCCTATTTTCGCAGGGTCAATGTCACAGAATGCCACTACGTTGGCGCGCGCCGCAGGCGTGTGTATTGTATATATACATATATCTATCTAAGTATCTACATCTATATCTACCTGCCTATCTTTCTATATAGATATATAGATCTAGAGAAAAAGAGATAGATGGACAGATATAGACCCATAGATCTATCTATCTATCTATCTATCTATATAATGTCTCTCACATTGTGTTCAAAGTAGTGGTACGTGGTCCCTATTTTCGCAGGGTCGACATCGCAAAACGCAACTACGTTAGCGCGCGCCGTCGGCGTGTCTGTGTTGCATATCTCTCTCTCTCTCTCTCTCTCTCTCTCTCTCTCTCTCTCTCTCTCTCTCTCTATCTCTCTATCTTTCTATCTACAGATAAATAGAGACAGAGCTATAGAGATAGAGATAGAGATAGAAAGATATATGCATATAGGCTCTCACATGGTGTTCAAAGTACTGGTAGGTGGTCCCTATTTTCGCAGGGTCGACATCGCAAAACGCAACTACATTAGCGCGCGCCGCCGGCGATAAAGCCTTGAAGAACTCGCGCCCGTCTCGCCCAGCGCTCCAAATTGTGAACTTCGCCCATTTTGGGTCCTGGTGAAAAGGGGCAGGAGACCCATCAAATGAGAGGGAGAGGCGTGGACTAACGGCGATTAAAACGAAAATAACAATGGACCTGATAAAAAAAGGGATCTCGCGCCCGTCTCGCCCAGCGCTCCGAATTGTAAACTTTGCCCACTTTGGGTCCTGAGAAAGGTAAAGCAAAAGACACAGGAAATGAGTTGCGAGAGCAGAGGGAGGGTGGGGGGGACATTGGCCTGACGGCGATAAAAAAAGGAAATAACAATTGACGTGACATAAAATAAATCTCGCGCCCGTCTCGCCCAGCGCTCCAAATAGTGAATTTCGCCCACTTTGGGTCCTGAGAAGGGTAACGCAAAAGACACAGGAAATGAGTTACAAGAGCAGAGGGAGGGTGGAGGGGACATTGCCCTAACGGCGATACAAAAAGGAAATAATAATTGACGTGGCATAAAATAAATCTCGCGCCCGTCTCGCCCAGCGCTCCAAATAGTGAATTTCGCCCACTTTGGGTCCTAATGAAAATAGAACAGGAGACACATCAAATGAAACACATCTAATGAGAGGGAGGACCGCGGGACTGGTGGCGATAAAAAAAGAGAACAATGGGGACGTGATGAAAAAGGGAATCTCCCGCCCGTCGCACCCAGCACTCCAAATTGTGAACTTGACCCGTTTCAGGTCCTTTAAAATATAAAGCGAAAGACATCAAAAATGAGTTGCAAGAGCAGATGGAGGGTGGGGGGGACATTGGCCTGACGGCGATAAACAAAGGAAATAACAATTGACGTGACAAAATCCAACTCACACTCCAGATTGTGAACTTGACCCATTTCGGGTCCTTATATATATATATATCTATATATATATATATATATGTATATATGTAGACTTTGCGGGTCCAGCCGCTGCGCGACCTCTTCCTCAAGGCTGCGTTGCTCAACGCTCGCGACCGCGAGAAGCTCGAGGTGAATAATATATGTATATAAAGATAGATATGTATATATACATGTATAGGTAAATGGATAGATAGATAGATAGATATATATAGGATAGAGAAACAAGATAAAGCGAGACACCGGAAATGAGCTGTGAGAGTTAAGAGAGGGAGAATGGGCTGGGCAACGGCGATAAAAAAAGGGTTCAGGGTTAGGGGTTCACCCGAAATAACAATGGATGTGATGAAAAAGGGAATCTTGCGCCAGTCGAGCCCAGCCCTCCAAATGGTAAACTTGGCCCATTTTGGGTCCTGATAGAGGTAAAGCAACAGACACCGGACATGAGCTCGGGTAAACCCCGATGGGGATACAGAAAGAAAATAACAATGGCGATGCAAAGGGAAATAAGAGTGGACGTGACAAGAAAAGGAAATACAGCAAAAGGCATCGGGAATGAGCTGCAAGAGTACATAGAGGGAGGGTGGGCTGTGCGTATGACGGATGACGATGACAAACGGAAATACCAATTGACGAAGCGCGTTTAAGCCATTTGCCGTTTTGGGGTCCCAGTGAGGCGGGTTTGTTCTTAATTAAATGTCCGTCGTGTTAACCCGAATGAAACGTTCGCCGAGGGTAACCCAGGGGTTTACCCGAACGCTTAACCCAAAACTCGAACGTTTCATTCGGGTTAAGCCGACGGCCGTTGAATTAATAAGAAAAAAGCCCTCACTGGGACCCCAAAACGGCAAGTGGCTTAAACGCGCTTCGTTCATTGACGTGGCATAAGATGCAACTCACGCCCCTCGCCCAGCACTCCAGATTGTGAATTTCGCCCATTTTGGGTCCTGATAAAGGTAAAGCAAAAGGCACCGGAAACGAGCTGCGAGAGTGGAAAGCTAGCGATGCGTGGCGTGCCTAATGGCGCGCTTCGAACGCACTCTGCCTAGCAGGCTCCCCTATGGGGTGGAACTAGTGACTTGTAGAGTATTGTTTGCGCGTGCGCAAGTGTCAGGGCTACGTTTCTATGTTTCAGTGAAGAGAGGGAGAGGGTGGGCTGTGCGTATGACTGTTGGCGATACAAAAGAAAATAACAATTGAAGTGCCATATGGAACTCGCGCCCTTCGCGCCCAGCGCCCCAGATGGTGAACTTGGCCCATTTTGTGTCCTCATGAAAGGTAAAGAAGAGGGGGAAAGTGGGCTGAGCATGAAACTGACAGCGATGAAAACGAAAATGACAATGGCGATTAACATGAAAATAAGAATGGACGTTACAAAATAAAACTCGCGGCCGTCTCGCCCAGCGCTCCAGATGGTAAACTTGGCCCATTTTGGTTCCTGATGAAAAGGGACAGGAGACACGTCGAATAAAAGGGACTGGGCGCGGGACTGGTGGCAAAAAAAAACAAAAAAACGTGATAAAAACAAGGAATCTCGCGTCCGTCTCGCCCAGCCCTCCAAATGGTGAACTTGGCCCATTTTGGGTCCTGATAAAGGTAAAGCAGAGGGGGAAGGTGGGCTGGCCATGAAACTGACGGCGATTAAAACAAAAAAAAAACGGCGATCAACATAAAATAAGAATGGACGTGACAAAAAAAAATTCGCGCCAGTCGCGCCCAGTGCCCCAGATTGTGAATGTTGCCCATTTTGGGTACTGATAAAGATAGAACAAAAGATAACGGAAATGAGAGGGAGGGGCGTGGGTCGCTCGTGATATACATATATAAATATATTTACACACACACACACACACACACACACACACACACACACATATATGTATATATATA
>Ga0105055_10010429_pt1 | contig 11615 bp, 15 predicted proteins | sample BON03_FD_78090 | JGI IMG/M metagenome (GOLD analysis project Ga0105055, IMG submission 78090) | Freshwater microbial communities from Lake Bonney liftoff mats and glacier meltwater in Antarctica - BON-03 | ecosystem: Environmental > Aquatic > Freshwater > Ice > Glacier meltwater | place: Lake...
TCAAGCTCGCGAACACTGATGATGATTGCTTTTATTATCAATATCACTCTTGGAAAAATAATGTAGTAGTCGCGTTTGGAACTCTCTCGTCTTTTCTTACCTAGCTTCACATAGTGAGTGGCGTTGTTTGCGTTTTTTGTCCTTTTTGCAGGTGATGAAAAACTGGGAAAAATTATGTCGATCTAGCGTTATTAGTATGAGGTCCTACTCTCCCAGACCCACGCTCCTCTACCCCCCTAAAACCATCCCCCCCCTTCTTTCTTTTCCCTTGATGTTCCATTCTCTTTTGTTCCCTTCTTTTCCCCCCTTTCTCTTTCTTTATCCTCTTTTTTGTTTTTCTCTTGTTTTTGTTTTTCTCTTGTCTTTCCTTCTTTCCTCCCCTTCTCTTTTTGTTCTTTTTCGTTTCTTTTTCCTACTTTTTTTGTTTTTTTGTGTGTGTATCTTCGTATGCATGTGCGTGCGTATTTGGCTACTCTTTAACCGTATGGTAATAACAATAAGATCCAAGTGTGTTGGCCAATGATAACGTCATGCATGTCAAAATTAAATAACAGATATGTGAAAGCCGAAATACTCAAGTAAATTCTAAAACAAAACATGGCGGTGATGGCAAGCGATGGCCCCTCACCCCATTCCCCTTCCTTGCGCCTTGGCCTTACCGTCCCCCAGCCATCGAGACGCTGCCACGCCCAGTCCCTGCTGGGCCCCTCATTTCATGACCCAAGAACGCCTCATGTTCTCGAATCCCAACCTGAGCGAGCCGCACCTCTCTCCCGCCGTGACGATGAGCGACGACATGCAGTCGGCTCTCACTCCGCCCTTGCACTGCGCCTCTATCTTGCAGCCTGTAACCCCTGGTCAAGTTGTCGCTTTTGAGTCTTGGACCATCTCTGCTCCAATTTATCTCAATCGTTTCACTCTTGCTTAATCACGGAAACCTGATCTTTGAACCTGTGTGTGTGTTTGACCTTTTCCTCTTCTGTCTTTGCTTTCTGATAGAAATAAATTTCAGCTTCAAGTCCCTGTTTGCAATTTGGTCCAACAGTCGTTATCATCACAGAATACTTTTACCTTAGTATAGTTTCTTGGCAGTATCAGAAATATTGACCCATTCTGATACTTGTGCTGTGCCTTCTGTGTGTAACGCCGTTGGTTTGCTCATTTTACTTAAGCTTTGACCTGTCTTTACCTTTCTTCAGCAGCTGATGACAAAAAGATTGTGAGTTATTCACACAAACACTTGTTCTCCAAGGTTCTCCATCGACGTCGTCGCGTCAGCCCTAGACTACATATGTATTTGCTGATAGTAGGATCGGATTACTGTGTCATGCGCTTCACATATGCGTTGCACATGCGACAACAGAATCTTGTGCTTCTTTCCTGCTTGTACACTACGCCTTTCGAGCTTGTTATAGAAATCGTCTTCCACTACTGCACCATGCCTCTCTGACACAAAATCAATCTGTTCAAACGTACATACCAGGGCAGCCGCTTTGAGCGCCTCGATGATGCTTTTGTGTTGCTCATTAGCCTCATCTTCCTTTGCCCCCAGAAAACCCTCGTTTTTTTCAAATGACCGTTTGAGCTCTAGGATGTACAGTGTTCGATGATTCTTTTTCATCACTATGCCATCCGGCCTCCAACTCCAAAAACGATTTTCATCAAACATTTTCGGTCGAAATCATGGCGTTCCCTTTCGTGCTCTTTCACAGAGATCGTTTTTTCAATTTCTGCTGCCTTTTACATCAGCGATTCTCTGCTGCATATTTGATAAAACTACTCTTCCTGCCACAACGTGTTCATACTACTCTTTTTACCAGGTTTGATAAACCTAAGCTTACTCGCTGGTGTTTGTGCAGCTTGCAGATTTTCAGTGCTCGCACCGCATTGTTCTCGTGCCCTTTTGCATAATCTGCAGCCTACATCTGATCGCCGCTTGATTTTTGCAAGCCTTTTGGCTACCGGAGTGATCCCTGCAATTGCCATCATTTCTTGTCTTTTATGTATCCAAGGGATGTGTGGGTCGTTCAAATACTTCCCTAAAAACGCTCTGCTTGCATTTTTCCATAACATGAAGTCTGCCATCCACGTGCCATATGCAGGGTGGTTGATATTGTTTTGCTCTGCCCTAGCTTGCAAACATGATTTCAAGAATTTCCTGTCATCAATCCAAGTGGTCTGCTGCAAGACCTTCACCATGCTTTGGTACGATGCCTCATATTGTTGCTTGTGTGTGCAGTCCTCTATGTCATCACCTTTACACTATTTCTTATATCATTGCCTGAGTGTGCTCATTTGTCTCCAAGCACCTATGAGCCTCTCTTCATGTTTGTGCACCTCATTCTCTTCTGGCCCTCTTCGTATTGCATCCCTCACGATATTATTAAATGTCAAATGACGATCTTGATAAGTTACTTTCCCTGCCTCGCGGCACGGTTTTTTCCACGTGTTGTCTTCTCTTTTTTTCCTTTTGCTCCATTCTTTGCCTACCTTCGGATCCGAAATAGTTTTATCCGCCCGGGCCAGAATGTCGGTTCCCTCATTTGCTTGTTCTCCTCGATGCGCTTTCACTTTGACCAAGAAGGTTGCTGTCCCCGCTACAATCCTCTTTCGTAGTATCTCGATAGCTGCCGCTAGAATATTCGCGTCAGGTGCCTTCACCGATATTGCCTTTCCACCTTCACAAATCCACCTATTGACTGCCTTCGACAATGACTGATTGTCACACAAATACAGCAACGGCTCCTCTATCGGTGTGTTACGAAGCGCCAGTAAAAACGCTGCGAATTCAAGCCGATTTGAGCTAGAGCCCTGTTCCTCTCGTCCCACTTTGTACTGCTGCTTTTTCTTTTTCCTTCTCAACTTATTATATCCTGTTCCCATTTTGCCTTTTTGGTCTGAACCGTCACCTGCTATTATTTGGCCCTGAAACCCATAGCCTCCGAGCATGCCTATCACTGTGCCCATCCAGTAATCGCGTTCTCTCCTTTCAATCACACTTGACATTCGTTTTTTCCTCCTGATACTCCGGCCGTTTTCTTCAAAGCTGTTTTTTCCCCCTTTGCCACATGGCAATCTTGGTGAACCCAACACGAAGCATACTGTTCGCTCACTGTGCACTTGATGTTGCTCTATCACCACCACGCTTTCCAGCGCACTGATTGCCCTTTGTTTCCTTTCTTATCCATCTTCTCGCCTGCTTTGGCTTTTGCTTGCTTGCTGCGGTTTGAGTGGATTTCTTTTCAATCGGCATCAAACGGGCGTTGCCCTTCGTCTTTTCATCGACCTGCACCAAAGCACCCAAGCCTTCGACCTGCCCATCTTTTTCGACCACTGCTCCTGCTCTGATTTCGATAAACTTTCCCATACTACCACGGTAGGTCCATCATCCTCTCCCAGAAACTTTAGGTCTTCTCGTCCAGCCGACTGAAAAACGGAGGGGCTGACATTACTGCTTCGCTTTCAAGTCTCTTGGCTTTGTTGATCTTTTGCAGTGCTCGTAGTATTGACCATGTGGGTGATCAATACTCAGCTTCTTCCTTTTCCTCCGTGCGCTTAGTTTCCTCTTGGATGACCATGATCAGCTCTTGTTCTTGGTCCAACCATCGCTTTCATTAAAAATTCTAACTGCTGCTCGCGATTGTCCACCCTCTGTGCGGCTCCATGCATGTACTACTATTGAGGCCCTCTATAGTTCTGATTCTTGTTTTACCAAGGCGTTCTTCCCAAAGTAATGACTTTGCTAGGATTCTGAGATACCCTCCTTTTGGATGTGACGGTATGTCTTGATCTAGAAACCAATTTATGCCGATTTCTGCATGCACTTCTCATTCCGGCAGAAGCAGAGGGTCATCAACAGCTAGCGGTTTGGAAGGCACTTCCCACTGCATCCGCCAGTTTACCCGTGCTGGACCATTCTTGTTGAATGCATCTCCTCGGTGAAGTGGACTGGTGTTCAACCAGTTGCATTGCGTCTTGGTGTCATCGTCTTTGCTCCATTCCAAATCTAGCATTTTCAGCATATCTTCGAGCTTCTCATCATAGAGTTGCCTTTTTGCGTTCGGAATGAAATCTGTGATAATAGACGCAAAAAAAAATGCGGTTTGATCAGTACGCTGATCATTGCATTGTTTCGAACTTCCGGCTTCACTGTGATTCTCATTCGCAAATTCTGACAGTAGCGGAAACCCCATCTGCTCTGACGTTAGCAAGATCCACCTTGATTCGTTTTTCATCTCTTGATTGACCGTCATGACTTCTCTTAACTGCTGCATCAGCATTTTCGTGTCACCTCCTTGCGGATCATCGAGTTTCCTTGCATATCGTGGATTGGCGTTGGTGAAAACTATACCGTTCAGTCTTTTACCTTTGGTCTGCATTCCCAATTAATGGCGTCGTCTGTGGTGGGGTCCTTCTTGTGCTCTTGCTTGAACTGCCTTGTCAAATGGTACTTGCAGTGAGCCATCTTCGTGAACAAGCCGAAGGAAGACGCGGAAGCAACATTGCAATCTGATGTGATAAAGCGCATCCAGATCCCGAAAGTTCTCTCCACGTCGAAAACAGCATCCATAATACTCGGCTCTGACAAGCCGCAGTCTAGTGCTAGCACTGGGAATCGTCTAGCCATAGCACCACCGCGCATCCTGATGAGGGCTTCGTGGCATAGCAGGTGGGGCCGAGATTTCCTTCGCTAGGGACAAGCCAGAGACTCAAGAGTGCACATGACTCTGTAATAATCTAAACTCGACAAGCGTACCTCGCGTCCCCGCCGGCCCTCTTATAGCAATTGACAAGGGACGCGAGAGGTGACAGACGTTTCAAATGTTTGGTTGCAGAACCAAGTTCTAAACTGATTTTTCTCGTTCGTGACAAGGTTTCGTTCGTAGGCGCTCATGCCAGTGGCACACGGCGGCAGATATTGTTCGTGGGCGCGTTCAAGTTATCGATGTTGGCTCGGCAGATAATAGCAGTTTCGGGGCCACTCATGCTCACGAACACTGGCGTGTTCAATAGAGGAACTTGATTGAAGCATCAGTACCGGAGACCGGGATAGAGACAAAGAAAGAAAAGATTAGTCAAGATAGCAAAGAAACTGGGAGTTACGGTTGCGAATGCATTGTCACGGTCCCGTATGAACAACCTTAATAAAATGCTGTTTTCGACACACACTTGCACGTCTCTCCCTCTCGCCTTCTCTCGTCATGTGTACACTATGGAAGCAACAAAATTGTTTGGTTATGAGGCGGTGATTGCTCAATGAATCATGTCACAAGCAACCTCGAACTTGAAAATTAAAGAGTACGCAAAGACAATAGACATGTGTAAGTTCTTGTGTGTGTAAAAAGTGAATATCTTGTCCTAGTCAGCTGAACAAGACATTTATTTCATACCATTCATGTATCAAATATATGCCATTATAACTAGACATCAAACAGACGAAGGGAAATAAGCTTGAGCAGAAGCCTCTTATGCGCTGAAGACACCGTGCACTCAGTGGGGCAAATAAATGTACTAAAGGCCAGCCAAAAATAAATTAAATTAATTAAAGAAATAAGATTCTGAGCTTTGAACTGTGAAAAATGACAGACTACATCATCATGACAGACTACGAAAAGGATTTAGTGAAAAAAATCTGGCCTGCGGCGTCTTACCTGTAGCTCATTTTTTGTCACAAAATAATCTTGGTTGCGCCGCATTTTGTTTCATAGAAATGCAAATGCGACTGGCAAGAGTTCCGCAGCTCACCCCCTCGGGCCGCAGCTTGCAACTCTTTGTCTCAATTTTAATCGAAAACTTTTAAGAGAAGTGCTTTTATTGAAATAATCCCAGTGACTCGGCGTGACCGTGACGGTGGAGAGCAAACCCCTGTGAAAAAACAGAGAGTCTCCCTCACATGTGTGTGCGTGTGTCAATCTGAATAAAAATTTCAATGAGTCTCTGACTTCATTTGTTGAATGCTGCTGCCATACGTGTCGCTGTCTTTGAACCATGATGCCGTCGGGATCTCAGTTGCAGAGGTGAGTTGGATGTGCGTTGAAGTGGTTGATGATGCTGCCATCACAGGCGACGTCAATGCTGTTGCAGCTAACGTGCTTGACAATGCGGACGTGGCTGTCAATGGCGATGTTGCCATCACGGTTTCGGATGCGATCCCTGCAGTCTTTGGCGCAGGGGCTGCTGACGGTGCTGTTGCTACCCTCATGTCTTCAGATGCTTGCCGTGCTGATGCACGTGTCACCCGTCCAGGTGCCCCAGGTGTTGTAAATACTGATGCTGTCACAGGTGCCCAAGATGCCGCAGATGCTACTGATGTCGCTGCGCTTTTTGGTGTTGACATCGTCAAGGTCGTTGATGCAACCCCAGTCTCGTGGTTTAAGGTGCCACTGGTGTGGCACATGCTGGTCGTTTTAGTATGGCTGTTGCAGAATTCAGAGATGTCTCCCCCTTGGCTCAAAGGGGCCTTTGCTGTTGCGGGTTCTGCCTCTTTGGGTTCAGACACCTGTCAAGGTGCTGTCGTTGCTGCTACTGCCAATTCCGTCGAGGGCGACTGATTGATTGTGCTTTTATCACTTTGTAAGAAATAGTCTAGTTGTTTTGCTGAAAGCTCTACGTGCTCAGGCTTAGTAACAATGACGTTTTTGCGGCGATCAATACGGAGGGAGTTTCTGGGGATGGTGTTGCCGACGGATCTGTCTTACACATTCCAACAATCTCAAACGTAGAGTGTTGAGTGGATGAGAGGGCAAGAAGAGTCTGTCCTTATCACTGATCTGCTAGATAGTGGCTATGACATGCTCGACACCAAAGAAAACATTCAAGATTTTGCCGTCAACCGTGGTGTAGTTTCCCCTCAAACCCCATCCTAGGCATTTTGGGAGTTCTTGGGCTGCAATCTTCATGTCTTTCGCTTCCATTATTTCTTGCTCCTCTTGATGAGGTCACTTTTTAATAGACACTCTCTCACAACATTTGGATTCTAGGTGCACGTGTGCATATTCCATGTGCACGCACAAATGAACACGCATACACACATAAGTCAACACACGCATACACACTTACACACACGCATACACACTTACACACATACACAACAAATATACACATGCACACACACATGCACACACATGCATATACGACACGTGCAAACACACGTAGACTACACTGACATACACAAAGCCGCTTCTGACTCGCACTCACAAATGCAGCCCGCTCGGCGGAAGGCTGCCCCAAAATTTTAAGTACACGCGTGCTGCTCGACGATTGTAAGGTATGTGCTCCTCTCTCATGCCGTAAGATAGTGTAAATGGTGCCAAATGTTTGCGCTGTTAGTGATCTGCAAGAATGTCAGAAGGGCCTATGATACCTGCGTATCATAGGGATATTCGAGCGGCCAATAGATACAGCTATTGTACTCGCAAATGCAGCACGCTCAGCGGAAAGTTGCCCCAAAAGTTGCAGTTGACCTTGTATTCTAGGTATGTGTGTGTGTGTGTGCATGCATATATGCATGTGTGTGTGCGTTTGTGTGTGTGTGTGTATGTGTGTGCATAGGAGCGAGTTGGTGAAACGTGCTTTTTCCGTTTTTCCTTTTTCTGTTCTGTCTTAGCGCACACAAGACACAAACAAAAACATAGACACACGCTTGCGTAATCACTCACACGCACATACGTACACACTCACAAACACTCGCGTATACTAAAAGCGCTCAATTCTTGGAAATTGAGTCTGTAAAAAACAAAAAACAGAAACAATCTGTGTAGCAAATACTGGCACATATGTATACACATATGCATCTACATGCATGTATAAGTAAGTGTATTTCATGTATATGTGTGTGAAGTAAGTGTATCAAATGTATATGTGTGTGATGTGTGTGAAATAAGTGTATCAAATGTATATGTGTGTGCAGGTGAATTGTACGTGTATGCATGTGTGAGTGTGTATATTTTAATGTATATGAAGATATGTTGATATTTATATACGTATACAAAATCATGCATATTGCATACATGTGTATACGCATAAATGTATGTAATCTCAACCCAGGTTTATTTGGATGTAGATATTATACATTTATGCATATATGCGCATAGAGAGAGGGACACACACACACACACACACACACACACACACACACACACACACACAAACACACGCACATAAACGAATACTTATCAAGACCGCCCAGAATTAACACAAATGGGACAGATCAAACACACGCACACACACACGCACACACACACACACACACACACACGCACACACACACAATCGAATATATTTTAGAATTCAAACGGTCGACAGACAGGGACGAGGGGTGCCTAGAGGTGAAAGGAGCAGAAGCAAATGAGCAGCACAAAAGCATTATCAGTGCGCTCAAAGCTGCTGCTCCGAAGTGGGAATTTGAGCACATTAACTTTGTGGTGGGCAACCGCGGATCGGTTGTTGAAAGCGACTTCCACACCAAGCTCAAAAAGCTTGATGTACATGAAGGAAAACAAAACAAGCTCTTTGCCGATCATGTGACACAGGTATGCGAGGTGCACAATCGGGTGATTGTGTCCTTCCTCCAGCAGGTGCAAAGAGGTGCAGACCAACCACAGAGGGATCGAGGGAGACCATTGGGCACAATGTGCACGTGTGAGGAGATAGAGAGAGAAACACACGCTCATACAGCGTCGAAGCTGGGGCCCGTCGAACGAAGTGGACTCAGCATGGTAAGCTGGGAACCACAATCCAAGACCCCCCCCCAGAGTCCGGAAGACGGACACATTTATTGAATTTTACTTATTCGTATTGTGTTCTATCACGTGTCAAAAAACTTGCCACTTTACTGCTTGTTTGACGTATATATTCATTTCTGTTTTTATTTCTGTTTTCTATGTTAATACTGCACGTAACGTCATCACGGTGTTGCTTAGATTTGCTAGATATTTATCACTTTACTTACACATTTTCATATGCTCATACAGAGGCACACACACACAAACACACATGCATAATTAGCACACAAGAGGAATGGCGACAACTAGACACAAGAGCCTGGTTGAGAGGGGCAGCAGAAAGGCTTTTGTTAGAGACAAAGGCCTTGCACAAAAAAAAAAAAGGGAAAACAAAATGTCAAAAAAACCCAATATTCACGAATCTGAAGAAAAGGATTCAAGCATATAGAGATCTTCTAGCAAAGCTACTAGACTATTCCTTACGAAGTAATAAAAGCGTTATCAATCATTATTCGTATATGTGTACAAAATACACATGTGTATATATATGCTAGGAGGCGGGATGAGATCTTGGACAAACTGCTTTTTCCTTTAACATCTTTTGTCTTTCGAAAAAGGAAAACAGAAGATTTGAACGCAAAACCACCGATAATCTCAAATCTAAAATAATAGATTTGAGCGCATAGATCCTCAATCAAGGGTACTAAACCACTTTTTATAGTAATAAAAGCAATCATCATCATCATCCAGTCTTGCCACAGCGCCCACGTCTTTTTCGCTGTACCTTCACTGCTCTGTCACCCCTCTACACACAGTATAAGGGGCACATCACTGGACTTCCACACGGAGAATCCACATGGAGGTCCAGTCTCGAAGGTACGTGTCTGGGCGGGTCTGAGTCAAGGTGCAGCTATTTTTGTGGTGCCATGGGGCAGGGGTCAGACACCCAGGTATGCAGCAAGGCCGAATGGTTTTGCAACTGTACCTGACTGCACTCTCCAACCTTTCCCCAACAATTTGAGTCATCATGCCAATGGACCTCCAGATGGAGCAGAATGTCCAGTGACGAGCGCAGGTGTCTGGGAGTGCCCATGTCTTGGTGTGTCAATTGATATGGTGCCAGGGGCATGCATCAGTAGCCACACAGTACCGCTTTGGTCTCTGTACCTGTAAAACGCTCCCCCATGTCTCTCCCAAAAATGCAGCAGACATGCTAGAGGACCTCCATCTGGAGGCCAAACAACGAGGGCATATGTCTGGGTATTCCAGTTCCTAGGTGAGGCTACTGGGTTTGCCAGGGTTGCTGTCAATTTTCTCTGTCGTGCGGCAGGCAGTGCTGTAGGTGGCTCCTGTCTCTTTCAAGTTTCCACTGCACTCTCCCACCTCTCTCTCACCAATGCTGACTGCACGTCATTGGACACTGGGCCATAGGGAGGTCCATAAACACGGGTGTGGCTGCTGGTGTTGCAGGATTCATGGTCAGTCACCCAGGCAGGCTGCAGTCTCCTCACTTTCCTGCGCTCGTGACTGGACCTTCAACTCCATCTGGAGGTCCATTGACATGATGACTCAAATTGTTGGAGAAAGGTTGGAGAGTGCGGTCAGGTACAGTTGCAAAACCATTCAGCCTGCTGCATACCTGGGTGTCTGACCCCTTCCCCATGGACCCACAAAAATAGCTGCACCTAGACTCAGACCCGCCCAGACACGTACCTTCGAGACTGGACCTCCATGTGGAGGTCTAGTGATGTGCCCGTTATATTGTGTGTAGAGGGGTGGGACAGAGCAGTGAAGGTACAGTGAAAAAGATGTGGGCGCTGTGGCAAGACTGGACAGCTGATGCATGACCCTGGTGCAACACACGAGATGTGTCCCACAGGCAAACGCACACCTGGGCACGTGCTTGGGGGTCCTCGAATTGTTGTGGGAATTATTGCATGATCAACTGCAGCTTTTGTTTGCACACCAGATAGACGTTGCGCCCGACAACGTTGCGTTCCGCAGCAATGCAACGGTCAGACAGCACAGGTTTTGAGAAGGCACCGTGCTCCTGGCACGACATGACACACGCGCGCCTCTGCCAAACGCACAGCACATGTTTAACTTGTCTCTGGACAACGGCGTCAGCAACCACATTATGGATAGTATTGTGCTGCTCCAGTCCCAGTGCCCAACCGCCATGCTCACTCTGGCGCAGAATGGTAATGAGCACCATCTGTACCGGCTGGTGGCAGTGTGCAAAATTGATTGCATCGTGATGCACTGGCTTGATGTTGAGAATTGGAACCATATCAAGACACTGCCCACATGCGACACATCAGACAGACGATGGGTTCCAACAATGTGGCATGCAGCAGGGATCAGTATCGTGGACATGCTTTGTAGTTTTGACCAAGTGAAACAGTATCTGCGCAACATCCGACCGAGTGCAATTTGAATGTACGTTGCTCAGTAGCCATCAAAGTCAGTCACTATGTCAGTTTCTATGAACGTTTGACTCGCAGCCAAGATAGAGCACACGCACTTCCGATCAGCATGTCATCACCCGCAGCAAGATGCCACGCTTACCACCTGAAACTACTCTTTGGCACAAATTCACAGCTTATTCGCACGACGTGGGCGGTGGCAAAGGCCGTCAGCCCAGGGCCTGTGCGCTAGGCTGTGATAGTGTTTAACTGAAGCACGCAGCGGTGTGTTTGTATGATGGCCGTGGCTATCAAGTTGCTTGGGTTTATTGCTGTCAGCGAGATGTATGCTAGGACATCTATCCGCTCGGAATGATAGTTGGAACCTTAGTCACCTGGGCTATTTCTACCCAAGGACAACTCCTGTCATGATCAAGCTTGATCATGACAGGAGTTGTCCTTGGGTAGAAATAGCCCAGGTGACTAA
>Ga0105055_10010433_pt1 | contig 11612 bp, 12 predicted proteins | sample BON03_FD_78090 | JGI IMG/M metagenome (GOLD analysis project Ga0105055, IMG submission 78090) | Freshwater microbial communities from Lake Bonney liftoff mats and glacier meltwater in Antarctica - BON-03 | ecosystem: Environmental > Aquatic > Freshwater > Ice > Glacier meltwater | place: Lake...
AAGCATCTGATTACCACACGGTTTGCCCTTGGAAAGGAACAGCTTCCTATCATTCGATTGAAGTAAACGGGCAAACAAACAAAGATGCCATGTGGCATTATCCCCAAACAAAAGATAGTGCTAAGGTTATTGAAGGAATGTATGCCTTTTGGAAAGGCGTTGAAGTAACTGCGTAATGAAAGAACCAAAAGCAATTGCCAAATTCTCGGAACTAGAGAACAGAAAGCCAGCTCATGCGCAAGTCGAGAACATTGATTTGGTTTTGGTACGATATGAAGAAAAAGTGAGCGTGCTTTATGGCCGCTGTCTCCATCGTGGAGCGCTGATGTCTGACGGAAGCGTGCAGGGAGACAACCTCATTTGTGGATTGCACGGATGGGATTACCGAATTGACACGGGCGTTTCCGAGTACAATAATGCCGAGGCACTAAACAAATTCACTACTGAAATCAAGGGTGATGATGTGGTTGTTGATCTAGCAGAAATCCGAGAATTCGGGGTTAAGTATCCGCAGCCATTTAACCGAGAAAGCTATTTAGGCGATTATGCCGATACGCATCCAGAAGCTACTGAACAGCATACTAGCTTTATTCAGGAATTGGCCAAAAATGGTCTGAATAATGTCGGGCACCATGGGCCAACTGCGGCCATGGGCGTTGATCGCACCACACTTCCGAGGTGGGAAGATATTCAGTTTCTTCCCGCTCAGGTGGCAAGACGTCCGCTGTTGGATGAAGAACATGTCTCTACCAAAGTTGTGATTGGCCCAAGAGCTAAAAAACCACTAGAATTGGACATTCCATTGTTCGTTTCGGATATGAGTTATGGTGCGCTCTCGCGCGAAGCGAAAATTGCTTTGAGCAAAGGAGCCGAAATGGCTGGCACGGGAATTTGTTCTGGCGAAGGCGGAATGCTACCTGCCGAGCAAGAAGCAAACAGTCGTTATTTCTACGAATTGGCATCGGGCAAATTCGGTTTTAGCTGGGATAAAGTGAAGAAAGCACAAGCTTTCCATTTCAAAGGCGGACAAGGAGCAAAAACAGGGACTGGCGGCCATTTACCAGGGAATAAAGTAAGTAAGGAAATTGCTGAAGTACGCGGGTTGAAAGAGGGCGAAGATGCCATTTCTCCAGCAGCATTTCCCGACCTTAAAACAGTTGATGATTTCAAGAAAGTAGCGGAAGAAGTTCGTGAGAAAACAGGAGGAATTCCTGTAGGATTTAAACTCAGCGCAGCAAGAATTGAAGCAGATATTGACTTTGCGTTAGCCGTTGGAGTTGATTACATCATTCTTGATGGACGTGGTGGCGGAACTGGTGCGGCACCAACTATTTTGAGAGACAACATCAACGTTCCAACCATTCCAGCTTTGGCTAGAGCCAGAAAGCATTTGGATGCGGTTGGCGCCAAAGACATCACATTGGTAATTACAGGCGGATTGCGTGTTGCAGAAGATTTTGCCAAGGCGATGATGATGGGCGCAGATGCTGTTGCCGTTTCCAATTCTGCTTTACAGGCCATTGGTTGCTTGGGAATGCGCGCTTGCCACACCAACAACTGTCCGGTAGGAATTGCAACGCAAAAAGAGAGTTTACGACAGCGGTTGATTATACAAAGTTCTGCCAAGCAATTGGGTAACTTCTTTGATGCTACCACCGAATTGATGCAAGTAATTGCTCGCTCTTGTGGGCATTCAGATTTCGGTCAGTTTAGCTCCGAAGATTTGAGCACCTACAATTGGGACATGCATAAGCTAACGGGTATTCCGTACGCTGGAGTGAACTGGTAATAGGCTACATTTACGTAGACGGAATGAACCATAAACAGTCCATCATTGGAGGTGTCGTAGCATTTGTGCTAGCAACAAGTTGTTGTTGGCTCCCCTTGCTTGCTGTTCTACTTGGTGGCGCTACAGGCCTACTAGGTTTGAGCGAAAGCTTTGAAAAATACAGCGGTGTTTTTATGCTGATTGGTGGTGGAATGTTTGCTTTGGGTGCATATCAATATTACACTAAACGAAAAGCTAAAAACCAACCTATGGAAGTCAAGTTGCAGTCGACAATTACATGTCCAGAATGCGGACACAAAAAAGAAGAAACCATGCCCACAAACGCATGTCAGTTCTTTTATGATTGTGAGAAGTGCAAGAAGGTTTTGAAGCCACTTGAAGGAGATTGCTGTGTGTATTGCAGCTATGGATCGATTAAGTGTCCGCCCATTCAGCAGGGAGAAAATTGTTGCTAATAGCACAACGCTCACGTTAGGGATTAAAGCGGCATCCTTTTTCTGCTGATTGGATTGAGTTTGCACCTCATAAATTTCACAACCGAGCTGTTAATCTTGGCTGGAGTTATGTTAATGGTTGTCTTAATTGTACGCTTCATTTCCGTATTAGTTCCTTTCACGAAGAAAAGAAAGGGGGCACTTTATTTACTTTCGTGGGGCGGCCTTAGAGGCGGAATTAGTCTTGGTTTAGCTATCTCTCTTCCTGACAGCCCAACGAAAGACAGTCTCATTCTAATCACATTTGTAATTGTAGCATTCTCAATTATTGTTCAAGACCTTTCTATTGGTAAACTTGCCAAAAGACTTCAACCATCCTAAAAAGAGTACAGCACAAACCTCCAAAGCATCAAATGACTAAACCAATAGATAAACACGATTACAATACACGTTCATTAGAACTGCACGAAAAGCTCAAGGGAAAGATTGAAATCTGTAATAAGATGGAAGTCAGCACCAAGGACGACCTGAGCCTTGTCTATTCGCCAGGAGTGGCGCAGCCGTGTTTAGAAATTGAGAAAGACCCAGAATTGGCTTACGATTTAACCATGAAAGGAAACACGGTTGCTGTTGTAAGTGATGGGTCTGCCGTTCTTGGCTTAGGAAACATCGGTGCGTTGGCTTCTATTCCTGTAATGGAAGGAAAAGCTATGCTCTTCAAAAAATTCGCGAATATCAACGCGTTTCCTATTTGCTTGGATACTCAAAATGTGGATGAAATTGTGGAAACGGTCAAGCGCATTGCTCCTGTTTTTGGAGGTGTGAATTTGGAAGATATTTCAGCCCCTAGAAGTTTTGAAGTTGAAGCACGATTACAAGATATTGGTATTCCTGTTTTTCATGATGATCAGCACGGAACAGCCATTGTAACGCTTGCCGGTTTGATTAATGCAGCCAAAGTTGTCGGCAAAAAGTTGGAAGATTTGAGGGTTGTAATCAGCGGTGCTGGTGCTGCAGGAATTGCTATCTCAAGATTGCTTCGTTGTATCAGTTTAGACCCCTCTATTTGTATTCCAGTGGCTGGAATTGTAGTCTGCGATAGCAAGGGAATTATTCATTCTGAACGAAAAGGTTTAACCGAGGCTAAAGCTGAACTTCTCAAGTACTCAAACAAACTCAACAGAAAGGGAACATTGCAAGATGCCTTGGTTGACGCTGATGTTTTTATTGGCGTAAGTGTTGGGAATATTCTGACTAAGGAAGACATCCAAACAATGGCAAAAGACCCCATCATTTTCGCGCTAGCAAATCCAACTCCGGAAATTACTCCTGAAGAAGCAAAAGCTGGAGGTGCGGCCGTAATAGCGACAGGAAGAAGTGATTATCCTAATCAGGTGAATAACGTTTTGGCTTTTCCTGGGATTTTTAGAGGTGCGCTGGATAGTCGCGCCCCGCGCATAACGTCCGAAATGAAACTAGCTGCGGCTTATGCCATTGCCGATGCGTTGCCAAATCCAGACCGCGAACACATCATTCCTTCATCGCTGAATCAACAGATTACCGACAAAGTTGCGGAGGCGGTGGCTAAAACGCACAAAGAAAGTCTAGCACTTATTTAGGACACAGGTTTTAGATAAAACGAACCATCATCCAAAGTACATTGCAATTCTATTCGGAATAAAATTTTGACACCATGAACGTTAGAATAACTTTTTACATTTTCTCCTTCCTCATTCTTCTTATAAACGCACTTGTTTGGTTTATTTATCCGCCTGTGCTTTGGAGTTTGTTGGTGTTTGGGCCGCTCATTATTTTGGGGCTGAGAGATGTGGTGCAGAAAAAGCATAGTATAAGTCGAAATTTCCCAATTCTCGGTCATGGCAGGTACATTTTGGAAACTGTGAGGCCTGAGATTATGCAATATTTTGTGGAGACAGACACGGAAGGAAAACCCCTCAATCGACTTCATAGAAGTTTAGTTTATCAGCGGGGCAAATGGGTCTAAAATTCGCTGAGGGTTATCAATCCAACCTCGCCAGAATATACTTCTCGTCATGCTGCGTTAGGTCTAGCCCAATTTCTTCAGCTTCCTCGCTCACGCGAAGCGGAATAATCTTATCCGTTACGAAGTAAAGGAGGTAGCTGCCACCAAAAGTGAACACGCAAACAATGACCAATGCCAACAAGTGATTCAGAAATAACGTGGCTTCTCCAGTAATTAATCCGCCATCTAAAGCAAAAACTGCCGTAAGAATCATCCCTACAATACCGCCAATTCCGTGGCAAGGAAACACATCCAACGTATCGTCTAACGTTGATTTTGACTTTATATGAACCGCAATGTTGGATATAATGCTTGCGGTAATGCCAATGGCAATGCTTGCTCCAAAACTTACAAACCCAGCCGCTGGTGTAATGGCTACCAAACCTACAACTGCACCAATGCAACCTCCCAAAGCAGAGGGTTTTCTTCCTCTTGCCGAATCGTAAACCAACCACGCCAACATGGCCGATGCTGAGGCCAAATTCGTGTTCACAAATGCAGTTACCGCCAATTCATCTGCGGCCAAAGCCGAACCTGCATTAAACCCAAACCATCCAAACCAAAGTAGTCCCGTGCCTAGCAAAACGTACGGAATATTAACGGGCGTACTCTCGCGTTTTTCCTGATGCACTTTTCTTCTGCCAAAGAACATGGCACCTGCCAAAGCGGCCATTCCTGCGGAGATGTGAACAACCGTTCCACCTGCAAAATCTAGCACGCCCCATTTAAAAAGGAAACCATCGGGATGCCACGTCCAATGCGCCAAAGGCGTGTAAATAAAGAGGCAGAAAAGTATCATAAAAAGCATGTAGCCCCAAAACTTGATACGCTCGGCAAACGCTCCTGTAATTAGCGCGGGTGTAATAATGGCAAACTTGAGCTGAAACGCTGCAAATAGTACAAACGGAATGCCCGTGGCAATGGTAGAGTGCGCGGCAGTTCCTACATTATTGAACATGAAAAACGTGCGCGGATCACCAATAAATCCGCCAATGCTATCGCCAAAACTCAGACTAAAACCAACCACAAACCACAGTACAGTTATTACGCCTAATGCCACAAAACTTTGTAGCATGGTACTAATAATGTTCTTGGCCGAGACCATACCGCCATAGAAATACGAAAGCCCAGGTGTCATTAGCAGCACAAGACCGGAAGCAGAAATGAGCCACGCGATGTCACCCGAATTGAAATCACCTCCTGCAGGATGAACAGTAGGATAAAAAGCCGCAAAAAGCCCGACAAGTATCAGTATAACCAATGCCACGGTGGCGTATGTTCTGCTCTTTTTCTTTCCCATGCATCAAAAATTTGATTGAAACGGCAAATAAACTGAGTTTTATTCAGTCAGACCCCTTAATAATTTATGGGTTCGATAAATATTTTCCACATAATAACTTGGCATCTACTTTGAAACCGGAAAATAAATCAGATTCCGCTGATTGAACTTTCGGATGTAGAACATAGAGGTTTGCTTCTGGTCTCGGCTCGACTTATCCAAATATTCGCGAAGCAGCGCTTGATCTGTCTGAAGCAAACCAGCCATAAGTCTTGGAGAGATGGAATTGAGGTCGCCCGTAGCCAATTGAATAAAATCACCGTTTGAAAAGTCAAGCAACATTTGAATTGGAACTGATTCCTGATAGTAATTGCCTTGCCCATCAAACATCGGATCGTTATACATTGAAATTCCGCCTGATGGCATCATGGCACCTGGCATGGGTGGCATGAACCGCGTAACGGAAATGATGGCTGTGAAATAACTGTACACACCTATTGTGATTAACGGAAACCAATCGCGGTCTTCCCAACTATTGGAACGCTCAACCGTGTTGATTCCTACATGAATCTTATTGTTGGAGCAGAATCCCCAAATCATATTAACGGGCACCTTCCGTTCTTCAAAAAGATTATCGTAATAAAGGATGGAATCGGTATTGAGAACCTGCCACAGATAATCCGTGGCACGAATGTCAAAACTGCTGAGAATGTGCGTTATCGCAATAGGATTGTTGTTCTGGACATCCTGAAAAGAGAGATAAATACCATCCTTAAAAACAAAATCGGAAGTGTATTCAACTCTTTGCTGCGCAAGAGCAGGAAGCGAGAGAGAAAAAAGAAAAACGAAAAATGTGAAAAGGGGTTTCATTCCAAGGGCATGGTAGTTCTTAGAGAATCAACATTCTCTTCAACTTCCTGTTCAATTGGAATTGAATTTTTAACTGAATGATTGGGCAGATACCAGAAATACATCATGGCAAAAGCAAGCAAGAATGCAATGATGCCTGATAGGAGGAACAAACGTTTGAACATTTGGCAAAATTAACGCATCAAAATCATACAATAATTAGTCCTTCCTGTTTATCTCCAATTGCCAAATGGGTCTTATTCAGGAAGCGAATTCCTGCGATGTATGCAAGTAGGGAATCGAAATGATGCCAGGTCTTCATTTGGTCGTGATTTACATTCAAATTAAACTTTTTGGAAACCACCGTAGATAAATCTAGTATGTGCTTATCATCTCCCTTGTACATACTGTCGGAAAGTTCTAGAATTACCGCTTGGTGCTTAGGATATGTCTCAAACACGGTTATTTCCAACTTTTCAAGATAATCTCGAAGCTTCATTGCTCGGGCGGTTAAACCACCTAAAAACATAGGAGACATGGCACCCAACTCGCGATCCGCTTCTCGGTAGAAATAGTCACTGTAAGATTCTTTATCCACATACTTTCCTGGGAGACTCAATGGAGCGTCTAAAAATACAAACTGAGGCTTCAGCAGCTCAAGGTGCTTTACAATGAACTTATCTGCATCTTCTTGATGCTTGCTTGCCCTAAATCTTACCATCTCATTTTGGTAATGAGCTATTACCGTAGTTCCAGCCAACTTACTTCCATAATCAATTCCAACAAATGTTTCCATCTCAATCTTCTTTACCTGAAAAAACAACTGAGGCTCAAGAAGGTTTTAAGTTTTGACTGTATAGTTGAACACACTATCAGAACTTCCGTTAATTATGTTGAATCTCGATACATTTGTCTGACCTATGAAAAATTACCTGTCCCTAGTAAAGTTCTCACACACCATCTTCGCAATGCCTTTTGCGCTGATTGGTTTTTTCATGGCGGTGCAGTTCACTTCGGCCACATTTGAGTGGCATTTGTTAGCGAAAGTGGTGTTGTGCATGGTATTCGCCAGAAACGCGGCCATGGCGTTCAATCGTTACATAGACAGAAATATAGACGAGAAGAATCCGCGTACCGCGATACGCGAAATTCCGGCAGGAATCATCAATGCCAATGCGGCTCTGTGGTTTGTCATTCTCAACTCATCGGCATTCGTTATCACTACCTATTTCATTAATCCGTTGTGCTGGGCACTTTCGCCTGTTGCATTGGCGGTTGTGTTGGGTTACAGCATTACCAAACGGTTTACGGCTTTGTGCCATCTTATACTAGGATTGGGTTTGAGCCTTGCGCCAATCGGAGCCTATTTAGCCGTGGTTGGCGAGTTTCACCTGTTGCCACTTTTATTCTCCTTTGCTGTTCTGTTTTGGGTTGGAGGATTCGATATCATCTATGCTTTACAGGATGAGGAGTTTGATCGAGAGAACGAACTATTCTCCATCCCTGTTTGGTTGGGAAAAGAGAAAGCGTTGAACCTATCCAACGTGCTACACACCATCACGGCAGGATTACTATTTTGGGCTGGAATCATGGGCGATTTTCATTGGCTGTATTGGATTGGTTACACCATTTTTCTGGGCCTGCTCATTTACCAGCACACACTGGTAAAACCGAACGATCTGAGCCGCGTAAACTTGGCGTTCTTTACCACTAATGGAGTTGCCTCAGTTACTTTTGCCTCATTTGTAATCGCTGATTTATTCCTGTTTTGAAGACTGTAATCAAACTCCCAGGCCAATCTACGCCTCAAGCATATTTCGATGTGCGCTACGAAATTCTGAGAAAACCGCTTGGCTCACCCAAAGGTTCGGAAAGACTGGGGGGCGATGAGGAAGCCATTCATTGTTGGGCGGAAGATGAAGACAAGGTGGTAGCAGTTGGCCGCTCACACCTCATTCCCGAAAATTCGGATGGCAGCGCGCTTGATCAGAAAGCAGAAAGTGCTTGTCCACCGTTTGAACCGTTATGTTTTGGCTATAAACCGATGCAAGATGACAGCGGGCTGGAGATTCCTTCAGAAGGATTGCGACCAGCGGTGCAAGTACGCGCCATGGGAACGCTTGATGCGTATCAAGGTCAGGGAATTGCCAGTAAGGTTCTTATTGCATTAGAAAATGAAAGCATCACCGTTTGGAACGCCAAAACAGGTTGGCTGCAAGCACGTGTAGAGGCCATTCCTTTTTATGAAGCCAATGCTTGGTGCTGCTTTGGTCCTGAGTACGATGTGCCAAATGTGGGCCCACACGTAAGCATGTGGAAGAAATTTTAGACCTTGAATCTGTAAACAATCACCATGAGAACACTTTTTACTTTTCTACTTCTAGTTCCGTTTTTTGGCTTTGCACAGCAGGCTTCTGTGAGGGAAATGACCATTGCCAAAGGCGCAACCATCATCATGTCTGAAGAAACGGAAGATTGGGATATTCACCTACAACATCTCGAAGCTCCCAAGCCTGGAGTGAGTGGGCTTCGAGCAGAACTCCACCGTAAAAAGTTGGAGATTATGGAGCGTTATCCTGCAAATTCATCAAGCAATTCGAGGGTTGCGGCTGGGGCTGCCCCACTAGTTGGCACCAATTTTCAAGGAAACAGTTTCAATGGTGTTCCTAACGACAACGATTTGGCCATTTCCAACGACAGCATCATTGTTTCTGTCACAAATTCACGAATTCACATGTACAACGCTATAACCGAGGAGCAGATTCTTTTTCGTTCGTTGGGAAACTTGTCTCAACCACTTGGTGTTTCTGGAAGCAAGTTTGACCCCAAGGTGATTTACGACCCATCAAACGACCGATTCATCATCATTTATTTAAGTGGATTCACATTTGAAACAAGTAATATCATTGTTGCTTTCAGCAAAACCGCAGACCCAACCGCAGAATGGAATTTGTATTCGCTTCCGGGTAATCCGTTGGAGAACGACACTTGGTCGGATTATCCTGTAGTGGGCATTTCGGGTAAAGATTTTTACATCGGAATCAACACGTTTACCAACGGTTCTTCCAATAATTCGGGATTTGTAGAAACCTGCCTTTGGCAAGTTGGACTAAAGGAAGGCTACATCGGATTTGACCTCATTACCAAGTATTACAACGATATTCTTCCTGGTAATAAGGCCGTATTTAACATTACTCCAATTCAAGATGGTGCAGCACCCAGTGGAGAGAACATGTTTTTACTTTCAAACCGAAATACAGACATGGAGAATGATTCCTTGTTTCTCATGGAAGTAACTGGCCGCGTTACAGACCCAAGCGCACAGTTGATTGCAAGAACCATTCGTGCTGCAGTGCCTTACGTGCTTCCAGTTCCAGCCAAGCAAGCGGGAAACAATTGGTTCGATACGAACGATAATCGCGTTTTAGGAGGTTATACACTAAACAATCGACTGCATTTCGTGCAAAGTTGCACCGACCCATCCACCGGAACATCCGCCATTTATTATGGTGTGATTGATGGATACCAAGGTGGCAATCCAACCGCAACAAGCAGAATTTATAGCAATCCGAGTCTTTATTATGGTTATCCAAATATTTCTTGGTCTGGGTTGAATGAGAATGACGAACAATCCATCATCACCTTCAACCATAGCAGCGAAACTGAGTTTGCTGGTTTTAGCGCCATTCATGTCAATGGAAATCTGGAAGCGTCTGAGAGGGTTCAGATTAAAACCGGACTTGGATTCGTGAATGTGATGCAGGATAGCCTAGAGCGTTGGGGCGATTATTCCGGTTCGCAGCGTTTGTATGACGAAGCTGGAACCGTTTGGGCTGTGGGTTCTTTTGGCAGCTCAACAAATGGTCATGGAACGTGGATTAGTAAATTAACCACTCCTGATTTAACTACAGGCATAACAGAAATTCAAACGAATGATGTTCATTCTATCGTTTTTCCAAATCCATTTCTCAACCAATTGGAAGTAACTTTTGAACTACAAGAAAGCACACTCTTGAGGCTCGAACTGGTTGATGTTGAAGGTAGAACCGTCAGGCTTTTGATGGAAGACCGCATTAAAGCAGGCAAGAATAGTTTGTCTTTCAATGGTTCGTTTCTGGCTTCTGGCACGTATTTTATCAATGCCTATTCCGCAAAAGAGATTGTGTTTAGCAAGAAGGTGATTAAGCAATAAGTTGAAAAAAAAACTCCCTTTCGTTGCGCTGTTTATCCTGATTGTTGGTTCAATCGCGTGGAAATACGTTCACCGAACAGTTGAACTGGAAAGGCAACCCATCATTCTCGGACATGGCGGCATGGGCGTTCGGTCTCCGTATACGCTTGATTCTAAAGTCTCAATCGGAAAGGCACTTGCCTATCCGATTGAAGGAACAGAGATAGATGTTCGGATGACGTTGGATAATGTGCTGATCTCCTACCATGATGAGGAACTGCCCATACTCTCTGGGTGCCCCGGTTTTGTTTGGGAGAAAATCTATTCTGACATCTACGATTGTTCTCATGGTGTTTTTCATAAAGCAGAACCCGTAGATGCGTTGGATACGCTGCTCAGTTTGCTGTGGAAGGACGGAACTATTTTTTCGTTGGATTTGAAACCGGAATCCGACATGGACAGCCTTCGTATGGCTCAGTTTCAGTCACAAATTGTCAAACTCGTGGACCAATTCCCGCAGTTTAGATTTCTGATTGAATCACAACAATTGGAACTCCTAACCAATCTTAAAAAAGCAGGAGCAAAGGCCGAACTTTTCCTTTATGCCCAAGATTCTCAACAGGCAATTGCTTATGTGAAAAAATATCAGCTCGATGGAATATCCATCAACGCGGCTTTTATTACTCCAAATCAGATTCGCGAAGCCCAAAAATCCAATATCAAGATTATGATTTGGGGAACGGGTTCTGTGTTTTCTAACCGCAAATTCCTAGAAATGGATGCTGATATTATTCAGACCGATGCCATTAAGTCAATGGTAACAATACTCGGACGCTGACCATGGAATTCGATAAGGAATTATTGCTAAAAGAGGTCACATTCCGAACTTCACGGAGTTCGGGAGCGGGCGGACAGAATGTGAATAAGGTTGAGACCCGCGTGGAAGCTATGCTCAACATTCCTGAAAGTGCAACGCTTTCCGATTCGCAGAAAGCACGGATTTCTGCTCGACTCAAAAACCGTATCAATTCGGAAGGAATTCTAGC
>Ga0105055_10010444_pt1 | contig 11605 bp, 10 predicted proteins | sample BON03_FD_78090 | JGI IMG/M metagenome (GOLD analysis project Ga0105055, IMG submission 78090) | Freshwater microbial communities from Lake Bonney liftoff mats and glacier meltwater in Antarctica - BON-03 | ecosystem: Environmental > Aquatic > Freshwater > Ice > Glacier meltwater | place: Lake...
CTGGGAATCCTTGGCTCAGCCCATCGCCCCAATCAGCCTTGACCTCGCGGCCTGATCAGGCCCAAATCCCGATGCTCGGAGAACGTCGCTAGAGAATTTCCACCAGATTCGAGACACAACCCAGACCTGCCTAGCGGCAGGCTGGCCCAGCACCGGCAAGGGACAGCAATGGCCAAAGCCGTGCTCCAGCCCGTTTGCCGGGACACCGGCAGCGTCCGTGCCATCGTTGCTCGCTTCATCCATCGCACAGCCCATGGCGTGGTCATCCATGGATGCATGGACACTCCATGCGGGCATGCTGACTGCCGAACCCAGCATGACGGCGACCATCAGGCCGGCAAGAAGGACCCTGGCCCAACGCCTGCCGGTGCTGCTGCAGCTTCTGTCGATGGAAAAAGCGCGGCCAAACATCGCCTGTACTTAGGGTTCCCTGCCGGCGTCCGCAAGGCATTCCAACAGCAATCACGCCAGATTGCGTGGTCGCGGCCCGGGCGTGTGCCCGAGGCCGGCCTAACTGCCGCTGTCGCCTGCCCGTTGGTCAGCCCATGCCTGCCAGACGTCGCGATCCGGGCCGAATTCTTCACCGGTGATCGTGCGCAGGGACCAGGAGGCGAACCAGCGGACATCCTCGGCCTCGTCGCCCAGCGTGGCGATGAGGGGCGGAATGGCGCGCGGGTCGCCGATGCGGCCGAGCGACCAGGCAGCTTCCCAGCGCACGCGGGTATTCTCGTCATCAAGCGCGGCAATCAGGTCGGGCACCACGGCGGCATCGCCGATATCGCCCAGCAGCGAAGCAACGTTGTAGCGCAGCGCCGGATCGGGTTCGTAGAGCGACGGCACGATGACCTGCGTGCCCCAGGCCAGCGCCACGGCGGCGGCCAGTTCGCGCACGAAACCGCCGGGCTCCAGCAGCGTCGTATCGAATGGCGCGTTCGCCGGCTCCTCGTAACCCAGGTTGAAGGTGATGCGGAACGGCCGCTGGGATTCCGAGAGGAAACTTGTCGTGACATCCGGCTCCCCGGGCACGGTGATCACGATCTCGCCGGCGATACGGGCGCCGGTATAGAGGTAGGCCTTGACCGGTTCGAGGTAGCCTCCGCCAATCGCGCGACCCTGGACAACGACACGAACCAGAGCATCGGCCGGTCCCTCGTCGTCCTCCAGCAGGGTGTCGATGCCGGCGGCAAAGAAGAGGTCCTCGACCAGATCGCCGACCGGCAGATCCAGCCCTTCGATTGGCTGATAGGTGATCGTCGAGGCGGGTCGGAAGTCGTAGTTCTGCTCGATCTCGATGCGCACGACCGCGGGTGGTTCGGCCGCGTGGATCGACGTTGCGCCCGCAATTATCACGGCGGCGACAACGGCAAGGGACGCAAGGCGTGGGCCCGTGAAATTCATGGTCGCCAAAGCCTAGAGCGGATCACGACCCCGCGGAAGCCGGCTGAGCGAAACGACAGGGCTCAGTGCGCGGCGCGCCAGACCTCAAGCGCGGCCTCGGCGGCGGAGAGCCGGTCGTCGGGCATCGCATTGATCAGGATGGAAAGATTGGCCGCCGCGGCGCCGTCGCCGGCCGCGGCGGCAAGCTTGAGCCAGCGGTAGGCGACCACACGGTTGCCGGCGGAGGTCGCCAGGAACCAGCCCAGCAGGGACATGGCATCGGTGTCGCCGGCCTCTGCCGCCGGCTCCAGCACCGCCTTGGCAGCCAGGGGATCGACCGGCCCGCCGCGCCCTTCCAGCAGCATCAGGGCCAGACGCAGCGCGGCACGGGCATGGCCCTGGTCGGCCGCGGCGCGATACCAGATGCGGGCAGCGGAAGCGTCGGTGGTTCCACGTGTGCCGGTCTCCAGCCCGTAGGCCAGCAGGTACTGGGCTTCTGCATCGCCGGCCCGCGCGGCACGACCGTACCAGTCCATGGCATCGCCATAGCTTTCGGCAGCGGCCTGTTGCGCCGCGCCGAACGCCGCCAGCATGCCGCAGAGCAGGACGGCCCGTAACAGACCACGGCGCAGAGCGCCGCTGGCATCGCGAACGTGACAAGGCACGGTTATGTGTTCCCCCACGGCCCCGGACAGGACTGGCCGGAGCGCACCGGCTCGGTGAGCCCAACGCGACTGTAGCGTTGCAACACGCCCGTCACAATCGCGCGCGCAAGGCGGCAGCCAGCAGACGGCCCGCGGCTTCCTCCGCGTCGAGCTCTCCGGCATCGATCCGGTCCAGCAGATCATCGACCGGATCGGCCCCCAGCGCCTGGATGCCTTCCTGGGCCATACGTTCGGCCTGGCCGATCAGGCGGCGGCGGCGACGCTCGCGGGCGCGCTCGCCCGTACCGGCGCCGTGTATTGCGGCAAATGCTGCAACGGCATCGGCAAGCTCGGCGACGCCACGGCCCGAAAGCGCTGCGGTCGCCATCACCGCCGGGGGTGCTGCGGCATAGGAGGCGGCACTTCGCAGGGCCGCCTGGGTCGCGGCGGCCTGGGGCAGGTCGGCCTTGTTGACGACGATCAGATCGGCGATCTCCAGGATGCCGGCCTTTGCCGCCTGCACGTCGTCGCCCGCCCCCGGGGCCCAGACGACGACACGGACATCGGCCAGTTCGGCGATCTCGATCTCGCTCTGGCCGACGCCGACCGTCTCGACGATGACGACATCGCGACCCGAGGCGGCCATGACATCGGCAACCAGGGCGGCATTGCGCGCCAGACCGCCCAGATGCCCGCGCGAGGCCAGGCTGCGCACGAAGACTCCGGAATCCCCGGCGTGGCGGCTCATGCGGATACGGTCGCCCAGCAGCGCCCCGCCGGTGAGCGGGCTGGAGGGATCAACCGCGAGCACGGCGACCGAAAGACCACGACCGCGCAGTTGCCCGACATAGGCGCCGACCAGCGTCGACTTGCCGGCGCCGGGGGCGCCCGTGATGCCCACGACCAGCGCACGCGCCGCGGCGGCGCGCACGGCGGCCATCACCGCAGCGGCGAACGGACCGTCGTTTTCGACCTCCGTGACGGCGCGCGCCAGAGCGGCGCGCCCGCCGCCAAGGAAAGCGGCGAGCCAGTCGGGTGCGGGTTTGGCGTCGGCGGCGGTCATCAAGGCGCGAGCATACGCGGGCGGGCAGTCCCGGCAAGGCCTGCGCTGCGCAGGCCTGCCTTGAACGCAGGTCCGCTTCGACGCACGATCCTGCCGTGGGCGAGAACAACGCACTGGAACTGCAGTATCTCGCCGGCGCCGATGGGCCATCGGCACCGGTCAGCGACGTCACGTTCACGGTACCGGCCGGCGGCTGCCTGGCGGTGCTCGGCCCGCCGCAATCGGGCAAGAGTTCCCTGCTGCGCCTGATCGCCGGTTTCGGCACCCAGGCGGCTGGCCGCGTCCTGTTCAACGGCCACGATCTGGCGCGTGTTTCGCCGCACAGGCGCCCGTTCAGTTTCGTCGGCAGCCAGGATGCCCTGTTCCCGCACATGAGCGTGACCAACAATGTCGCCTACGGCCTGAAGGCACACGGACACGGACGCAGCGAAACGCAGCGCAGGGTGTTCGAAGCGCTTGCCCTGGTCGGGGCCGAAAGCCTGCTGAAAGCTTATCCCGACAGCCTGAACCGGGCGCAGCGCCAGAAGGTCGCCCTGGCGCGGTCGCTGGCGGTCGAACCGCTGGTGCTGCTGCTTGACGAAGCCTGCGGCGCGCTCGACCCGCTGGAAGCCGGCCGCGTCATGACCACCCTGTCGCGCTTGCAGCGCAAGGTTGCCCTGACCCTGGTCTTCAGCACGACCGACGGCACCGCCGCGATGGCCCAGGCCGATGCCATCGCCGTGCTGGCGGGCGGCACGCTGATCCAGTTTGGCCGCCCCGGCGATCTCTATGACCAGCCCGACCATGCGGTGACCGCGCGCCTGACCGGCCCGGTCAACCTGCTTTCGGGCCGGGCGAGCCGGCGCGGCATAGAGATCGCCGGCCTGGGCGATCTCAGCGCGTGCGGCAACGTCAGCCAGGGCAGGCTGGCCGCGCTCGCCCTGCGACCCGACCGTATCGATCTCCACCTTGCCGCTCCGGAGGGACCGGCCTACCAGGGGCGCATCGAACGCATCGCCTTCTCCAACCTGGGCCTGACCGCCCATGTCCAGCTCGACGGTGCGGGTGAGCAACTGGCCGCCAGGGTCGATACCCGCCGCCTGGGCAGCGATGACTTGCCCGAAGGGCGCCGAGTGTGGTGTACCTGGGCCGAAGATGACGCCCGCCTCGTGCGGGTCTGAGACCGGCAGAGCAAAACGCGGCTTCCCACAAGGATTTCACGAACAATTCGGGGCAATCACCGATGAGCGACGGCAAGACAATCGTGTTCTTTCCAGAGGCGGCCTTCGGGCCGGCTCTCAATTCCGTGGGGATCGCCCAGGTCTGCCGCGAGATGGGGCACAATCCCGTCTTTGTCGCCGACAAGGGCTTCGAGGGTGTCTTTGCCAATTACGGCTTCGAGGAACGGCTGATCGCCATGAGCGAGCCGATGGAACCCGAGGCCATGGCGCGTTACTGGGTCGATTTCATCAACGGCCATATCCCGAACTTCCGCACGACGCCCCTCGAACAGGTCTCGACCTACATCAAGGCCTGCTGGGAGGCGATCATCGACACCGCCTTCTGGGCCGAAAAGGACCTGCCCAAGGCGCTCGACGAGATCAAGCCGGACCTGATCTGCATCGATAACGTGGTGCTGTTCCCGGCGACCAAACGGTACGGCGTGCCTTGGGTGCGCATCATCTCGTGCAGCGAAAACGAGATCGAGGACCCCGATATCCCGCCCCATCTCTCGGGCTGCGGTGAAAACGACAAGGCCTGCTTTGCGGCCTTCCGGACGCGTTTCGAAGAGGAAATCGCGCCGATTCACGCCAAGTTCAACGAATTCCTGATGTCCTGCGGCGAGGAACCCTATCCCCTGGGCCAGTTCTTCGAGGCTTCGCCCCATCTCAACCTGCTGCACTATCCCAAGCCGCTGGCGTTCGAGCGGCGCCATCCGCTCGACCCGGAAAAATTCATCTATACCGAGGGCTGCATCCGCACCGAGGAACCCTATGAGGTTCCCGAGTTCAAGGTGCATGGCGACAAGCCGCTGCTCTACGTCAGCTTCGGCAGCCTGGGTTCGGGCGACACCGACCTGATGGGCCGCCTGGTAAAAACCCTGGGCAAGCTGCCTTACCGCGTGCTGGTCAACGTCGGCGACTACGGCGATGCCTATGAAAGCATCCCGGAGAACTGCCATGTCGAGAGCTGGTATCCCCAGCCGTCGGTGATCAAGCAGGTCGATGCCGTGATCCACCACGGCGGCAACAACAGCTTCAACGAATGCCTCTTTTTCGGCAAACCCGCGCTGATCATGCCCTACTGCTGGGACGGCCACGACAACGCCACCCACATCGACGAACGCGGCTATGGCATCAAGCTGGACCGCTACACCTGGAGCGACGGCGACATGGCCGGCGTGCTCGAGCGTCTTGTCAGCGACAGCGCCATGGCCGGGCGCCTGGCCGAACTCGCCAAACACATGCAGGCCCAGGACGGCCGGCGAAAGGGCGCCCAGGCGCTCGACGATCTTCTCAAACGGAGTGCGCAATGACCCAGCCAGAGGTTCCCCTGTTCAAGCAGGCGGCACAGATCAAACCCGAAGAACTGACCGACTGGGGTCCCGTGGGCGAACCCATCGGCACACCGGTGTCCCAGACCTCGGGCAAGCTGCTGGTCGGCGGTCGCGGGCAGTTTCCCGAGGCCGGTTACTGGCGCTGCACGGAGGGCTCCTGGCGCTGCGTCGTCGAACGTGACGAGTTCTGCCATTTCCTGCACGGCGCCTGCACCTACACCGCCGACAGCGGCGAGACGATCGAGATCCGCGGCGGCGACACCGCCTGGTTCCCGGCCGGCTGGTCGGGCAACTGCAAGGTCCACGAAGCGGTCGCCAAGGTCTTCCTGATCCGCTAGAGCAAATCACCTTCAGGCGGAATCGCTTCGCGATGCCGCCTGAAGGTGTGAATTTGCTCTATCTCGTTGATGTAGAGCGGATTCACACGCTCTAGCCGTCAGGGCGTTCCGGCCTCGGCATCGACATCGGGCGGCGGCGGCACGGCAGGCAACGGCAGGCCCAGTGCGGCAGTGCGCCCCAGAACCGTCTGGATCAGCATGCCGTTGCCCGGGCGCTCGATCTCGGCCGCCTGGTAGATGAAGGCAAAGGTCTCGTCGGCCAGTTCGCGCGCGACGACGACGGAGAGCACATCGACCTCGACCATGTCGCGGGCGGCGATCGTGCTCAGCAGACCAACAGTGCGGCCGTGGCCGTAGTGGAAGGCGTCGATGCCCAGCGAGGCATGGAGCGCTTGCGCGATGTCGTGCGCCCGGCCGCGCGCGAGATAGGCAACGATGAGGCGCGGGCCGTCGGCGGTGACTTCGTGTTCGTCGTTCAACGGAAGAACCGCCCGCGTGTCTGACGCTCGGCGACCCGGTCGAGAATGTCGTGGGGAATGTAGGTCGCGGCCTTTTCCAGGGGCGTGACATACATGATGCCCATGCCCGGTGTGTCGAGATTTCCGGCCAGGTACATGGCGTCGAAAACGCGGTCGGCCTGCTCGCTGGAGACCACGATGTTGACGATCTCCTTTTCGACCTCGACCGCCACGCCCAGGATGCCGAGGCGTTCGCGCACGCCCGAGCCGCGGCCAAAATGCACGGTGGCACCCTGGGCGCCGGCCGATTGCGCCGCCGCGACAATGGCGTCGGCGTTGCCGCGCTGCACGATGCAGGTAATCAGCGCGACATCGGTCAGGACGATGATCTCGCGGCTCATGCCGTGTTCTCCGAAAGGTTGGCCACACGCGCCCTGCGCGCGGCCACGAAACGCAGGATCAGACCATAACCCAGAACCGCGATGATCGGGCAGATCGAGGCCATGGAGAGGATGCCGAACCCCTCGACCACCTGCATGGCGTTGCCGAAACCCAGCCCCATGGCGAGCACCAGGGGCACGGTGACCGGCCCCGTGGTCACCCCCGCGCAATCCCAGGCGATGTTGACGAATTCCTCCGACGACACCGCGGTCAGGACCAGTGCGACCAGATAGAGCGGCAGAAGAAGCCAGCCCAGCGACAGGTCGAAGGTGATCTTGGCGACACCCAGGGCCAGGCCGAAGGCGACACCGGTGGCCACCGCCATCATCAGCGAGCGTTTGCGGAAGGCGCCGTTGGTCAGGCTTTCAACCGTCATGCCCAGGGCATTGAGCGCGGGTTCGGCCAGGGTCGCGCCGAAACCCAGGAACCAGGCAAAAAGCAGGGCGAGCACAACGCCCAGCAGGAAGGGATAGAGAGGCGAACCCACGATCGCCTCGATCGAGGTGAAGGCACCGGGCACGATGCCGCCTGATTGCGTCCCCAGTCGCGACAGCCCGAAGGTCAGGCCGATGTTGAAGATGATCATGCCGAGCAGGGCCAGGCCGATGCCGTAACCGGTGATGCCGGCCTGCGGCAGCCGTTCGCGCAGCAGCACCCGCATGACCAGCCACAGGAAGGCGACCAGCGGCAGGATCGCACGCAGGCCCGCGGTGATCTCGGCCGCCGGCGTGCGCTCCAGCATGCCCGGCTCATCGAGCAGCGCGACGACATGGGCCGCAGCGATGATTTCCTCGGGCGAGGTGGTGCTCGCCACATAGACCGCAAGCAGCATGACCGCGAGCACCGGCAGCAACGAGGCGAGCGTGACGATGCCGAAGCCCGAAAGGGACGACTGGCTCTTGCCCGCAGCAGACGAGATGCCAATGCCAAGAGCCAGCACAAGGGGCACGGTGATCGGTCCGGTGGTTACCGCGCCGCAATCCCAAGCCAGGCCCAGAACGCTCGAAAGCTCCTCGTCCCCCATCATGTAGACGGTGAGGACCAGGGTCGGCGCGAGCACGAGATAGATCAGCGGCTTCAGGCTCCAGCCATAGAGAAAGCGCATGGTGCCGAGAACCGCGGCAATGCCGACGCCGATGCCCACGACCAGCACCAGCGCTCCGCTCCAGGCGTTGAGCAACGTGTGGAGATAGGGCGCGCGGCTGACATCGACGATGGCGCCTGCGGCCTGCAGCGCACCGATCGCCGGTTCGGCAAAGGTCGCGCCGATGCCCAGGACAAAGACCACGCCCAGAACCATCGGCAATTGCTGGCGCTGGGGCAGCCGGTTGCCGATCACCTCGGCGAAGGGCATGAGCCCCAGGCTGAGGCCCTCCATGAAGAACATCAGGCCCAGGATCACCGCCAGTAGGCCCGACAGGATGGCAAGTTCGTCGCTGAGCGGCTGGCGCAGGACGACAAGCTGGAACAGGGCAAAGTAGATCGCCAGCGGCACGACGGCGCGGAACTGCGCCCAGAAGCGGACGCGGACATAGGGGCTGAGCAGGCGATAGATGTCGATGCCGCGCAGGTTCACCCGACCGGGGCGATAGGGCAGCGGCTCGCCCTGTGCATCCGTACTGCGCGAACGGGTCAGTTCATCGAAGCTGATGCGCCGCTGGCGCAGCGCGGCTTCGCGCTGGAAATCGCCGAATCTCAACTGCGCCACGCCAAGAATGCTTGCGCGGCCACCACGGCCGACGCCCCGTGCGTGCGATTTCTACGATGTTTCGGCCCGATGCGCGAGAAGGCGCGCCCGAAAGCCCATCCGGCGGCTTCGACGATCGCATCTGCGCGACGACGGAAGCGAAAAAAGCAAACCCTGCGTCACCGATCTCCACAGGGTAGGACTTTCGCCCTGGGGGGGTCCCGTGAAGGCCAGCGAACGCAGGGCCGCCTGCTTCCCGAGGGAAGCGGTCAACCACGCCCTCTGATCGACCGGAGCCGGCCAGGGAGCAGGTCTTGATGGAATATAGGGCTCGCACGTGACGGCCTTTGTGACAGGGGTCACTCGGGCGCGGCCAATCATGGGCGTTCGTAATGGCCATCACAGGCAGGACCGGTGCGCCTTCTGCGTCCGGGCCCGAGCGGCTAAGGTTCACGCCGGAGTCGCATCGGAGCGCCGCCATGAAACGATTGCTTGTCGCAGCCGCACTCACGGCGTGTCTTGGCCTTGCCGTCCCGGCCCAGGCCGACATGGCCGAGGCCGAGGCCCTTTATGCCTCGGGCCAGCATCAGGAAGCCTTTGCGGCCTACGCCGAACTGGCAAAGGAGCAGGACGGCGCGGCGATGCTGCGCATGGCGCAGATGTTCGAAGCCGGCCAAGGCGTCGCCGCCAGCCGCACGCGCGCCCTGACCTGGTATCGTCGGGCCGCAGCTCATGACGTCGCGGAAGCGCATTTCCGTATCGGCCAAATGTATGAGACCGGCATCGGCGTGCCGCGCGATTACGCCGCAGCGGTACGCGCCTACCGTTCGGGCGCCGACCTTGGCCATGTCGGGTCGCTGATCGCCCTGGCCAATCTCTATGCCGACGGTTCGGGCGCCATGCCCGATACCAGCGAGGCCGCGCGCCTGCTCAAGCAGGCCGCCGACAGCGGCGATGCGCAGGCGCTGGAAGCGCTCGACCGGCTGGTCGCCAGCGGCACGGTGCCGCGCAACGTGCTCGACGAGCTGGGCATCCCCCCGCCACCGCCGCCGGTGCTGCCCACGGTCGAGGAAATTGCCGCCGAGGGCCTTGCTGCGCAGGATGACAGCACCAGCGCCGAGGCCGTCACGGCCATGGCCGCAATGACCGACGAATCCGCGGCCGCCACGCAGGTCCGTGTGGCCATCGAATCGGGGCTGGCGACCTTCAACGCCGGCGAGGAATCCTCGATCGACTACGGACTCGACATCCTCGAGAACGATGACGGCGCCATGCTCGCGACCATCCGCGGCCTGCGCCTGGCCTCGAGCGAAGCCACCTGGGAAATCGGCGACATCGTTTATGGCTTCACGCCGATTGATGCGTGGACCTACGACGTTGTCGTGACGGTGCCCGAAACCACCGCGATCTTCGACGCCGACGGCATGGCGGCGGGCGGCACCACTCTGGCTTCCCAGGAGATCACCGGCACCTGGAACAGCGCGCTCAACCTGTGGACCCGCAGCTTTGCCGCGTTGCGCGGCCTGACCCTGACGATGGCGCCGCCGGGCGAGGAAGCGTTCGCGATGACGATCGCCGAGATCACCGGCAGCGGCGCCATGGAGGACGAGGCCGACGGCAAATGGAGCGGCACCACCCGCGCCGCGATCGACGACATATCCTTCAACGTCAGCGGCGGCGAAACCGGCGGCATCGCACGCATCAACCTCGTCGTGGAGCAGCGCGCGGTCGACTACGTCTTCTTCCAGGCCATGAGCCTTGCACGCGCCCAATTCGAGGAACGTTTCGGCCCTGCGCCCGATGTCGACGACCCTGCCGTGCAGTCCTCGCTTCAGGAGCTGACACGTCCGCTCTTTGACTTGGCGCGTGAACGGGCGCCGCTGGTCGGCGATGCGGCCTTCGATTTCGAGCTGCTGGGCCTGTCCGGAGAGGATCCCGGGGAAGGCGGTCCCTATGCCGTGGAACGTATCCATCTGGCCCTTGGCGCCCGTGGCCTGGACACCACGGCAGGCGTGATCAATCTGGTTTACGAACATTCCGGGTTTGTCGCGGCGATCGACGGTGCCGCGCAGCGTTACCTGCCCGGCGAGGCGGCCTTTGTCGTGGCCCTGCGCGACCTGCCGGTCGAGGATGCCGCGACCATGGCGCTGGAGATGTTCGAGGGCGGTCTGGATGACCCGGCCGCGTTCGAGGACAACGCCATGATGGCGCTGACCTTCATGGCCCTGGGGCTGCAGCAGAGCATGGCGACTTCGGCCAGCACACTCGACATCGAACGCATCGCCTACGTGAGCGAGGCGTTGAAGGCCTCCATGACCGGCGCGCTGGTTGCCAACGTGGAGTCGCCGCTGGGCGCGACCGGCATGGTGACCATGGAGATCGAGGGCCTGGACGCCGCGGTCGCCGAACTTTCGGCCCAGAGCGAGGACCCCGACGCCCAGGAGATGGTGATGCCGATGGTCATGCTTCAGGCCATGGGCGAGCGCATCGAGGACGGCGGCGTCATCCGCCACATCTATGTCGTGGAACTCACACCCGACGGGCGCACCCTGCTCAACGGCAACGACATGGGTCCCATGATGGACGGCATGATGGGCGGCGGCGAGGAGACGTACTAGTTAGTTGCAGCCGCCCGGGCCGCACGCGCCAGCATCGCCTCGCGCCGGAAGACATAGATGCCCGAGCCTGCGACCACGGACGCGCCGATCAGGGTCCACAGGTCCGGCCAGTCGCCGAAGACCAGCCAGCCGGACGCCACCGCCAGCACGATATGGCCGAAGGTAAACGGCGCCAGGGTCGAGACCGGCGCGCTGCGATAGGCCAGGATCAGGCAGAAGTGGCCGATCGAGCCGAAGGCGCCGATCGCCACCAGGAATCCCCAGTCGATCGCGCTGGGGCTGGTCCAGACATCGGGCAGCAGGACAATCGCCACGGTCGCGACCAATGCGCCGAAGACATTGGTGTAGGCCAGACTGGTGTCGGCAGTGTCGTGGCGCACGACCAGACGGGTGGCGACATTGTAGGTTGCCATCAGGGCGGCCACGACCAGCGGCAGGAAATA
>Ga0105055_10010445_pt1 | contig 11604 bp, 8 predicted proteins | sample BON03_FD_78090 | JGI IMG/M metagenome (GOLD analysis project Ga0105055, IMG submission 78090) | Freshwater microbial communities from Lake Bonney liftoff mats and glacier meltwater in Antarctica - BON-03 | ecosystem: Environmental > Aquatic > Freshwater > Ice > Glacier meltwater | place: Lake...
AGACAATTTAAAAGGAATGAACCTTGTTCAATAACTATTCCAACCTTAATAATCAGGCTCAGAAGTATCAAAAACGTCTTATAGCTATAAAAGAGAGAGGAATAAATGAACAAAATAGATAATAGAGTTAAAAAAAAAGTGTCCTCATACGCTATATGCTTTTGAGGACACTGTTAAATATGTTAAGTCTAATTATGACTCAGAAACTACAATCTTTTCGATTTTGTCTCCAGCTTTTATCTCATCGATAATATCTAATCCTTCTACCACTTTGCCGAAGCACGTGTGATTTCTATCCAAATGAGCTGTATTATCGCGGCTATGACAGATGAAAAATTGAGATCCACCAGTATTTCTACCAGCATGAGCCATAGAAAGTACTCCACGGTCATGATACTGGTTTTCACCGTCTAGTTCACAATTGATATGGTGACCAGGGCCGCCAGTTCCATTTCCTTTAGGACAACCACCTTGTATCACAAAATTTGGAATAACTCTGTGGAAAGTTAATCCATCATAAAATCCTTTTTTGGCAAGATCAATGAAATTTTGAACTGCAATAGGAGCATCCTTCTCGTAAAACGCCACTTTCATGGTTCCTCTCTCTGTAATTAATTCTGCTGTCTTCATCTTTTCAGGTTTCTTTATTTTCTAATCTGGAGCTTTTTTGAATTCTTAGGTCTACAAAAATATAATAATTCGGTAAAGTTATAGCCCTCGATTTATAGATTAGTAATAAATGAGAATTCTTATTTCTTTGATAGAAATGCCATTTAAGCAACTAAAAATGCTTTTAACTTGCTAATACATTACTAATCAGTAACTAATGAAACTTCATGTAATGCTACTCACCTGTAAGGAAGTTTTTGTTTATGATTAGAGTGGAGCGCCCTTTAGGATATCATCAGAAGAAAATTCTTTGAATTTCTCAAAATTTGCTTTGAATGCTGTCGCAAGTTCATTGGCTTGTTTGTCATATGCATCCATATCCTTCCACGTGAGACTAGGATTCAGTATTTGCGATGGAACACCTGGACACTCCTGAGGGATCTCAAGACCAAAAACTTTATGCTTCTTATATTCTACTTGATTTAACTCACCTTTTAGTGCCGCAGTTATCATTGCTCTTGTGTAAGCTAATTTCATTCTTGACCCTACACCATAAGAGCCACCAGTCCAACCTGTATTGATTAACCAAACATTGGCTTCATATTTTTCCATTTTTTCACCAAATAAGGTAGCATACTTGGTGGGATGAAGCGGAAGGAAAGCTGCACCAAAACAAGCTGAAAATGTTAATTTTGGTTCGGTGATACCCATTTCTGTACCAGCAACTTTTGCAGTGTAGCCAGAAATGAAATGATACATCGCCTGACTTTTATTCAACTTAGATATAGGGGGAATTACTCCAAAAGCATCAGCTGTCAGGAAGAAAATATTCTTTGGAATTCCAGCTGTCGACGGCTCTAGTGCATTTGGAATAAAATCAATAGGGTAGGCGGTTCTTGTATTTTCAGTGACTGATTTATTCGCAAACTCTACTTCTCGTGTATTTCTTTTGAAACGTGTGTTTTCCACGATTGATCCAAATTTGATCGCATCCCAGATTTCGGGTTCCTTTTCTTTACTCAGGTCGATGACTTTGGCATAGCAGCCTCCTTCGAAGTTAAATATGCCATCTTCAGTCCAGCCATGCTCGTCGTCACCTATCAAGTTTCTATTTGGATCAGCGGAAAGTGTAGTTTTACCCGTTCCGGAAAGACCAAAGAAAATAGCAGTATCTCCATCAGAGCCGACATTCGCTGAGCAATGCATGGAAAGCACATTCTTTTCGTGGGGGAGTATGAAATTGAGTACTGAGAAAATGCCCTTTTTCATTTCACCGGCATAGCCAGTTCCTCCGATTAAAATGATTCTCTCTGTGAGATTGATAATTGCAAAATTCGGATTTTTGGTACCGTCTGTTTTAGGATTAGCTTCGAATTCAGGAGCGCAGATTATTGTAAAATCATGCTCAAAATCTTTCAATTCAGCTTCAGATGGCCTCAGAAACATATTGTGGCAAAAAAGGTTGTGCCAAGCTTTAGTATTAACCACTTTCAATTTCAGTCTGTGATGCTCATCTGCTCCAGCAAAAGCATCTCTGACGAAAAGCTCTTTGTCGGCTAGAAATGCTTTCATTTTCTCCAAAAGCAAATTGAATTGCTCTGAACCAAATGGAATATTGATTTCACCCCACCAGACCGAATCTTTAGTTTTATCGTCTAAGACGATGTATCGGTCTTTTGGGGATCTACCAGTGAATTTGCCAGTATCAGCCATCAAGGCACCAGTGGAAGTGAGTTTTCCTTCCGTTCGCGCTAAAGCAATTTCCACCAGTTCTGCTGGTGGAAGATTGAAGTGAACTTTTCTGTTGGTTGTTGAGCCGAGAAAAGCCAGGTGAGAAGTCTGGGTTGCCAGATCTAGTTCCTGCATAAATATTTGGGTTTACAATCTAAAAATTGTCTCCATAAAATTACTAAAATCCCTCATATAAAAGCCAATAAAAAGTGCTTTATTTTTCATTACAATCGGTTGCATTCTAAAAACAGATGTTTATTTGGAGAAGGTTTTATGACTATCTAGAACTGATGTACAGACCATTTTCCAATGGAGTAGTAATTATACATGAGTCTACAATTCAGCAGCTTTAACTTTGGAAACAAGGGTTAAAAAGGTTTATCATTGTGAAATTGAATTCACCCAAATAAAACTATCCTTGGAAAAACAACTTACTCCTGAATTTGAAGGGCCTACTATTTTTGGTCATCCAAAAGGCTTGATGACACTTTTTTTCACAGAAATGTGGGAGCGATTCAGCTATTATGGCATGCGGGCATTGCTCATACTTTTCATGACTATGGCTATTACAGAAGGAGGCTTAGGCTTTGATGACCAAACTTCCGGAGCTATATATGGTCTATATACTATGGGTGTTTATTTGTTGGCTTTGCCTGGTGGCTGGCTTGCAGATAGACTTTTTGGATTGAAACAGTCCGTTTGGTACGGTGGAATTATTATTGCGATAGGTCATTTTACCATGGCTCTTCCTGGAGTGATAGCCTTGTTTACAGGAGATCATTCCATCAAACCGGAGTTGAGTACACTTGACACTACTTCCTTTTTTCTTGGGTTGATATTAATAGTTTTGGGTACTGGCCTATTGAAACCAAATATTAGCTCAATTGTAGGGCAACTTTATCCGAAAGGAAGCACAAAACGAGATGCAGGCTTTTCTATTTTCTACATGGGAATTAACATCGGTGGATTTATTGCGCCGATTGCTTGCGGTACGCTTGCAACTTATGACATGCACCTAGGCTTTGGTCTTGCCGGTTTAGGGATGGTTTTTGGACTTATTCAATATAAACTTTTAGGAGCACTTTTAGAAGGTCATGGTGATCCTCCTATAGTAGTGACAGCAGAAGAAGTTTCCAGCCAAAAGAAGCTAAAATCATTGGTGACCTATATTGGACTGGGATTGGTAGCTGTAGTTGGAGTGCTTTTTATGGGAGTGATACCGATTAACGTCTCTGCAATCGCAGGTGCTTCAGGAACTGTAATAGCTTTGGTAGCTTTCGGATATTTAGGCTATGTCATCGCATTTGGGGGACTTAATAAATCGGACAAAAACAAAGTAGGAGTAATCGCTATTTTGTTCCTGTTCTCTGCAATGTTTTGGTCTGGTTTTGAGCAGGCAGGATCTACCCTGAATCTATTTACTGAGCGTTTTACTGATCGAAATATCTTGGGTTGGGAGATTCCCACGAGTTATTTCCAGTCGGTAAACTCTCTTTTTATTATTATTTTCGCACCTATCTTTGGCGCACTTTGGGTTTGGCTGGGTAGAAGAAATCTAGAACCAAGCTCTCCATTGAAATTCACTTTTGGACTTCTTCTATTAGCGGTTGGATTTTTTGTGATGTATTTCGCAACCAAAATCGCTGCTTCAGGTGATTTGGCAGCACCGACTTGGTTGCTTGTGACTTATATGCTTCACACGTTCGGTGAGTTGAGCTTATCTCCTGTAGGACTAAGCTTGGTGACCAAATTGGCTCCGCAAGGCTATGCAGGACAAATGATGGGAATCTGGTTCTTATCTGTCGCTTTAGGAAATCTTTTTGCTGGATTGATAGCTGGAGAAGCTAGTGGTGGAACAGATGAAGCCTTGGCTCAGATGCCAGACCAATACATGCTGATCGTTTATACAGTCTTTGGCTCCGCAGCACTACTATTCTTACTCAAACCTGTGATAAGGAAGATGATGGGGGATGTGCATTGATTAATTGACTGAGATTAATTCAGTTAAGTAGTTGACAATAAACAATAAAGGCTGTTGATTTGACGGCCTTTATTGTTTCATATAAGTTTAAGAAGTTTTTAATTTATGCTCTCTTTGTCCGCTACCCAGATCTTAATTTGATTCAGCATGGAATCCAGCTCTTCGCGAGAATATATCTTTCCATCTTTGATTACATCCTCAATACTTAATGTGGCAGAAATGTCCTCCAACGGGTTTCGATTTAGCAAAATTAGGTTCGCATTCTTACCAGTCTCAACTGATCCGAAATCAGTAAATCCAAAGTAATTTGTGCCATTAATAACTGAAGCTATTAAAGCTTCTTGGGGCGTCAATCCAAATTCAACAAGCTTTTGCAACTTCATATGTATTGCCAGACTTGGGATATCATAGGTATTCAAATAACCTGCATCTGTTCCTGCCATGATTTTCATACCTGATTTTTGGATCATTGGCAGTAATGAAGAGACTTTCTTATAGTTATCTTTTCTTGCTTGAGTGACTTCAGCAGATTCTCCTGTCATTCTTTGAATCCTCCACTTGTAACTTTCTTTCAATTTTGAGCCTAGGAAAGCGAGAATAGTGTCATTCGCAAAGTCGTTTTCATCTAAGTATGCGATGTTATAACTTATCAAAAGGGTGGGGATAATACCTGTTCCCCGTCTAGCTAATTGCTGGAAATTTGCAAAAGCTACAGAATCATTATAAGTCTCTGCCTATAGCTTTGCTGCTTCAGCTCCTGAAAGTTTTCCAGATGCTATTCCTGAGGATATTTCCGTCTCCGAAGGAGTGGTTGACCGCATCATGTAAGATAGGTGCTCCACAGTTTTTTGACCAGCTTTCGAAACCTGATCCAGCGTCAAAGCTGCTGGGATATGCTCTGAAACGCTTTAACCTCTACTAGTTGCCACATCTACTGCTTTCAAAAAAAACTCAGACTTGAACGTATTATCTGTGATTTTGACGAAGTCAACTTTCAATTTATCCAGAGAATCAAGTGCTTGAATTAATTCTTCCTCAGTTCCAACCTCCAGATCGCCTGGCCAGATAAATGCTATCCCTTCGATTTTTGGGCCAGAAGTAAGGATTTTTGGCCCTACTTTTTTACCATTATTGATCTCATCCCGCCATTTCAGCACTTCCAAACTTATATCTCCGGCAGCATCACGCACTGTAGTCACACCAAAAGCTAAATATAGCCGGAGTAATTGTTCGTTTTCGTCGATGTATTCAGCTCCGCCAAAATGAACGTGATTGTCCCACAAACCTGGCATTAGGAATTTCCCTTTTGCATCGACTTCCTTAATAGCTTTATATTTTTCTAAAAGTGACGTATCACCAACTTCCACAATGCTGTCTGAGGCTATAAAAACAAAGCGGTTCTCAATCCGAGAACCAGTTTATATATTTAGTATCTTTACGTTCTTTATGAGAAGATCAACAGTTGTTCGGGTTTGACAGTCTGACAACATCAGCGCTGCCATTATTAGTTGCTTGAATTTCATAGTCAGAAAAGGCTTCCTTGAACTGTTGTTTTCTTGGTGGCTTGGATCGTGCCTTTTAGCATTTCCTGCATCAGGCGGAGGAAACCGGGTTCCCAGTTTTCTGAATGAATTTTGAGGTCTTTGCCTTCATATTCTATGGGGTCAAGCATTTTCTCAAAGCCTATGATCATGCTCCATACTGTATAAAAAGTAATATCTGGCTGTAGTTCTGTTCGAATACTTCCATCTTTGATTCCTTGATTGACCATCATAATTCCGATTTTGGCTGGCTCATGATGAATCTCTAGTAGTTTCTGAAAATGTACAGATTCCAATGTTTTCGGGTCAATTTGCTTACGAGTTTCTGGGTTGTTGTATTTCTTGAGGAGATCAAGAAAATTAAGAATAGAGTCGTAATAGACTTGATTAGCTTTCGCAAAAGCAACGATTTTCACTAATAAGTCAGTAAGCATGTCCAAACCAGATTTACCTTTGGACCTATATACATCCCTGAACTCATCCTTGAATTGGTCGAAAGCTTTCTTGGTCAATGCCATGAAAAGATCCTCTTTGTTCTTATAATAGAAATAGGTGAGGCCTTTGCTGATTCCTGCTGTTTTCGCCACATCCTCCATCCGGGTAGCCAAATAGCCCTTAGAAGTGAAAAGTGAAACAGCTGCATCTAAAATTAGTTTTTCTTTATTTTTATCTCCTGCCATGGGTTTTTAACTTTTTCTAAAAGTAGAATCCAAAGATATTAAACTTGGGTCAAAAACTAACTTTTAGTTAAGTTAAGTTTTAACTTTTTTTATAAAAAAAGGCTTTAGGGATTCCCTAAAGCCTTTTTTCGGTGAGTATCATCTAATTACTTCACTTCGACGATGTAATAATTTTTCTTGCCTTTTTGAACAAGAAGGTATTTGTTTTGAAGTAAGGTCAAGTTTACTGCTTCGTTTGGATCGGATAGCTTTGCTTTGTTAATACTAACACCGCCACCTTGGATCATTTTTCTAGCTTCGCCTTTAGAAGCAAAAACTACTCCTTTCGTGATGTCACCAAATAGATCCAAAATCGAGCCTAATGCTGCATATTCACCTTGATTGACTTGCACCTGAGGAACCCCTTCGAAAACTTGTAAGAAAGTACGCTCATCCAAATCCTCCAAATCTTCAGTTGAAGATTTACCAAAAAGAATATCGGAAGCCTTTATTGCCATATCCAATTCTGATTCTCCGTGAACCATAATTGTGATTTGCTTGGCAATTTCTTTTTGCAATACACGCAGGTGCGGGGCCTCTGCCTGTTCAGCTTCCAGTTTTTCGATGGTTTCCTGATCCAAAACGGTGAAAATTCTAATATACTTGGAAGCATCATCATCTGAAACATTCAGCCAAAACTGGTAAAATGCGTAAGGAGAAGTCTTTTCTGAATCCAACCATACCGAGCCACCTTCAGTTTTTCCAAACTTAGTTCCGTCGGCTTTGGTGATCAAAGGCACCGTCAATGCATAAGCACTTCCTCCACCCATTTTTCTAATCAATTCTGTACCCGTTACGATATTTCCCCATTGATCTGATCCACCCAACTGGATGGAGCAGTTTTCATTTTTCCACAAATGATAAAAATCGTACCCTTGGATCAGTTGGTAAGTGAATTCTGTGAATGAAAGTCCATTTCCATCTTCCAGACGTCTTTTTACCGAGTCTTTGGACATCATGTAATTCACAGTGATATGCTTTCCTATATCACGAATGAAATCCAAAAAGCTGAATTCTGACATCCAATCGTAATTGTTTACGAGCTCAGCTTTATTAGAAGTAGATCCAGAGAAATCCAAGAATTTTGAAAGCTGCCCTTGAATCGATGCTACATTATGATCTAAGGTCGCTTTATCTAAGAGGTTTCTCTCAGCGGATTTGAAGGAGGGGTCGCCGATCATGCCTGTAGCTCCACCGATCAAGGCAAATGGCTTGTGTCCAGCGCGCTGAAAATGTAATAGAGTCATCACTCCAACCAAGTGACCAATATGTAAGGAATCTGCTGTAGGATCAAAACCTAGATATGCCGAAGCCATTCCTTTAGTCAGGTGTTCTTCGATTTCTGGGGTCATATCCTGAAGCATGCCTCTCCAGTGTAATTCTTCTATAAATGAATTCATCTAATGAGTTGATTTTTCAAGCTGCAAATATAGTCTTGTCTGCGCAAGGAATGAAAGAATCAGTTAATCCATTCTGCTATTTTAATCTCTGTTACTTTATAAAAATACCGCTCAAAAAATGTGAGGTACTTAAAATTGCATTTTTGTTTACTTTCAGACACAAATTCAAATCTTATGAATACAAGAATTAAGATTTTTGCAATTATACTGAGTTGTCTGCTTTGTAATATCACTTTTGGGCAGGATATTCCCAAATGGATGCGTTATCCGGCTATTTCTCCAGATGGTGCTCAGATAGTCTTTACCTATAAAGGAGATCTTTATTTAGTGGCAAGTACGGGCGGGGCAGCTCGACAAATTACTTTTCATGAGGCACATGACTACCAAGCTGCCTGGAGTCGTGATGGGAAGTCGATTGCTTTCGCATCTGACCGCTATGGCAACTTTGATATATTTACAATGAGTCCCGATGGCGGACAGGCCACCAGACTTACCTATCATTCTAATGATGAACAACCTTATGAATTCTCAGCAGATGATCAATCGGTCATCTTTGGGACACAACGAATGGATATCGCTGAACATCGACAATATCCAACTGGCTCGCAACCTGAACTATACTCTGTTCCTAGAAAAGGCGGAAGAGTAGATCAAGTCTTGACCATCCCTGCTGAATATGTGACAATCAGTAAGGACGGAAGCAAGATGCTTTATCATGATAAGAAAGGTGGAGAAAATGAATGGCGTAAGCATCATCAGTCTGGCGTCGCTCGGGATATCTGGATCTATGACGCTAAAACCAATGCGCATAAAATGCTGACAACTTTTTATGGAGAAGATAGAAATCCGGTCTTCTCTCCTGACGAATCAGAAATCTATTACCTAAGCGAAACCAATGGAAGCTTCAACGTCTTTGCTATGAATGCTTCCAATCCAGCTCAAAATGAGTCACTTACAACATTAAATAATTTCCCTGTTCGCTTTCTTACCATTGCAGATGATGGTTTGATGAGCTTCGGGTATGATGGTGAATTATATACCCTGCGCAAAGGCGAAACTCCGAAGAAGCTAGCCATTTCCATTCAGACGCAATCAATCAGTAACTCTGATAATTACATCGCTATAAATGGTGGCGTGAGAGAAATGTCTATTTCTCCAGATGGCAAAGAGATCGCATTCGTGGCTAGAGGTGAAGTTTTCGTGACTTCTGTGGATGGATCATTGACCAAAAGAATCACGAATACACCAGAGCAAGAACAATTTGTAGAATTTGCTCCTGACGGAAAATCCGTAATCTATGCGAGTGAAAGAGATGGTAAATGGCAGATTTACCAGAGTACCAAAGTGAGAGAAGAAGAGCCATTTTTCTTTGCTTCTACGCTTCTTGAAGAAAAGGCATTGGTAAGTTTGGAGGCAGAGGCATATCTACCTAAGTTTTCTCCGGATGGAAAAAAGCTTGCTTATGTAGAAGGAAGACGGACGTTGAAAGTTCTTGATTTGGCTACCAAAACTAGCGTGACGTTGATGACTCCTGATGAACTTTTTCACATGCGCGATGGAGATCAGTATTTCACTTGGGCGCCAGATAGCAAGTGGCTTTTGGCTACTTATCGACCTACGATGTCAAACTCTGAAGTTGTTCTTTTGGATGCTTCGGGCAAGGAGGAAATGAAGAATTTAACCAAAAGCGGCTATGGGGATGATAATGCGATTTGGGTGAACGAGGGTAAGCAAATGCTTTGGTTCTCCAACAGGGATGGTCTGCGCAGCTATGCCACCAGTGGTCAAAGTCAGAATGATGTTTACACGCTCTTTTTTGATCAAACTGCCTGGGATAAATTTTTCATGTCCAAAGAAGACTTTGACTTGATGAAAGAGATCGAAAAAGCGAATAAAAAGGAAGAGAAGGACGATAAATCAAAAGACGAAAAGGAAAAAGAGAAAGATAAGAAAGTTGAAGATTTGAAGTTTGACTGGGATGGAATAGAAGAGCGTAAGGCTAGATTGACCATCCATTCATCCTCTCTTGGAGATGCAGTTTTATCCAAAGACGGAGAGAAACTTTACTATTTGGCAGCTTTCGAGAAAGGAATGGATCTCTGGAGCACAAACCTGAGAACTAAGGAGACCAAGCAGGAAATCAGCCTAGATGCTAATTCTGCAAATTTGACTTGGGACAAGGATCAAAAGACTCTTTTTCTCTTAAGTAATGGCACCATCTCCAAGATCAATCCTGAAGGGATGAAGAAAGAGGCGATCAAGATTTCCGGAGAAATGACCTATGACAAGGAAGCAGAAATGGCTTACATGTTTGAGCATGTTTGGTTGCGTACAAAAGGTATATTCTATACTCCAGATATGCATGGCGTAGATTGGGGGAAAGCTAAAAAGGATTACGAAAAATATCTCCCATCTATCGGGAATAGTTATGAGTTTTCAGAAATGATCTCAGAGATGATCGGTGAGTTAAATGTGTCGCATGCAGGCTCTCGATACTCAAGGTCTATTGATATGGCCGATGCTACAGCTGCGTTAGGTGTTTTTTGGGATTATGATTTCAAAGGAAATGGTATCAAAATCACTGAAGTTATCCCCGGTGGACCGCTGGATAAGGCAGATTTGGAGATTAAAAAAGGTATGATCATTGAGAAAATAGATGGTGTGGCACTTACGCCTGACACAGACATTGCTAAGTTTCTCAATAGAAAAGCGGATAATTTCACGTTGATTGAATTAGTAAATCCTGAATCGAATGAAAGAAAGCAGCTTACCATTAAGCCGATTACACTTAGAGCAGAAAATCAATTGTTGTACAAGCGTTGGGTCAAAATGAATCAGGCTGAAGTAGATAGCCTAAGTGATGGAAAGCTAGGTTACGTACATATTCCAGGTATGAGTGACGGTCCTTACAGAAATGTGTATGAAGAGATGATGGGTAAATATCATGATCGGGATGCTGTAATCGTAGATACCAGATTCAATGGCGGCGGCGATTTAGTGGCTGACTTAGTGATGTTTTTCACTGGAGAGAAGTTCTTAACCTATGCTACTGAGGCACGATCAGTAGGGTATGAGCCTACTTCACGATGGACTAAGCCGACTCTTGCCATGTTTAATGAAGCTAATTATTCGGACGGTCATTGCTTTGCGTGTGGTTACACAGATCTGAATATTGGGAAGACTGTCGGAATGCCGACACCAGGCACTTGTTCATTTGCTGGATGGGAAGGATTGCCAGATGGCTCGCGTTGGGGTGCTGTTCCAATATCAGCAAAGAATAAAGCTGGAGAATGGTTAGAAAATAATGAGACAAGACCTCAGTTTGAAGTGAAAAATATGCCGGGTAAAATTGATCAAGGTATAGATCAACAACTGGAAAAGGCCGTTGAAGAATTATTGAAAGAAGTGAATTGAGGGTTTAAAACTACTGTCGTCCGACATATTTATGAGAGCACGAATAGTAGGCCTTTAATGTGCAATTAGGGGCTTTTTTCTATTTTTCAAAAAGTACCCCCTATCCTGAGAACATCAGTTCTGTTTGTGTTTTATTGAGTTCGGTTTGAAATATTCTTTTACTATATGCCTCGCTATTGAGCAGAAACTTCTCCAGACTCACGTAGGAG
>Ga0105055_10010447_pt1 | contig 11602 bp, 17 predicted proteins | sample BON03_FD_78090 | JGI IMG/M metagenome (GOLD analysis project Ga0105055, IMG submission 78090) | Freshwater microbial communities from Lake Bonney liftoff mats and glacier meltwater in Antarctica - BON-03 | ecosystem: Environmental > Aquatic > Freshwater > Ice > Glacier meltwater | place: Lake...
CCGCCTACCCCCGTCCGCAAGGAGAGGGAGGAGAAGACGCTGGTCGCAGCCAAGCCTCTGTCCAAGGCGGCACAAGACGCCAAGGACAAGAAGAACAAGAGGCGGATAGCCAACCGCCAGCACCAGAAGGCGCAGGGCGGGAATGCGGGCGGGCCGGACAAGAAGGTGGTGGCGGCGGGTGAGGAGGAGGGGACTGCCTACCGGGCCGCGTCCGCCTCTGACTCGACGGCCGTGCTGGAGCTCTCCTCGTCCGCGGCGATGGACACCACCACCACCCTCACAACCACTACCACGCAGCGTGCGATCGAGCAGGAGAAGTGGGTGGAAGGCGGAATTGAGGGAGGGAAGGAGGGAGGGAAGGAGGGAGGGGTGGGGTCTGTGGAGGAGGTCAACCCCGCTTAGGGAGTGATGGAGGAGGGGGAGGGAGGGGTGGAGGAAGGGGGGGAGGAGGAGGAGGGGAACACGAACGACATCATCATCACCAGCGGCAGCAGCAGCAGCACCACCACCACCAGCTGCACGACTCTGGCGCTGTACAAGCCATTGAATGTCTTTGCGCCCAGCAGCAGCAGCGTCACCAGCAGCAGCACCACCACTACCACCATCAAGCTCACTACCACCACCACCACCACCGGCAGCACCTTCACTCAGTGCACCTTTGACGAGATGGAAGAAGAGAAGGCCCACTTCTCTCTCTTGGCCCGCTGTGCTTGTGCCATCGTCCAGCTGCCCTCCCTCTCCTCCCTCCCTTCCTTCTCCATCTACGAGCGCAACCACTGCACTACGGTAGCTCACTACACCCCCTCTTTTCTCCCCGTCCTCCCCACCATCATCGCGGCGGCGGAGATCAAAAAGGAGATGCAGCAGTTAGTGTTTGCGGTGACGGCGGCGGCGACGGGGGCAGGAGACCTCACCTCTGAGGTGCCGGCTGCTGCTGCTGCTGCTGTTGCTGCTGCTGTGGGGGAGGATGTTGTCATCGAGTCTTCCATCTTCCACCCCATCAACACCATCCTGCAAGCCTTTCCCTTTCTGCTCTACATTGACTTTTCTTCTTCTTCCTCCTCCTCCTCCTCCTCCTCCTCCTCCTCCTCCTCCTCTTCCTCCTTTCCTCCTCCTCTTCCTCCTTTTTGAAGCTGGAGGTGCCTAACTTGAGCAGCCGTCTGGTGCTACACCACTCCGTCCAGCCGCTGGACCTGCTCATGGGGGTGGTGGGAGGAGGGAACGAGGGAGGGTTAGATGAAGGGGAGGAGTGGCACGATGCCCGTTCTTCCCTCCCTTCCTCCTTCCTCCAGTCTTGTGCTGCTTCTGTCCGCTCCCTGTTGGGCTCGGTGAAGCTCTTGGTGACGAAGACCTTTGGGTGGTTGAGGAAGGGAGGGAAGGCGGGAGGGAGGGCGGTGCGAGCGGCATGCGCGGCGGTGGTGGAGAGCGGGAAGAAGTTGGTCTCTTATATGTTGTCGTAGGCAGAGTGAGGGGGAGGAGGGAGGGAGCGAGGGGAGGGAAGGAGGGAGGGAGGGAGATTGACATCGCATATTATATAAAGCCACGCGGTGCGGGCACGAAAGAGAGAGAGAACGAGAGGGTGAAAGAAAGGGAAGACGAAAAGGAGGCAGAGAGAGGAAAGCGACAGAGGGAGAGAAGGAGGATGGAAGAAAAGAGAGAGAGAGAACGCGCGAGAGACAAAGAGAAGGAGAGCAAGAGAGAGACGAGAAAGAGGGAAAGAGAGAAAGAGAGAGAGCGAAAGAGAGAAGAAGGGATGAGAGAGACTTTACTTTATCTCCTACTCAGTAGCCACACAATCACCCAATGTACACAAAAGGAAGAGCGTTTGATCTTCTGAGAGGCAAGATTAACAAGCAAGTGGGCCAGAAGAGAGAGAGTGTGTGTGTATTGACGATGTAGGGAGGGGGGGAGGCAAGAAGAAAGGGGAGAGAGAGACAGAAAGCAAGCGAGAGAGAGAGCGCGCGACTGTGTGTGTGGAGGATGGGAAGGAGTCAAGCGAGAAGAAGGTGGCGGGTTTGATTTATGACACGTACGTGTGTGTCTGTGTGTGCTTCTCTTTTTGTGTGAGGTGGACACAGAGGAGGAGACACTACCCCACACACCACTCCTACACACAGCTACCCCATCCAGCATCGCATGTGCTGTGACAACAGGAGCACAGGAAGTGAGAGACAGAGAACAGGTGCACACACGACCATTCCAAAGAAAGAAAAAAAGACCACCTTACAACAACAGGCAGCACGCTGTCTTGGTGCATTTCGTGTCTGCCTACCCTGTCATCTTCCTCCCCCTCTCCCTCCCTCCCTCACACCCAACAACTTCTTTCTTCCCTGCCTTTCTCTCGTCTTGTTCCTTATTTCTTCTTCCTTTATTTATTCCTACATACAAATGTACACCCTCTCCCTCCCTTCCTCCCTCCCTCCCTCCCCCCTCTCTCCCTCCCTCCTATATCGACAAGGAAGACTCCGACTCCGACGAAGGCGGGACGGAGGGCGAGGGAAGGAGGGAGGAAGGCGAGGCAGGCCGATTGCGGTGGTGGTGCCGGCGGTCGAGGGCAATGCTTTCGAGTCCCAGGAGTTCCCCTGACTCGTGCAGACGCTTGGTGTAGGAAAACCCGGCCCGCATCATGCCCTGTGGGAAGGGAAGAGGGTCTCAGGTGAGTTGGGCTGCTGGTTTTAGTTCGATTTTTATTTGTTTCTAAGTCTCCTCTGCTCCTTGAAACGACGCAGCCCCCCTTGGTTGAGCCCAAGAAAGAATGGCTTGTAAACGTGTTGGATTTCTGCTCACTTTCTCTCCCCCTTTCCTCCTCCTCCCCTTTCTCTTCCTCCTCCTTGTTCCTGCCTTCCCTCCATCCTTACCTTGATCCGGGAGGGAGACGTCAGAGTCACAAAGTCCGTGGGGCCTGAAAAGAGGGAAGGGAGGGAGGGAGGGAGGGAGGGAATGACGAAAAACGTCGGATAGATGCGTACGTTCTCCCTTCCTTTTCTTCTCGTCTTTTTCTCTCTCCCTCCCTCCCTCCCTCCCTCCTCACCTCCCTCCATCTGAAACGCCGGGTCCTTCCGGTGGTCCATCATCAGCACCATCCCTCCCCCTCCCTCCCTCCCGCCCTCGCTCAGCTCCTTTTTCGAGAGACGAAAAGAGCCGTCCAGAACCAGGCCACGTTTCCCTAGTCGCTTGAGGAGCTTGCCGTCCTGAGGGAGGGAGGGAGGGAGGGAGGGAGGGTTACGTTTGGAGTGTGCGTGAAATCCACACGTGCTCTTTCTTGTTTTCTTACCCCCTCTTCCCTCCCTCCCTCCCTCCTCACCATGAAGAATGGGATGTGCACACTGGCCAGGCATGTCTCGAGCAGGTCATGCCGAGACTCAAAGTCCGACACGCGGGTACGACGGAGGGGGAGGCCTGGAGGGAGGGAGGGAGGGAGGGAGGGAGGGAGGGAGGGTCAGAGTCTGAGATGTGGAGGAGGGAGAGAGGAGTTAGAAGGTGAAAGGAAGGAAGCCCGAGAAAAGGACGGGGAGGAGGAGGACGAAGGAGGGAGGGAGGGAGGGGCTTACATTTGCTGTTTTCCTGCATGATGGCCTTGCCTTCGACCAGGTTCACGTACAGCTGCACCTGAAGTAAGAGTGTTGGTTTTTGTTTGTTGGGAGATGAATTAGTGAGTCTCCAAGTCTGCTTTTCCTCCCTCCCTCTCGTGAGTCTTGCCTCGTGCTTCTTCCTTCCCTCCCTCCCTCCTTCCCTCCCTCATTTCCCACTCACCCTCTCTCGGCACTGATCCGCGGCGTCCTCCGGCAACAAGTCATCCAACCACTGATGCACCAGCCCTCCCCACACCCACCACACACACACTTCCTCCCTCCCTCCCTCCCTCCCTCCCTCGCCCTCCCTCCCTCCCTCACCCTCTCCCTGCACTGATCCGCGGCGTCCTCAGGCAACAAGTCATCTAGCCACTGTCTGACCAAGCCACCCCACACCCCCGCTAGCCCCAAGGGTCGTTCCCACAGCGAGATGGACATCGATAAAGATAGAGCTCGCTCGGCGGCCAAAGGCATGGACACGTCGCATCCGGTGAGTCTGGAGGGAGGAAGGAAGGGAGGGAGGGAGGAAGGAAGGGAGGGAGGGAGGGAGGGAAGGAGGGAGGAGTAAGTTTTTTGGTATTGATTTTCTGACCAAGCGTCTCCCCACACCCCTGCTAGCCCCAAGGGTCGTTCCCAGAGCGACATGGACATAGATAAAGATAGAGCTCGTTCAGCCGCCAACGGCATGGAGACATCACAGCCTGTCAAGCTACAGAAAAGGAAGGAGGGAGGGAGGGAGGGAGGGAGGGAGGGAGGGAGGGGTGAGTGATAACACATTTCTGACTAACCCTCCCCACCCCCCCGCTAGCCCCAAAGGTCGTTCCCAGAGCGAGTGAGATGGACTAAGACAGGAATAGAGCTCGTTCGGCCGCTAGAGGCATGGACATCACAGCCTGTCAAGCTGGAGAAAAGGAAGGAGGGAGGGAGCGAGGGAGGGAGGGGGACGAGCTGAATGGCACAAGCGAATTATAGGATGATTAAAGCAGAGAGGGAGAGAAAGCAGGAAGAAGGTAAGGAGAGAGGCAGGGAAGGAGGGACACCTGACACGCAAAGAGAACGTACACGGCTGTCAAAGCTCCTGCGGAAGTCCCGACCAAGTTGGCCTGACGAAGATTGAAGTGCTGCGGGAGAGAGGATGAAGGGAAGAAGGGAGGGAGGGAGGGAGGGAAGAAAATGATGGCTACAAGCAAGAGAAAGACAAGAGCAGAGAGACTTACGCGGCTGTCGAGGCCCCTGCGGAGGCTCCAACCAGGTTGGCTTGACGAAGTTTGAAGTGCTGCTACTGCAGGAAGTAATGAGATCATTATCCAAAAAACGAGGGAGGGAGAAAAAGAAGGAGGGAGGGAGGGAGGGAGGGAGGGAAGGAGGGAGAACGTACGCGGCTGTCAGGGCCCCTGCGGAGGCTCCGACCAAATTGGCCTGGCGAAGATTGAAGTGCTGCTGCAGGTAATGCACGGCGCCGGCTTGCCAGTAGAAGTAGATGCCGCCCCCCGGGAAGGAGATGGTGGGGGCGGAGGCAGCGATGGAGGGCGGGAGGGAGGACGGGGTGGTGATGGAAGAGGAGGAGGAGGAGAGGGAGGTGGACAGATGTCGCCGTTGGTGTTCTTGTTGGAGGCGTGCGGTTACTGGGAAGGCCATGACGTTTGTTGAGGGGGGGAGAAGCAGGAGAAGCAGCAGAGGAGGGAGGAGGAGGAGGAGGGGGAGAGATGGGGAGACTGTGTGTATGTGTTGGGTTTGGGGTGGGATGAATGGAGGGAGTGGGGGAGGGAAAAAGGGGGGAGGACGGTGGAACGCGACGATGGGATGAGGACGAGGTGGGAGGGGTGGGAGGGAGGGGCAATCGGTCGAAGAAGGATGAGTGTGCGGGGAACGCGACGAAAGTTGGGAGTGCATGTCTCTCTTACCAGGGTGAGGCCATGAACGTCTCCTCCTTCTCCTCCTTGTTGTTGTTGACCTGCTCGTCGCACATGGCGGCGGGAAAATTGGTGCCGTCGCGGGCATGGTCGTGCTGAGGGAGTCGTGACGAGGTCGTGTACGTTTGGAAGGATTGGAAGGAGGAGCAGGGAGAGGACGAGAGGGAGGCCAAGGAGCAGGGACTTGCCCCTTGCCGAGCGCTTGTGTGTTTGCTTGCTTGTACGCCTGTGCACGTGTGTGTGTTGTGTGTTGTGGGAATGCATGGAGGGTTGTCAGGGGCTTGGACAGGGTACAACTCCTTCGCTCATGCATCATCGGCTTGCTTTTCGCTCAACGGGCGTTCGTTGCTGCCCATCTCGGCGCATGCATACAACACGCCAAACCAACACTCCAGGGCGGCGTGAATATCACCATCTTCACTTCCCAAGCAAGATGCCTTTCCTCCCCCACGCCGCCGCCCTCCTCCTCCTCCTCCTCGCCCACCCCACCTCCACCCACGCAGCCTGCCCCTCCCTCGGGATCAGCATCAGTGCCCCCTATGTCGTTCGAACCACGGATGGATTCCGCGCCAAGATCAAGGTCACCAACGAGGGCAGTGCCCCCGCGAAGGGTCTGCGCCTCCATCTCACCCTTCCTGTCGAGATGACGTTGGTCAAGACAACGCCCGCCCCGTCCAGCACCCTGAACCCGTGGTCCCTCTTCTTCGATAATTTGACACTCGGGCCCGGGAAAAGCACGCATGTGCGAGTGCAGGGCCTGGTAGGCGAATGCTTTCAAGGCAGCTTGGCAATCGAGGCAGCCGTGGCAGTGCCGACGGAGAACGAGTGCGACCCTGTGACGGAGACCCGCACGGTGCGTGTGTGGGGAGGGAGGGCTGATGGGAGGAACGGAGGAAAGGATGGCATTTGTGTTTGTTTTTCCATTTTATTCTTACTGTTTGATGTGGGAGATGAGGTGGATTGTAATTTCTCTCCCTTCCTTTCGCTGCTGGCCTTCCTCCTCTCCCTCCTCTTGCTCCTCCTCACCCTATCCTCCTCCTCCTCCTCTTCCCTCTTTTTCCTCCTCTATTTCTGTTTCTCGTCTTCTCCTCCTCATCTTCCTTCCTATTCTTATCCTCGTCCCCTACCTCCTCTTCTCTCATCCCCCCCGCCGCTGTGCCCCTCTCTTTTTCCTCCCTCCATCGTCACTCCACAGCTGCAAATCAAGACCAACGACAGCAAGAGAAAGAAGCCCTCAACCTGCCCCACCGACACATCCCAACTCACGGTCGAGTGCGGGATGCCCTTGCCCTTGTCCAGCAGCCTGGCCGAAGCCACCTTCCCCATGGGCACCTGCGGGACACGCACAACCCTCGATCCCCGCGTGTTTGGGCCGGACGCCTGGCAGATGCTGCATATCTTTGCCCAGAACTACCCCCCGGACCCCCAGCCCCAGGTGGTGGAGGCATGTGAGCGAATGATCAATGCCCTGCCCTACATGCTGCCGGGCCAGGTGTCGGGGTACGGGTTTGGCCAGGTACGTGTGTGATGTTTGGGTCGGAAATGAAGAGGAAGAGGAGGAGGACGAGACGATGATGGGGGGGGTGGGAAACTAATTGAGGTAGATGATATGTTGCTTATAGGGAATAGTTGCAAATGAGCTTTTGAGGTGGGGAGCGCTCTACCCTGGGACTGTATGTGCGCTTCCTACGGTCGGCTCCTTATCTTCCTTCCTCATCTCTTCATCCTTTCACAGTTCATCATCGCCAATATTGAGAACGCCGGCACCTTCTCCTCGGCGTGCCAAGCTAGCTCTGAATACAACATGCCTTGCCAGCCCCCCAGCGTAGCCTGCCTTACTCAGATCAACCTCGTCAACTTCTTCCTCCGCGCGCACCACAGTATCGACGTCAAGACCAAGCCCTGCAAGGCCCTCTGGTCCCCTCAGATGGCCGCCGAGGCCTACACCTACCAAACCGACTTCTGCGCCACCTGCATCGTCTGGGGCAGCACCCCGCTCTGCAAGACCTTGGGCGAGACGGGCTGTAGTATCGTCAATACCACGCAACCCTGCGGTGCCGTGGCGCCATACTTGGGGCCGACCCCGGCGCCTGCCACGTTAAGCCCCACCACCTCGCCTCAGCTCATGGTGGAGTGCGGCGTCACCCTCGAGCCGTCTATCAGCAACTGGCCCATAGGGCAATGCGGTGCGTTGAGCGGAGATGGGGTTGGGGGATGGAATATAGGGAAGGGGGGGAGTGTTTGGCGCCTCTCCCATCCTTTAAAAACATGCGCGTTTTAAATCACCAATCTCAAATATTGACTTTTGTCTTTGTTTTCCTATACATCTCTCTCGCTTCCTTTCTCCAACCAGGCAATCGTACCACGGCCGACCCTCGCATCTTCGGGCCCGTAACCTGGCGAACCGTGCACCGCTTCGCACAGCACTACCCAGTGAGCCCCACGCCGGACGTCCAAGAGGCTTGCATTAATTTTGTGAACGCACTGCCGTTCATGCTGCCCTGCCCGCACTGTGGATATGACCTCTCTCAGGTAATCAGCCACAGGGAGGGCGACGGGGGAGGGTGTGTCTCGTCTGCCTATGATTTGGACTAGTGATTCGATCTCAGCTTTCTGAAGTGTTCATTGGATCTCACCTACACCTCTTTCTTTCACCTTCTAAAACACAGCTCATCGTGGCCAATATCGAAAATGCAGGCACATTAAATGCGGCTTGTCAGCGCAATACCACCTTTGCCATGCCGTGCGAGACAATAGAAGACGCATGTCGCACTCGACCGAGCCTGATCTCCTATTTTTTGCGAGCTCATCATAATGTGGACACGCACAACAAACCCTGCAAGCCCCTGTGGTCGCGCGAACAGGCGTTTGACGCCTTTGCGTTCCAGCTTAACTTTTGCGCCACCGGGGTAGTATACGGGGAGTACCCTCTGTGTCGCAGCGAGGGCGACGAGGCCTGCATGAACTTGCGGACGGCCCCGCCTTGTGGCGCGGTCCTGGCCCCGCCACCAAATTAATATAAGAAAGTACAATGACGATGCCGGCGCTCGCAAAACGAACGCGGAAAGTACACGCTTATTAACATATATATTTAATCAATAGGCGAAATCCAATCATATTTGAAGCAAAGTAAGGTAATTTATGTATTGCGCTTCTCGGGTCGTTTCTTGTTCGTTACTTTGCTTCGTGGGGACTCGTACTTATCGTTTGCTTTTTTCCTTTTTGTCGCTGACATCCACTTTTTATGCACAATCAATCGGCGGACCGCGCACATGCAATCATACATCATATACTATCGTTTCCCTTCCTCTTTTATCTTCTTTGCTTCCTTGTTGTGCGCTTTCTACTTATCCCCAGCTTATCGCGCTTTCGGCCCTTGAATCAGTTCATTCGATCAATCTATCGTAAAGCCTGTGATCTCCATGTTGATGACCAAGGTAAGGTACCCCTCAAGCTCCTCCCTCGTCTCGTACACGGGCAGGTCCAACTTGTTGAAGCACGTGTGGGCCCTGGGGAAGATGCACTCCTGGCGCCGGACACTTTGGATGTTGAAGCGGCGGAAATTCCCATCGTTCGATTGCAGCGCCTGTCATGGGGGTGTATGAGTGTGGGGGGGGGAGTTTAAGCACTTAAATTGTCTGCCACTTAAATCTGTCACTCTCTCCGCTTCTCACATCCTCCCCTCCTCCTGTTTTTACCTTGAAGCCTTGAGCCGGGACGTTGCACCCGCCCGTGGTGAACTGCAACAGGCGCGCCCGACTCTCCTCGTCCAGCCGATCCTCGACCACTTCCCAGAACCACCTACATAGAAAATAAGGAGAGATTACGATAAGAAGCTTGTTACTGGTAGTGACAGAACTGATAAACATACTGCGCAGGCTACCATGCCCAACTTACGCGCAAATCAACACTCATCGAATCCCTATGCTCACGCACGTACCGGATGACTTTGTGTCGTTCGCCTTGTCGCTGGTACGCGCCCAGGTACTCCGTGTGCCGCTTCCAGTCTTGGACGTCGATAACTGATAAGAGGGAAAGGGAAGGGGGTGAGATTGGTCAGTAGAGGCGAGCAAACGGCATAACACTACAGAAAGCGCGCACCATACACCCTTCTCTCCCTCCCGCCCTTCCTCGCTCCCCTCCCCCTCTTACTTGGCAGCCCTGACATGAGCAGTTGTAGTTCCTGGTAGTCAAAGACCGAGAGCAGGTCCTTGGGCACTACTTCGTACACGCCGCGCAGAAGCTGCCACATCTGAGGGAGGCAGGAAGGGCGGGAGGGAGGGATATTGAGCAAATAGTTGGGCAATTAGAGAGCAATCGAATATGACTGGTTGCTGAAGCAACGAGTCCCTCGAGTCTTCGCGTTTTATTTTTGTGCTTAGGCTCATCGCTAATCCGCAAGTCCCATCCATACTTTCCACCTTTCTCTCCCTCTTTTTTTACCTGGCTCTTGACCCCTTCCAGCAGTCGGTGTCGCAGCATGAGCGCCAGGTACTCCTTCTTGTTGCTGAGCGTAAGAGCAATGTCCTTCCCGCCTGGCTTCAGCTCGTGCACCTAGGGAGGCAGGGAGGGAGGGAGGGAGGCCGTAAGGAACTGGAGTGGTTTAGCCGTTGTCTGACTGAGAGGAACACGTTTCTTCATGCTGAATCTCGTAATGCACCAAAGAGTGGAGGGAGGGAGGGAGGGCGGGGAGAGAGGACGTACCATGCGTTTGCCCAGGGTTTCGCTGGCGACGGTGAAGTCGAGATGGAGGGCGGCCACGTCTTCCGAAAACGGACAGTCACGGATCCAGCACAGGGAGCTAAGGGAGGAAGGAAGGCAAAGAGGGAGGGAGAGTATACGAGAACGTGAACGCTTTGATAAGTGTAATGGTGCGAGAAGAGGGAGGGAGGGAGGGAGGGAGGGAGGGAACCAGGGCAGGTCTACTTACCGGTGCAAGTCTGGGTCGACCATCTCGAGATCCGAAAAGGTGATGGGCGTGCCGAGCAGGTGCTTCAGGAGGGGGAGGGACAGGGCCAAGGGCAGCGTTTGGTGCTCCAGGAGGGCCTGCGGGAGGGAAGGGAGGGAGGGAAGGAAGATACATTCAGAATCGAATTTAAAATCTGGTCCTGAGCCTGATAGAAGGTACGAAGGAGGGAGGGAGGGGGGAAGGGAAGGAGAGAAAGACACGAATAAAGTGACGCACCTTCCCAAAGACGCGTCCGGCGAAGTAGTAGTACTGAAGCGCCAGGCTCCGGTCCCCGATGGCGGCCACCGCGCAGGGGTTGATGGAGTAGGCGCCATGCTGCTGCACAAAGAGGCCCAGGGCGGGGTCGGTCAGGGCCTTGGAGGGAGGGAGGGAGGGAGGGAGGGAAGGAAGGTTAGGAGTATATGGGTGAGTGATGGTCACGTCAGCTCATCAATTCACCCTCCATTTTCTCCCTCCCCCCTTCCCTCCCTCCCTCCTCTCGTTCTTACCTGTGTGACGAGCACGAACCACTCCCTCTCCAACCCTCCCGCATCCACGCCGGGCTCGTTCAAAAACTGAATAGGAAGAGGAAGGGGGGAGGGAGGGAGGGAGGGAAGGAAGGAAGGAAACGAAGGTTTGAGCAAAGACGGAAGGCACGAATGAAGAAGACAGGGACAATACATACACAAAAGGGAGGGCAAGGAAGGAAGGAGGAAGGGAGGGAGGGAGGGAGGGAGGGAGGGAGGGAAGGGGTGATATACCTGCACACGCATCCATCGGCGCATCTCACACGGGTGGAAGGACATGATCTGCCCGAACGAATCCTCCAATAGCTTGGACCGGGCCACGTCGAGCCTAGGGATGGAGGGAGGGAGAGAGGGAGGGAGGGAGGGGTGAGTTCAAAAAAACAAAAAAATGAAGGAGGAGGGAGGCCGAGGACGAGTCTTCCAGCAGTTTGGCACGAGCCACATCCAGCCTGTGTAAGGGAGGGAGGAGGGAGGGAGAGAGAGAGGGCGAGGTGAATTCGAGGAATGGAGGGAGGGAGGGAGGGAGGGAGGGAGGGAGGGTGAGAGTGTGGGAGGCTGGTTCCGACGTTGGGGGGACGGGTCGACCAATGACACGGCGAGTGACGTGCTAGGTGGATGGAACAAGGAACGAAAAACGAAGAA
>Ga0105055_10010452_pt1 | contig 11598 bp, 9 predicted proteins | sample BON03_FD_78090 | JGI IMG/M metagenome (GOLD analysis project Ga0105055, IMG submission 78090) | Freshwater microbial communities from Lake Bonney liftoff mats and glacier meltwater in Antarctica - BON-03 | ecosystem: Environmental > Aquatic > Freshwater > Ice > Glacier meltwater | place: Lake...
CCCCCCCCCCCCCCCCTTTTTGTGTCCAAAAGCACATAAAAATTGGTGGGTGGAAATTTTGGATAAAGCCAAAGGGCGCGGGGGGCCGGGGGGGGGGGGGGGGGTAGATAGATAGATCAATAGATGCACATATAGATGGATACATACATGTGCTCGGCGAGTGGGTCAACCCACACAGAGAGCGGCAAACCATACCGCAAGGTCAAACATCGAGCCCGCCCAAAAGTGTCCTCACGCCAACGGCCAAAGTGCGCCCCAACCAAGCGGCAATCGCCACGGCGGCTGAGACTATAGGTAGATATCGATACATATATATGCATATGTGCCTGCGTGAGTAGGGCCACATGCTCGTCAGAACCGCGGCCCGCCGATGCAACCCGTCGAATCTACCCAAGGGGTTTCAAATAGTTGGAATTTGCTTAATTTCTGTGCTGGGGTACACACAGATTTGGGGCAAGGGTTGGGTTTACTTAGGGTTAAGAGTTTACCCGGGGTGAATCCGAAATCCCCCTTTGGTATTATTCTGGATTCGACGGGGACGAGGCGGGCGCCGGGCGCGCCGCGGTGAGGCGGGAGTTTCGAGTTTCGAGTCCGTGTTTAGAATTATTGGCGGGTGGGGTCCCCCCTCCGCAGTATCCCCGCGCGTATCCCGTGGTGTGCGCTGTTCCCCCCATGGTATCCCAGAGTATGATATAGCCACGATGGATTCTCCGCCGATTTGGCACCACCTCGCCCGCCACGACGGCCGACGAGGACTCCACCGCACCAGCGCGGCAGCACCACCAGTCAGACACGACGGCAGACACGACGATCAGCCGTCCACAAGAATTGTGTTCAATCCGAACGCGTAATCGATACTCTGATTATGCGTTGAACTCGGATGCCACGGACGAGGGGCGGGGCGGGCGGGCGGCGGTGACGCCGGTAGGTTTGAATCCGTGTTTCGAATCCGTGTTTAGAAGCGAAGGTCTGATTCCACGGTGTGATGTGTAATTTGGCCAGCCTTGAGCCTCGGTGCGCACGGACCGGGCGGGGGACGGCGACAGTCGGTGTTTTAAAATCCGTAGATGGAATCCGTCTTTTTATTACCCGTTGGACGACTGAGGCGGGCGGGCGAAGACGACGTTTGTTTAGAATCTTAAAAAAATCGGCTTTTTGGGGGGTGTTCTGAGTCCAGTTGCCAGTGTTGTTGTTGTGATCTGGCCGGTGCCACGGACCAGACCGGCAGTACAGCGCAGGCGCGGCGGCGACGCCGGTATCCGGTATCGGATTTTTTTAATCTGTATTTAGAAGGGTTAGGGTAATAACCAGGGTAAGGGTTGTTCTAACCCAAGCAGTACAGTACTTTGATTCTACACGATATGTCGGCTAGCTACTTGTACTTGTATGCCACGGACGACACGCACGAGGCGAGCGGGCGACGCACAATGACGCCCGTTTAGAATCAAGACAAAAGACAAGATAATTAGAATCCATATTCTGCTATTATATGCTGTATTCTGATTCCACGTTTTGTGATCTGGCCGCCCCTCGGCCTCGGTGGCCCACGCCCACGGCCACGGATGCGGCGGGCGACGGCGACGGTGGAATTTAGACTCAGTTTTCTTTCTGAAGTATTTGTGTACTTGAACATTTCATTATGTTTGACAAATTATTTGAGAAGCTATACTCTGAGTACACCTCACACACACGTGTTGTACGTTGTACGTTGTACTCTGTGCCACATGATGTCACATGGCACATGGCATGGCCACACGGACGACGGAGATGAGAGAGAGAGAGGGGCGACAATAATCCCTGTTGCTGTCTGTTTTTAGAGAATCATGAATTTGTCTCACTACTGAGGTGTGAGTGCTGTGATTCCACGTTCAAACACGTTATAACAAACCAAGCCTCGGCCTTGGCCTCGGTGCCATGGCGGAGTGTGAATTTTATTTTGGGCTGGCATGCGCGAGACGCGACGAGATGACGGCGGCACATGACGTATGCCTTATACTTATATAGCCGCCAGGCCTGTTCTAAATACTGAATATTGGGACTGTGATACTGATACTCACAGACCGTTGTGTACGCGGACGCTATCCACTCACTGCGCTAGGGGCTGGTTGTGGGGCAGGCGTTGGCGTTGTGCGCGTGCTTATTGTTTCTTGTTCCTTGTTCCTGTGTCCTGTGTGCCTCCTTCCCTCTGGTATTTATACCGTTGGTTGGACGTTGGACGGGTCTGTTTGTGTCGTATACTCGTTTGTAGTTTGTAGTTTGTAGTTCTCCCGTGCGCGTCGGGTATGCGGGGACTGTCGTGCTATCATATATATTTTTCAGGGGGCCGCTCCACACGTTTGAGTAGTCTGATTTTTGGATATAATACTATTTTTTTAAAGATATGTATTCGTATCAATAGCAGTTGTGTGTATGTGTGTATGTTCTCAGAATGAGCGTTGCATCACGTATATTATATATACACACTCTACATACAAAATTATACACATATGATCAATAATAAACAGTAATTGAACTTATACGTTGGATGTTTGGCTGGTCAACTAACGCGGGCGCTTCTTCGCCTTGGCCTGCTCCACCTTCCCCACCGCCTGCGTGTCCCTCCTCTGGCGCGCCTCGGCAAACGACGTTGGCGCGGCGCCGTCGCCGCTGCGCGCCTGGCGCGGCGCGAGGTAGTTCTCCTCGAGGTCCTCGCCACCGAAGAGGACGTTGCAGTCGATGTAGCCCACGCCCGCGTTGTAGGCGGCCTCCTCGTCCGTGTAGTCGAAGCCGATCATCAGCGCCTTCTCGGCAGGGACGACCGCGTCGCGCAGCGCCTGCACCAGCATCCCGCTCCCCGGTTTGCGCCACGACGCCCTCAGCTCCGGCGCCGCCGCCTCCGCCCCCTGCGGAGCCAGGTAGCTGCGCAGCCCGAGGCTCTCCATTCGCACGCCGAGCTCAGAGGCCAGCCGCGCCGCCGTGCGCCCGATGAGCGCGCCGGCCTCGCCCGGCTGCATGCTCGGCGTGGCCTGCCCTGGCCGCGGCGTCACCTCGAGCTCGCCCAGGCTGCTCACCAGCGCGAGCTTCGGCGCGTCGGCGCGCAGCCGGCCGGCGGGCGGACCGCGTCCCTCCCCGTTGAAGGCGTCATACGCGCCCACTGACACATCAGTCGGCGCGTCCGCAAAGGCTGCCACCGCCACGGCCGCGTCCGCCAAAGGAGCGCCTCCCGCGTCGTCCGCCCCCTCGCCCCCTGAGAGGAAGATGGCCCGGAAGAAGGCGACGCTGCTCGAGTTGAAGGTGCAGTTCTTGTTGAGGCAGAACCGCCCCTTTCTCCGCTGCATCGCCGCTGCCGCCGCGTCGTCGATCACCTTTTTCCCTAGCGCAGCCTTGAGCACCCCCTCCGGCTCGACCAGCAGCATTTCGAACCCCTTACCTCGGTACCAAGCGCTCGCCTCGCTCGCCCGCTCGTGCTGCCGCAGCGCGAGGTCGCGCATCCGGTTGGGGAAGAGCTGCGCCGGCGCCAGGCTCCACTCGGATCGATTCGCGCGCTCGTCCAGCTGCGAGAGCCGCGCGGCGAGCCCGCCCGCGGCTCCCATCGTGGCCTTGATGGCGCCCTTGCCGCGCAGCGCCAGCATCTGTCGGCCCGAGCGCGTGCCCACCGCCACGAGCGCGGGCAGGTCGGCCTCGCAGGTGACGCCGCACTCGTGCGCAACGAGCAGCGAGTGGGAGATGTCCGGGATCTGTCCCGCGGGAGCCTCGGCGGGCAGCTGCTGCAGATCGTAAGGCACCACGCCCCAAAACTTGGTATCAATAACTTCTTTGGACGAGGCGAGCGCCTGCAGCAGCAGCGCGCTCCCCGCCAGCGCGTCGCGGCTCCGGTCGAAGGAGAAGAAGGCGAGCAGCACGCAGGCCGAGCCGCCCTCCTCCGAGTCGAAGGCGCCCAACTTGTCGACCCCCTTGGCGACGTTGGCGGTGGCGCCGGCGGCGGCGGCGGCGGCAGCAACGGAGCCCTCCTCGCCCTCAGTGCTGATGACGTAGAGCTTTTCTCCGCCGGTGGCCAGCAGGTAGGCGAGCAGCTTGGGGTCGAAGCGACGGCGGGTGGCGTGCTCGCCCAGCGTAAACTCCTTCACCGGCAGCAAAATCGCCTCGGTCCGCTCCGGCAGCACCGGCCCGAAGTTAGAGCCCGCGCGCTTGAGCACCACCAGCTCCATGTTTGTGAGGTGCCGCATGCGCAGGCGCGCCAGCGCCGGCACGGGCATCCGCTGGTAGCTCTGCGTCGCGGGCGCGCTCAGCCGCACCCGGAGCAGCCTGCGCACGTCGCCGTGCGGCACCCGGAAGAGCGTGGGCAGCGCCGTCCCTTCTCCACCCTTCGACGCGTGCACCCACAGCTTGCGCGTGAGGGCCTCGGCGTCGGCCACCTCGGCGCGCGCCGCCTCGCCGATGGGCACCTTGGAGGCGGCCGTGAAGGCATCCGACGGCATCTGTGACGCCTGCTGGCCCCTCCCGTGGAGATAGCTGAGGTACCTCGCAGTAGAGAAGGGCAACACGCCCTCCTTGCCGCCCGCCTCCATCCCCATATCGCTGTAGGTCTTGGCGGGAGACGCCCACGGGAGCGCGAAGCGGCGCGGTATCCGCGGGATGATCAGGATCCCTATCTCGTAGGAGATGATCACGTGCTCGCACCTCGTATATGTACCGCCCGCCTCGTTCTCCGCCTCCCTCGACTCCGTCTTGCCCCACGCGGCGCCGCTCAGGTTGTGCGAGCCCAGGTAGAGCCACGAGAGCAGCGGCCCCTGCCCGGCCTCGCGGTCCGGGTCGGAAGCCAGCCCCGCAGCCATCTTGATGTGGTGCAGCGCGCCCACCCGGTGCGCAAACGCCGGCCGGTGCTCGGCTAAATCTCCGCGCAGCTCAACGCAGACTTGGTCGTTGGGCCCGTACATGATGTTCGTCCGCCCGTCGATTGTGAGCCCGGGCCCTTCCTCCGCCTCCGCCGCCTCCTCGTCGCTCTCCTGCCGCCGCCGCTGCCGCTGCACGTGCACCGCGGCCGTCGCCATCGCAATCGTCGGCCAGACGATGCGCACTGGCGCGCCTCTCGCGGCGCCGGTGCGGAAGGTCTCCCACATCTCCTGACGGAAGTCGGACACCTTACCGCACGAGCTCAGCGCAAATTCAACGGCCGTGACTTCCTTGTGCAGAGGAGAGTCTGCGACGCCATGCTGGAGGTGGTCCCGCAGCGCCCACTGGCCCCACCAGCGGTGCTCGCCCTCTGGGTGGAAGCCGGGAACCGACATGATGAGGTGCACGCCCGGCGGCGGCGTCAGGTCGAACGAGGCGAGGAGGCGCCGCCAGCCCAGGTACATCTCGGGACGCTGCGAGGAGCGGGAGTCAGGGCGGGGGTGAGCAGGCGGTGAAAACGACACGACGAGCGCAACGGTGTCGGCCATCACTTGGCAGGGGCGCCACACGGGGCTTGGCCAACAGGGCGGTCGGTCGGCGCTGGCCGCACATCGTTCTGCGTCGGCCAGAAGAGATGGCCCAGGAACCGGCAGAGGTCATGATGCGTGGTGGTGCGTCTCAGGCAGCCCTCGCAAAAGTCGCGGCCCCAGTCTTGCCCGCCTCTGCAGTCGACACAACCTGGTGTGACACAGCCGAGCGCAGCCGCGCACTCGGCGCACTCGACAGTGCCAGCCGGCTCGCGGCAGTCGGCGCACGCGCCGCCGGCTCGCGCGCGGGGGGTCGGGCTCGGCACGCTCGGCGCGCGTGGCAGAAAGTCGTGCACCCAGTACTGGTTGTTGACGCGCGAGTCGTAGCGGCCCAGGTTGGCCGACGCCACCACCAGCCGGAGGAAGCCGCTTCCCGGCGCGCCGTCGGCGCCGCGGAACTCGAGAATGGTCAGCTTTGGGTGCATCGTGCCCCGCTGCATCCGGAGGCGCTCCGCCAGCGTCGAGTCCGGCGAGTGGAAGTGCGGCATCACCACGGTCCGCCGCGGGTAGGTCGTCTCGTCGAAGGCACCCATCTTTCTGTGGTGGTCCCGCTGGTTGTCGAAGATGGTGACGCGGCCCGCCACGTCGGCCGGCGAGCCCAGGACCAGCGAGGTGACGAAGCTGTAATCGCAGCCGTAGCTCGTCGCCAGCGCGCTGTACAGGTATGGGCTGCCCTGGCCATCTTCCGGGCACTCGAAAAGCTCCTCCGGGCTCACCTCGTCTGGCGCGTGCGCCGAGTGAGCGGCGCCCGGTCCCGGCGCGAGGAGCCTGTTGAGCAGCAGGGTGTCCCCCACGAAGCGTGGCCGCGGGGCTGGCGGCATCAGACTGCCTAACGCGCCAGAAAGTGCTCGGCGCGCCAAAAATAGCTTTTGGCGGGAAGACGCCGTCCTGGCAAGACGCCATCCTGCCCCAGGACCATGGTCGGCCTCCTGCTCGACGACGCCAACCTACGGATGATGACAGCGCTCGTCATCATCCGCCGACGGCGGGCCGCTTCCGCAGCGGAGGCGCCCGCCGACCCGCTGGGCGGTACTGTGCACCTGCGCGAGCACGAGAAGATGGGTCGCCAGCTGGCGGACCGCGAGGCGGAGCTGCGCTACCTGCAGCAGCGGATCGCTCACCTCGAGCCGCCCTCGCACGGTGTCGGCGAGTCGCCCCTGCGCTGCCTTCCCACCACCGCGCCCATGATCGCGTGGCTCGAGGCGTGCACCAACGACAGCAACCCGCCGACGCTCATCCAGTCCGGTGTCTCGCTGCTCGAGCACCTGCTGCAGGCTCCGCACGACCGGCGCTGGGAGCAGGACGACGAGACGTCGGCGTGCCCCGTGCTCCAGCGGATTCTTCCCGCGCTGCACCACTGCCCCGACGCGGAGGGCACCGCCCACCGCCTGCTCAGCCGGCTGGCGTCGCTCCTACTGCACCCTCTCTCCACGGCCGACCGCACGCTGCCCCCCGGCTGGCTGCTCGCAGCGCAGCGCCTGCTCGAGCTTCTGGGCGAGGAGCCGCGGCTCGCCGGCGCGGCCTGCACCGCCCTCGCCCAGCACGTGCACTCGCTCGTCCGGCAGCTCGTGGTCCTGCTCCAGGAAGGCTCGTGGGCGAGCGTCGAGGAGCGGGTGGAGACACTCGCGCTCAACTCGGTCGCCGCCTTTGGAGCGCTCCAGCACCTCCTCGAGCGCGCACTGACGTCCCACCACGCGAGGGAGGGCTGGTTCGGCGAGCCGGGCTCCGAGTGGCGCCGATTGCTAGACGCGGCCTTCGACCTGAGCTGCTCGGCCGGGCTGGTCCGAAACACGCCCGTCGTCGCGACACAGCTCTGGCACACCTGTTTGCTGGTCAACGGCCCGGCGCCAGTGCCTTCACCCGCCCCTCCTGCCAGAGATCGGCTGCGCGCTTGCCGCTAGGCTCCACGCGGGGTGGCTGCCGCCTGTCGGGGGCGGCTGCCGCCTCCGCCTGTCTGTCGGCATGGCCTCTCCTACCGAGCAGTTGCCAGCAGAGTGCTGTGCACACACACATACACGCGCGCGCGTGCGAGTGCGAGACGGAGACAGTTTCTTTTCAGCGTGTTCCGTTGTTGTTGTGTTGTGCTCGTTGTTCCGTGCTCGTCGTATCTTTTTGCACGTGCGTGTGGGCAATTATTATTATCATTATATCATTAAGAAAAAAATCGCTCTCTCTTTTTATCTGCTATTATCGTGCTATCATCATCGCTCGCTGACAGAGACGAGAAGACACCAACAGAGCTCTGTTTCGTAAGTCGCCCTCGCCCTCCCTTGTTTTTCTACAAAAGGCCTCTTTAAAAAAAAAAACGTGCAATATGCAAAACGCAAAACGTCCCGAGGAAAAATAAAAATAATAACAAGTCGCAGCTTGCAGCTTACAGACTTGTGCCCAAAAGCTAGTTCATGTGTTTCTTTTGACAAGGGCCCCCAGGCAGCAGAGCGCGCACAAAACAAAAAAGAGAACGCGCACGCCCTTCTACTATTCTACTAACATCCGGCGCCAAACGCTGGCTATGGCTATGGGTTCGCCGCAGCGGCGAGGGCGTGCCGGGCGCCGTGTCGGAAGAGACCGCGTGTGCTGTTGCTGTTGCGCTGTGCTCCGCGCCCGTGCGCCGTTCTCCGTGCCGCCCGAAAACACACAGAAAACGCAGGCCCTTACACCACCATCCCCGTCCACTGACGCAGCGCCGTGCCCACCTCCCGCGCCCCCTCAGTACTCCCATTCCGCGTTGGCCGAGGTAAAGACATAGTCGACGCCGTGGAGAGTGGCGAACCCAGCCCTGAGCTTCATCAACCACTTGTTCCGGATGCGCTTCACGCTGTCGTACTGCGCCAACACCACGTTGGTGTACTCCCTGTCCGCGGCCTCGCCTGCGGGCATGCAGGGAAGGCCCCGTCGGTGTGTAAGCAAAAGATGCTTCGGAAGCATCTTCGGGTCGTTCGGTGCGCCGGATGGTTCCGCTCGGTGCTCAGCTTGTGTAGATCGAGAGTGTAATAAACTAAAAATTAAGTAAATATAATCGGCACGGGCGGAGTTTTATTAAAGCCACCTTCCGAATCGTCGCCCGAGTTGAGTACCTCGTCGTCTGCCGCCGCCTTGGCCCTCTTTCGCGCCTCCTCCTCCTCCGCCGCCACTTCCGCACTCCGCTTGCTCCCTGCGACCATGCCGGTCTCCTCCTCCTCCTCCTCCAGCACGTCGTCCTCCTCATCCTCGATCAAGTCGTCGTCGCCGGCGGCGACGGCGCCGGACCCCGCGGCGAAGCGAGACGAGCCGGCAGGGGGCGCAACCGCCTGTTCAGGGTGGCGCGCGGCGGGGGGTGAGCGCCACGGGGCTCCCGTAGCTGGGTACGGAACAAGCTTTCAATCGAGTGAGCTGCGCACCGGCGGCGCGGGCGCCTCCTCCCACTCGTCGTCGTCCTCCTCTTCGAGAAGGTCGTCGTCGTCCTCGCCGTCGCCCTGCGGGATTCTCCTCGCGGGGGCAACAGCTCCGGCCCGCGGCTCCCGCGCCGCCGCCACGTCATGCCGCGCGCCCCTGCTGCCGCTGGCGAAGGCGGCCTTGGCCTTTGCGACGAACCCCGGTGGGAGCTCGCACGACGCGCCGTCGAACTGCGCGAGGAGCTGCGCGTCGGAGGAGCCTCCGGCGGCCGAGGACCCGGCGCCGCCCGGCGGGAGCTCGAAGACCTTGGCGTCGGCGCAGATGACCCGCACGCGGTCGACGTGCAGCGCGTTGCGCCCCACGGCAAAGACGCCGCCCTTGAAGGCGGCCTTTGCGAGGTTGAAAGTCCAGACGTTGTCGACGAAGCGGTACGACTCCACCTTGCCGTCTCGGATCTCGCCCTCGAGGGCCGTCGGCCGCGTCGTGCTGGTGATGATGCGCGACGGCTTGATGTGCTCGCGGATGGCCGCGTCGAACAGTTGCATCGCCACATCGACAAGATTTTCGGGCAGGGTCTCAACCAGCACCATCTCATCGACGGCGGTCTTGAGCGACTTGCCCAGGCAGGACTCGCGGTAGATGAGGTGGCCCGCCATCACAGGCGTGGCGCTCCGAGCTTGTGCGGCGACGAGTCTGTTTTCGTCGCCACTAAGTTGCTGAGAACTTCACACTGTATTTCTTGAGAACTTCACACCGGGATTTTAGGGTTCGCAAACCTCACGACGTCGACCAGACGCACAGCCACTTCGTCTACAAAATGGCCACCGCACCGACGAATGGGGCGCTCGACACCATGGCGGCCAACGCGCGCCGCGCTGCGCTCGCGATGGGGGGGCTCGACGCGGCCGCGCGCGACGCTGCGCTCGTGGCCGTGCGAGCCCAGCTCGAAAACTCGCGGGCGCTCATCGAGGTGGGCGCGCGCCCCGCGCCGCGGCGCACGCCTGCCCCACACAGCCTGCCCTGCTGTGCAGGCTGTCAATAAGCTCGACCTCGAGGCGGCGGCGTCCAGCAAGCTCGACGCAAACGCGACACAGTGCCCCACGCTCCACACGCCTGCCCCACACAGCCTGCGCAACGCGGCCCCGTGCCCCACGCTCCGCGCGCCTAACCTACACAGCCTGCCCTGCTGCGCAGACTGCCAATGAGCTTGACCTGAAGGCGGCTGCGTCGAACAAGCTCGACGCTCCGCTGCTGAAGCGGCTGGACGTGCGCGGCAAGAAGTTCGACACGATGCTCGCCAAGCTGGACGAGGTGCGCGCGGTGGCCGACCCGATCGGCGCGGTGCAGCTCGCCACGCGGCTCGACGACGACCTCGAACTCTTCCGCATCGCCTGCCCCATCGGCGTCGTCGCAGGTGAAGGCGGAGCGGCGTGACGCCCACACGAGCGCGCCCGCAGGCCCCCCCCCACCGCCCCCCCTCCCCTCGCCCGCGCACCCTCTCACCTGCCCGAGTGTGCTGCAGTCATCTTCGAGTCTCGGCCCGACGCGGCGGTCCAGATCGCGGCGCTGGCGATCAAGTCGGCCAACGCGCTCATCCTCAAGGGCGGCAAGGAGGCGGCCAACACCAACGCCGCCATCGTCGCAGCCATCCAGGGCGGCCTCGCCAGCCTCAGCACCGACGCCGAGCCGCCGGCGGCCGGCGCCGCGCCGGCAGCCACGAGCGTCTCTGTGCACGCGGTGCAGCTCGTCCAGTCGCGCGACGAGGTTTCGGCGCTGCTCAAGATGCACGGCAAGATCGACCTGATCGTGCCGCGCGGCTCCAACGCGCTCGTCTCGCACATCGTCGAAAACACGCGCATCCCAGTGAGAGCCAGCCACCGAGTGTTCTAGGACCCCTCAGGGGCTCCCTCCCGCCCTCCCTCCCTCTCTCATACTCGCCCCCCCTGCCTCTCCCGCGGGGCGGGGGTACCCCTGGGCCTGCCGGGGCGCCAGCCCATGGCCCGCCCCGGCCGCGCCCTGGTGGGCCGCGCCGGCCGCGCCGGCGGCTCAGGCGCCCCACCAGGGCGCGTCGGTGGTCGTTGACGCAGGCATTGGCAGATAGTCCAGCGCCGCCCCCACGCGCACCTCTCTCCACCCTCCTATTTCTAGGGTCACGGCGACGGGGTCCGCTCGCCTTGGCTCTCAGCCTCCTGCTAGCTGCTTGCCCACCCCTCCTTCTCAGTGTGCCCGTTCTCACTTGGCCTGTACAAGATGTTCGTTTGTTTATTCGGGGATTGTGCACTAGTCAATACTATTCTTGGCATTTAACACCTTCTCTATCGCAACTCCTCCCCGTTGTATTTTGCACTCAATATCGCGCAATATATGGTTTCCCCCCGGCCACCCTGTGTTGCCATTCAACATACAAGATTAGTCATGGCAATATCGTGTCAAGGCCAACCTGCTTGCCCACCCCTCCTTCTCACCGCCCGTATGCTCTCACCGCTCTCCGCGGGTCCCTTCTTTCTCCTTGCGCAGGTGCTTGGCCACGCCGACGGCATCTGCGCGATCTTCCTCGACGAGAGTGCGGACGCGGCAAACGCGGCGCGCGTGGTGGTCGATGCCAAGACGGACTACCCAGGTGGAACTTGGCCTTTACCCGATATTGCCCTTACCAATATTGCATGGTGTATGGGTGAAAGCGGGCGGGGGTCGGTGGGGGGGGGGCGCATATTGCGCAATGGTCGTGCACCCGTCTTCCACTGCGGTGGCCTTGGAAGGGCGG
>Ga0105055_10010453_pt1 | contig 11597 bp, 8 predicted proteins | sample BON03_FD_78090 | JGI IMG/M metagenome (GOLD analysis project Ga0105055, IMG submission 78090) | Freshwater microbial communities from Lake Bonney liftoff mats and glacier meltwater in Antarctica - BON-03 | ecosystem: Environmental > Aquatic > Freshwater > Ice > Glacier meltwater | place: Lake...
CAACTTAAGCAGCGGCTCCTGGTTAAATCCAACGCTGCAGCTCGAATTCAATCCATGCATCGCTCTATGTATGCATTTCACCACTATCAGAACCTTTTGTATGCGGCCATCTTTATTCAAAGACTTTGGAAAAACTACGTCGTCATACTTAAGTTCAAGGACCAGCTTCGATTATTGAGAGAGGCAAAAGCTGAAAAGAAGCTGCATGATTCTGAACAAGAGACCCTGCAGGCAGAAAAGCGACTACTTGAACAGCAGATGGAGATCCTACGTCGCTATTTACCTTCTGCTTGCCAACAAGAGGAGCCTCCCATGAATGGTGGCAATTCTCAGAATTCAAGCTTTTCACTAAATTCAGCTCAAAGTTTTATGAACAATAAGTCGTTCAGAACGTCTTCTCGAAGAAGCATGCGAAGGGTCAATAGCTCTTTTAAGATATTGAATGATCTGGTTCAAATGGAACCAATGCCTAACGAAGAAATGGCTCAATATGATTCCGAACAAGATATAGCCGAGAACACACCGCTAACTGCATGTAATAAATCTCCTGCCCTTCCCCTTAGAAGGAAACGACTGAGTGGAGAAATGCATGTTCCAAAGCAAATTCTTTCGGTAGAAAGATCGCCTCCTCGCCCGCCACCGAAGTCTGCTAATGTATTGAAACGTCAAAGTATTTGCGCTGTTCAATCTTTGCAAAACCAAGTACTGAAAGGACTTCGTACATCATTGGAGCATGGTGATTTTAAAGATACCAATGTGGATTTACTGAAGAAACTATATTTTAACGAGCAGGAATACATCGATACTTTGGACGTTATCAATCAATACTACTATCAGCCGTTAATGTCTGCAGTAGAAGATCAGGTTGACCTCAACTCCGCATGCACCGTAAAATCCGCTGCAATAGTTGAAAAGCGCGAGATCGATATCATCTTCTCTAATTTGAAACAATTAGTTTATTTGCACGAGGAGTTGATCAGATATATGGAAAAGGAAATGAGGAATAAGGATATTTCGCCAGCGGAACGAGCTATACGTTTTTCCGGTTCTTTGCAGAAAGCCCTCCCATATATCAAAACCATATATGCAGTTTATGCCAGGGAGCATTCAAAGAGCATACGATTGCTGGTTCGTTGTAAAACGGATCAGCCGAAATTCGCTAAATTCTTAGGATCGGTGTCGGACTTCAAAGGGCATCCATGTTATTCAACTGATCTAAAGGATTTGCTAGCCAAGCCAATGAACCGCATAAGTCGCTATAATGAATTCTTAGCGGATCTGGTTTATACGTGCACAAATCCGAGTTCCAAAGCGTATTTGTTTTTGAAGCAACTTAAAAGCGAATTCGATTCAGTCACTGAGGAGTTTGAACATGGTAAACGATTGGCTGCACAGGAAATAAGGCATTTTCAAATAGCTTCCCAACTTTTTGTCCCTCCTAAAATAGTGGGAAGCGAGGTTGACAGGTTTCAGGTATTGGCTCCTGGTCGGATTTACAATAATGAATGGTATATCAGTGCTACAATCCATTCGAGTGATATAAATATGAAGATTGAGAAAGCCGCTGACAAGCGAAAGGACTACATGTTTTTTGTCTTCTCGGATATTCTCATAGTAGCAAAAAGGGTTGGTACAGGGAAATACCAAACCAAGGCATGGATTGATCTAGCCAAGTTGATGGTGGACACTCAACACATTGGTACACCAAACGGCTCAGCCATGAGTGGCAAGACAACTGTTTATCCATTAACGATGGTTTTCAAACATAAATCTTGTAGTTCTGATAACTCGCTTTTGAAAAAACTGCCTAAAGGTAGGAAGAAAATTTCCAGTTGGGAGATCACCAAGAAGATGACCATGTGGTTCAAAACCCCCGAAGAGCGGGACAGGATTTTCAACTACGTAGTGGAAACCCAGCGGCTGCTTGCTACCAAAAGAGTCAGTTTACAGAAAATTCAAAAGGAAAGAGCGGGAAATGAACTTTTCGACGTTGTTCCCACACGAAGAACATCTGTAATTGTAGCATAATTTTTAAGATAGATCATTTCAAAAATAGAATCGATTTTAGTCACCAATTTTATCTTTCTCCAGCAACCTTCGACGGGGAATTTTCATTAAATTTGCTTCTATCCGCTACCTGTCTTTTAAATTAAAGATAAAAGTGCATGAAGAGGCTGGGTAGATATGCCTTAAAAAGAATAAGTATATAGGGTGGGGTCTCACGTGTCCCAGAATCAGACTACTCGCAATTCACTTAAGATGATAGCTCCTCAAGAATGTCGTCAAAACTATCGCCGATGTCTTTCAATTCGAATTTAAAAAATTTGATATTCGGGATAGCCCCCATCTGGCGTAAAGGAAGATGGCTGAGAGAGTAGATGTATCTTCGACCAAGTTGAGCCTGACAGAGAAACGGGAGATAGGGAACGAAGCAGTATGGTCTCTTTCAACAGCAAAGCCGGGAAATGGTGTGGAGCAGCTTCGCGATGACAATACTGATACGTACTGGCAATCGGATGGCTCACAACCTCACTTGATCAACATCCAGTTTCACAAGAAAATGAGCATAGCTGAAGTCGGTTTTTTTCTTGATTATAAATTGGACGAAAGCTATACTCCTCAGAAATTGAGTCTTCGAGCAGGAACCACCTTTCATGATTTAGAAGAAGTGCACGAACTTGAGTTAGATGAACCCAATGGTTGGATTTATATTCCTGTCGGTGAAATAGCTAATCATGGAGGTCAAGGCGTTCTAAGAGCCCATTTTCTTCAAATCGAAGTTTTAGCCATGCATCAGAATGGACGAGATACTCATATTAGGCAAGTCAAAGTTTTTGGTCCTCGACAAGGTGGAGCTCACCGCATGCATAGTATCGGCGAAGGAGGGTTTTCTACCTCTGAATTCTATCAATTTAATTGCATTCGTTGATTTGGAATAGCAAATGTTTATATAGAATGTTGATTACAATTTTAAGTGTCGAATTGAAGAAGAAAATCCTGTTGGCCAGCAGCAACTAGAAACGAGTAGCGAATGATATCCAAAGACAATTCCAATTGTGAAGACAGGTTGACCAGTTTGTTTTCTTGGATATGAATAACAGAAGTTTCTCTGGGGGTAGAATCAGAACCAAGCCTATCTAACAAACGACCAACCATGATGCTAAGTAAGGTTGAAGAAACACCGAAATTATCTGTGCAGTAACTCCGAGGCTCACTCTTTCTATTTACCAACCAAGGATGACCAAGAAGCGCCTCAGCCGAATACCTTTCCTCGGGATTGAGCTTCAAGCAGCACTTCAGAAAATTGACTAAAGGTGGCGGAACCGCTATTTCATTTAATGTACTAGGAACGTCCACTTCATTTCCAGAGTTCATTTTCTCTAAAAGATTCCAGTAAAAGTGCTTTTCTGATGTTGTATTTTCGGTCTCGTCAACGGAAAATGGGTATTTGCCAGTAAGGCACACAAGGATACTAAGACCAAACGCCCATATATCGCTTGCTGTGCTTGCATCCTCTCCCCGAATGCGTTCAGGACTGAGATATTTCAAAGTACCTTTGAATGATGCAGTCGATGCAAACCCATCAATGGTGCTAGTTGCAAGCCCAAAGTCAGCAAGTTTACAATGGCCATCTGAAGACAAAAGGATATTCGCTGGTTTCAAGTCAAGGTGTAGATAACTGTTGCTATGCAAGAAGGCGAGGGCTGTAAGGAGATCGCAACATATCACTGCTAACACAGGTTCACTTAATCTCGTAACCGTAACCGGGGGACCCATCCCAGAAGGGAATGATTTGCGCATGGGATTCGATTTGATAGTTGTGCTGTCTTCGATCAAGTCCTGTAGACTTCCACAATCCATAAAATCGAATATCATCCTTGCGTTTCTAGAGGCCCTATCGAAAAAAGCTCCTCTATATCCAATGATTTCATCACATTTATTGTTCTTTAAAGCATCGAGCTCCCCGTCAACCAATCGACATCCTTCATCCGTTGCCATAGAAACTGTTTTAATGGCAACTATGTCGAATGATTGACTGTCAATCGCAACTTCGACTACTCCACCAGAACCATTTCCTATACTTCCAAACGGAACAAGGAAGCGAGGAGATGAAGATTCAGCTAGAAGATATTCAATTTCGGGGCATTCATTTTGGGACGATTCATCCAACTCTTCCCCATAATCAAAGGCGGAGTTGGTTCCGATGTAAACTGGTGGAGATACAGGTGGAAGCGAAAACAAATGCCTTTGAGATTCTATCTTGATACCAAGGGTTTCGTCCATTCTCAAAGTCTCCACTCTTCGACCACGTACATCATCTAATCTCTTGGGATAGTAGTAAAAGTGCCTTGCATCAGCGCATATCAATACAAGAAGCAATATCGTCTCCAACGAAAAACCCAACAACAAAATCCAATCTTCAAATATTGCTGAATGAGAGAACAGCACTGCAGGGACCACACTCATTATTAATAAGGAACTTATGGCGAAAGAAAAGTCGAATCGGTTTCGATAAGGTTGAATGAAGAGCAAAAGCAAAAAGGGAACGATATTGGAAACGATGCCATACAGCAACGGTCCCTCTTGCCACGCGGCGGGAGGAGTGAAATAATCTTTGTAATTCGTTTCAACCCATATAGGTTGGTGGATAGGAACTACTATCACAATAAGCAAGGCAGTACACTTCCTTACTAGCTCAAACAGCTCAAACCAGAAGCATTTGTTTGTATACGGACTGTATATAAACTTGATGATGCCCATTTGCTTGTTTAGCATTGGATCCCAAGTACCTAAACCAAGAACTCTTCTATGAGTCCAAACCGGTCGAATGAAGGCCACCAACATCCACATAAGTATACAAATACATGCAGTAGTGGAAAAAATAGGCCATGGCATCACATTTTTGTCGTAGCACGCTGTCCTATAATCCAGCTTGAGATATTTGCCAAAATTAATGTCTACACATTCAAGCATACTCGTCAATGAGTTAAAGCAGTACGGGAAAACCAAAAATAAGATCATCAAAGTCACTTTGGATTTGTAAGCACGGCATTCTATCGACTTTTTGCCTAAACGATTCAGCAGCGCAAGTAGACCCAAAATGAAAAGAGAAATCGCTGGTAGTATAAAATACAGCACGTATGGATTTATATCTATGGTACACCAGCGTGAAAATATGCTAACAGATACAGGGAAATAATAGTGAGACTGGATAAAAAATATTTGGAGAAAGCCAACGTAAATTCTCAACTTGTTTGATCCGCTATGTCTCCAGTAAAATAGCAGCTTTGTGTGGGTGTGATGACCAGAAGGAAATATTGTCCATCCATTTTGAATTTGACACAAGTAGAGTACTACAACAAGTAGTGCGATGAGAGATATCGATGCACCGATTGCTATAACCACGTATTCCGAGGAAGTTCTAAAAGAATTACACTGGTAGCAGTTGAGTTCAGATGTCCTTATGTCGCGAAATGAGGAATAGTAGTTTCTCGCACAGTTCAAGCAAAGAACTCCGTCAAAACCGTTGGCGCACTTTTCAGGGGTTCCAGTACACGATACATCAATAGGGCATTTAAATGTTTCAAGCAAGCCTCCTTGGGAATCGGTTCTCCAATAAGTATCCTTGATTTTCACGGTGTTACTGTCTAGTCCTGGTACGGGACAACCGATTCCCCAATTTGCATTACATCTTGCGCTTTTGTGTGTTTGGAGGTCCATATAAAACCCCTTAGCGGATATACTACAACAATCTTTTTTCTCGCCGACGCATCCGAATGACGTTGTGGTAACGCCACTAGGACATTCTTCGCACATCTCATTTGTCTTTTTCAGTTCAGTAGATTTATAAAATCCTATCTCGGGTACTTTGCATTCTACCACATTGTCTCTAAAAACACCGCATTGATAATGAGGACATTTTAACAAACTAAACTCCACAGTCAAGAATCCAGGAGAAGAAATAGCTACTTTCATATTCGGAATTAGATCGCTCTCCTTGAAAAGGTCAATACCCTCATCAGATATTGGAATTTCAATACCGTACGTAGTTCCATTTGCAAAGCTGACAGTAGCCTTCACTTTTGAATCAATTGGTATGGTTGCATCCGGTACAAGCACAGCTGATACGGAATACATTCGAGTGTCTCTCGTTGTCTTCACTGTCAGTTGGTTTAGTGGATTGACAGGGAGAGTTTCATATGATATCGGAAATGGGTCATGCTGAGCTTGTATTTCGCCGTTGATTTCCCAAACATTCGTAGCTAGCACACTAACAACTAGTGAACTCGAAGCCATGGCTACAACACTTGGCGGAATAGCGATACAATGATTCGTAGCTGGTAAGCAACATGGATTGGGGGTATTCAAGATTTTCACGAAATAGAATCTTGCGTGCGAGAGTATTGGCAAACTGTTTCTCGATTTAAGATCATTTAAAAGGAGTTTACATCCTTCACAAGACTTTTGATATTTATCCAGCGGTATTTTGAGGTCATATTGTGGTAGAGGCAGTGCTTCGTCTGCCTCTACATTCCATGAGAGATGCACTGTCTTGCCGTTATCCAACGAGCTTGATATACCATCAACGATAGAACGGTTTTTACCACGGCATGGCGCTCCAAATACGTCTTCTATGTAGACGTTCTGATCCATGTTGGTTTCCAGGAAGAAGTTTGAACATACTGGTTTGACTCTTGAATTTGTTATTAGACGACCTCCATTGAAGTCATAGTCTCGAAGACTGGCTAATAGTTTGCAAGTACATTTATAGCGGTTGCTTACGACCATCGAACTACCAGAAATTGCTTTCGGAGAGCTTTGCCTTTTAGTGTCAGTCCTTGAATTTGAAATCGTGTTTTCAAAAGTCACATCAGTGTTTGCCACATTTAAATTCATTGCTATGGAGTTCGGGTATACTGCCCCCGAAAGAAGTGGGTTGTCTGAAACATCCACATTTGTCAAGTTAGGCATCGAGGACCAATCCATCGAGTTGAGACTGTTTGAGATTGAATTACGTTGCAAGACGAAATGCTCCAATGACCAGGGTAGTAAGCCAAATGGAAATAAATTCGTCACATCACAGCTAGATATGTTCAGGACTTTGAGTGAAGCGAATTCTGAAATGCTCTGCAGATTACGCATGGTTATTCCGTGAAACGAAAGTGAGATGAGAGTTTTTGGAAGCATGTTGAGGTCCAGTATTGTGCATGACAAACTGTCGGGATTTGCAAGAATTTCATAATTTAGGGATTGAAGGCGCATGGGAAAGGCTGTTAGTATATCGAGACTCATACATGCAGATGATTGTATTAATATACTCGAGACACCGGATGGTAAGCTGCTTAAATGATTAGTTGAGAATGATTGGAAACCCCTTGCTGGTTCTTGGACGAAAATAATTCGCAAATTGTTTATTTGCGATGCAATATTGGATATGCACCAAGGAAGCACGCTACTCGGTCTTAATTGAAGCTCCAGAATTTCAACTCGCCGTAGTGGGCCTATAGCCAGTAAATTCTTACAGAAAGAATGTATCTCAGAATCTGAGGCAGCCCGGTCTACACCTAGTGTAAGTTTTTCGAAAACTGTGTCTCGAGGATTGTCAGTAATTATAGCAAGATTTGACAGATCTGCTAGTGCATGTGTGATATCATCCCAGGTGTCTGTTTGGAATTCAAAGCTCAAGTTGAAGTGGCAAGGTCCGCTTTCGTCAAACAAAAGTGCAGATTGGAGGTTTGTTCCGGTGTTAGATGGTGTGCATATCGCGTTTATTTTTATTTCCTGTACCACTGATATAGCGTTGGTATCGCATATCCATCCGTCACTCCCTGCCGCCATTAAGGGTACGAAGAATAGCAACAAACGAGCTTGTCCTTTCATACAACATGCACAGCGGAAAAATAATGAACTTCACTAGAGTTATTAGTAGTTGTACACTGCTCAGGGTTCAGCGAAAATTCAAATTTGAAGTGTGGTATCATAAAGTTTAATCAGCCTAAAAGTGAGCGCTTCTCCTGCATTGTTGAGAAGGATTTTTTGAGAAATAATAAAAAAAAAAATATTCAACACGGTGAAATGCTCTACCTAATAATAATCTTATTTTTATAAAAAGATTCTACGCCAGTTCATCTTCCAAATCAGTTCACTTTTATAAAAAATATTCGAAAGTGTTCACTCTTATAAAATAATATTCCAAATCAGCTCACTTTTATAAAACAAATTCAAAATCTCTTCACTCTTTTAAAAAATATTCCAAATCAGATCACTTTTATAAAACAATGTTCCAAATCAGTTCATTTATTCAAAGCGAATTCCAAATATATTTCCTCTGAGATATTCCAAATCAGTTCACACTTATAAAAACAATTCTTCGTCGATGCCGATAACACGAGGAAGAGCAGCGTTGAATCCAAAACGAAAACGGTTGTACGACTCCTCCGACAACCTCCCTCTCAACTAACTAGCTCGACTTGCTGAACATGAAGAATCCACCTCTGACCAGGAGAACAACGTCTCTGAATAAAACGAGGAGGATGATTCACGTCAAGAATAAGAAGAGGAAGAAGAGTCTGATTCTGAGTCTGAGTCTGAATCCGAGCGAGAAGAGGAGGACCCTCAAGATATTGCTTCCGTACCAAAACCATTGTATCTAGTTGACTTGATGGGAGAAACATTCGACGATGACACCAGAACTAGCTCTGCTCAAAGAAAACAAATGCTGGCGTCTTATAAGAAGGCACTAAAGAAATATGATGATCACATGATCTATCTCAAATTGAAGAAGAGATAGCAAGATTTCGTACCAAATAAGAATTTGAGACCAAGATTGATTCAAGCTGTCAGAACAGAGATCCAGCAGATCCGACAAGGCGTTCCTTCACCAGATGGACTTCAAGTTCGTAAAATAGTTGCTGACACTCAGCTTCTTTTGCTTGCGATTAGTGAATATGGGAACGTACTTGGAAAAGTCCCGCGCTTCAAGGCATATGAAAATGACGCAGCAGGGAAAAAGGCTACCCGTACGCGCAAGACTATTTGCTGTCGTGCTCGCATTCAAGATGATCTATTCTGCATCAAGGCACATGCCGTTAATGGTGGCTAGATTTCATGTTTAGAATTCCGCGAAGAAAAACCGATTGCAGTGAATTCACCATCTAAAAAGTGCTCGTTCAAAGGCTCAGAGTTGTATCCAATTGTTCGTGACTCGATGAGTTCTAATCCAAAAATGAGTGCCATACAAATCAAAGCCCTACTCAAGCCCTTTGTACGGGAGATTATGATTTCCAAAGCTACCATCAACGCCATTCGTCGTATCCATAGAAATGAGACCTATGGAGACAAAGGCATCAACGTCACGTATCTGCAGGAACTGGCAGGTCAGTTGCAGTCCATCGGTCACAAAGCTGAGGTCCTTTCTTGCAACATAAGCGTAATGAAAGAAATGTCCAAGAAAGTTGCTGCATCCACTCATCGACCAAAGAAAATGCAAATGATCGATTGCCATTTGCGTGGAGTGACGAAGACCACTGGAGGTCGGACAACCAGTTGGGTACCAATGAGGTCATAAAGTTTGTGACTGGATTTCTTTTCATAAGCAGTGTTGCTATTCAGTTGGCTGGGGAGCTACTTGATGTGTTCGCATGCGATGGAGCTGTTGGTTCTATACACCGAGTCTGGTAGTGTGGATGTGGGGCTATTCGCATGAATTGTATGTGGGGACTACAGTTGTTAGTGGTTCGTGACGGACGTAATAAGGAAGCCATGGCGCCCCCTCCTGATGATTTTACCAACAGTCAGTTCGAAAAGACTGGAAGCAGGCCGAGATGATGAATCATTTTTCAACGAGGATGAAGACGCTGAGGATGAAGTCGTTGGTGAAGATGACTTGGTGACGAAGTCGTTGGTCCTGAAATTGAAAGTCAGCCTTAGTCAGGATTGATTCTCCTAACCATCTTCGTGTTCATACTAAATAATTAATAAAATAAGCAGAAGATAAAGGGAGAGAAGAGGTCCCAGTTGAAATACCCTCCATTTCAAAAACGGGTCAAAATGATACTAACATGTTAGTAACATAACACATCATTGATAACTGAACTTTTCCTAATAATAAAAATAAAATATAGATACTGAAAAACGTCCAGCAGATCTATAAAAAAAAGGAAAAGTTCGCTTCCTTAATTAAAAAGAGAAGTTCCATCCCCAACCCTTCACATCAAACTCCTGTTCTAATGACACCGTACGTCCTATTTTAAAATTACAGACTGATGATGAATTGTTAGTCTCCGACGAGATAATGAGGACATGACTTTTGATCCGAAATCCAGTTTCCATCGTAAAATTTGAATACTATTTTGTATAATTTGTTTAGGATGGATGTTCATGACGTCTCAGCGATAGTGTCAATATTCGTTTAGGAGCAATTTCGAATATTTGTCTAAGCTCAGGGATTGACATTGCCCTTCTAATTTGTTCTCGAATCATTCCGAATATCCGGATACAATACTGGATAAAAACGTCGATGTCAAACTCAAGTTTGTTTTCTAGCAAAGACGGCAGCAAACATTGAAGCCAAATAAAATACATGGCTTCGTTTTTTACAATGCCAACCAGCATTTTTTCGATCCAAGGAAGGAAGAACTGGAACGGTTGATCAATCAATTGTTTCGCTTCTTTCGTACGAAATTTTTCAAGAAGAGCAACTAGTCCTTGCGCTTCGTCTGGGAACTCCTCGCAAGCAATACTCCATATCTGTCGGGCAAGTCCATTGTACTCCTTCGGTCGAGGCATCAGCCGGAATACCTTATCGATAGCCACAACTAGCTCTACATCCTCACTCTTTTGAAATTCAAAGACGATTGGAGTGGCCAAAAAGAGCTGCGAATAGTGATGAATACCGGTCATTATATAATACTGATTGAGCACAGATTTGAGCTTTCGTTTTAGTCTAGTAGTATCATGGTCACGATATTGTTGAGGGGATGCTTGACTACCGAAAAAGCTCAAACTAGAACGCATCTCTTCATTTACTTGATGGTCGATCATTCTGTGAATTTTAGAAAGAGTCATTTCGTTTTCGGAAGAACCTCGCTCAACAAAATTGATGCTAATATCCCGTTTTGCAGTGTCAACCGCGCCTTTGTCAAACAGCACCAATTTTAGAAGGCCTCTTCTTAAATTGATTGGAAGTATACGATCTTGACATGCTTTCAATATCGACCGGTAATGTTCACAATTTGATACGCTGCCATCATTGACCTTTAATATTCGATTGACTCTCTCGAAGGTTGTTTTAGCGTCAATCAAAGGAACACTACGATTATGATTAGTGGCATTTTCGAAAATAACGGGCCCCCAGAAATCGGAAACATTTAACGATTCCACTCTTTTCGAGTGAGACTCGAGTGCAAGATTTCGAATACTGGATGATAGTCTCTCCTGAATGTCAGAATCCAGAACAACGGATTTTGTAAGATTTGTTAATTCTTGCCTACACTTTGTGACCATTTCAAAAAGAGTTTCCTTTGACATATACGGTAGCTTTAATAACTTTTTGTCCCGAATAACCTCTCCGAAATACTTTTTGGTGAATGTTTCTC
>Ga0105055_10010454_pt1 | contig 11597 bp, 5 predicted proteins | sample BON03_FD_78090 | JGI IMG/M metagenome (GOLD analysis project Ga0105055, IMG submission 78090) | Freshwater microbial communities from Lake Bonney liftoff mats and glacier meltwater in Antarctica - BON-03 | ecosystem: Environmental > Aquatic > Freshwater > Ice > Glacier meltwater | place: Lake...
GCAATACTACGTCTTGACTGCTGTCATCCTGGTCCTTGCCAATCTGCAAAGCAGGACGGGCGTGATGCTTGCGTGCGTTACACCTGTATCAAACGTGATTATTGCACCTTGTACATCTTTTGGAGCATACTACTTGGAACAAGACTCAAAGACGGCGAGAGAGAAGCCAGCTGTGGCGAGTTTTTCCGGCGAAACCAGGGCCTTTGTAGGCACCGTGAGGTAGCGGCTGGACAATTTTTGCTTGGACTTGAAGTTGGCAACTTGGCGCACCCCGACCCACACCTGCGAGGCAATGTCACAGTACTTGTTGTGCGCGACGACAGACTCGGGCATTTCGTAGAGCAGCATGCACTGCACCACGGGATGGAACTTGGTAGAATTGCCGCAGTGAGACTGGAATGTTTGCAGACTGCGCCCATAGAGCACGCCGTCGCCTGTGTCAAGAGCTGGAACTTCAACGCCAACGTGTTTCACAAAACGTAGCTCTTTTTTGATTTCGTCGGGAATTGCAGGATGCATCAGATCCAGGTAGAGCAGGGTGCCGACGCCGACAATGTGTGTTTGCACAGCTTGTGGAGACAGTGCCAGCCGAATCTCCTGGCTCGACGAAAAGTAGGTTTGTCGGTCCTTGACATCGGCGAAAAAAGGCGACTTGTTCTTGCTGCTTTCGATGCCCCCCTGCTGTATGATACATGTGCATTCGGGGGATGTGTGTGTGTCAAAGAATCAAAGAGAAGCAAAATAAAAGAGCAGGCGGAAACAGCAGCAACAGACATAGAGAGAGCATGAAGACCTCAATCTGGAAGCTTTGCAGTTTTTCTAGATACGATGGCGTGTTACAAAGATCAATGTTTTCAGTGATGGCAAGATACGACATGTTTTCTGGATTCAGGTAGACGGTTTCCAGCCAAGCAGGATACTGTCCCTCTGGCATTTTCGTCTGTGCCAGCGTCCATGGAGTGAGCACAAGGTAGCCGACGCCAGCAATGTGCACAAGTGTTCCGGATCGGTTGTAAATGGGCGAATAGCGGTAGAATCCGTTTTTCACTGGTGCGACGGCATCTGTAATCACACGAAACACTTTGGATTGCGACCTCAGCTTGTCGACTTCGGCTCCCAGCACTTCAACCTGGTCGCAATCGCGGGTGCGGGCAAAGGATGCTGTGGACAGGCAACGCGTGATTTTGTTTTTCTTGGGATCGATGTAGATGCACGTTTTTTTGTATTTTGCCTTTGACGCGTCGAACCTGCTCTGGTCGAGAGAGTCCGTCTTGTACACCAACTCGAGGTACACCCAGGTGTAGAATGGCAGCTGTGGTGGTGTCAGATCATCCAGATGCAGCGCATCGAATGACATGTCCACCATGCTGCAGATGCGCTTGAATTTGTTGAGAACGGCAACATCCTCGACCATGACACCACCAGCGAGAACACCAGGGATGGATGAGGATACCATTTCTTTGATCGACACACATGGCAGAGCACGCAGCAGTGTGGTAGGGCGGTCGCGGTACATTTCCTCTTCGTCCATCTTTTGCAGGCTGAGTCCGAGGCCACTGCTGTCGGGCATGCCCGTGAAAAGTGTGCAGTAGGGGTACACGGTGGCGGGGACGCGATGCTTGACGGTCTGGCACACAAAGTGGTCGAAAATGCTCTGCACAGATGTCTGCGAGACGAGGGGCTTGGTGGCAATAATGGAGCGTGCAAGGATGAGGAAGCGTGGCTCAATGCCAAAGGAAAAGATGCTCCCGCCACGGTTGTTGAAAGTCCACGGGGCAATGTTGTAGGAATAGTTGTCTTGAGAAATGAGTTGGCGCATTGAATCGTCCAGGCTGTCGACAAACTTGTCGCTGTCCTCGTGTTGCCCCTGCGAAACGCGGCCGACATTGCAACCCAAGCCACGCAAGATGCCATCCCACGATTGAAACCCGTGGCCGCACGGGACCCTGCCGAATTTCGGATAGCACACGGGTGCGTCCATATACCGATACAGCATGATGCAGAGGTCCTCAGGAGAATTGATATTGCAGGCAGAGTTGAGCTTTTTATCATACTTTGCGTACATGGTAGCACCAATGTGTTCGGCGATTTTCCACGACACACTGTTGGTGAGCGAAGACGACGACGACTGCCCGTAACTCTCTCGCGCCGACCCACCACCACCGCCTGCCCCATTGTTGCCGCCGAAAGAGGGGAGATTGAAAGCAAGCTTGGATGCCGACACCGTCATGTCCTCGTCCCACTTTGTGGTAATGTAGAGAGCACTCTGTTGAATGGAGTAACTGTTTTCGACCTTGAATAAAAGATCGCCCCGCACTTTGCCAGCAGCGACACCCCCGACACCGAAACTCGAGAGCCACTTGCGCGTGGCCTTCGCAGACGCATCGGGAACCACGTAGTTGGGATTGGCAAAAAGCTTCTCGGCTTCATCCACATCGAGGTACGGAGTCTCGAAAAAATCCGCAAAGATGCCCAGGATGAGCCAAAACCCCCAATCAAACGTGTTTTCAATCATTGTGCCCAGAAAGAGTGGAATGAGCTCCAGCGGCGCGGGGTCGGCCATCCAGTTGAGGGCCGCGTTGCACGTGATTTCCGACCACGCCGTCGTCTTGATATTGCGCTGCAACAGCGCGTTGGCAGAGTGCATGTAGAGAGCCGTCGGGGGCAGACGTGCTTGTGCCTTTTGCGTCTCGCGACCGCGCTGGGCTGTGAGGCGAGCATCTTGCGTCTGGATGCTCGTGTGCATGTACACATAGTTTGCGAGCATGTCAAACACCATTGTTTCGGCAAGAGCGGGCGAGTCGGGCAGCCAGCCCCGCCACTGCATGCCCGAAACTGCGATGGCCACAGCACGAGCGTCAAACGCAAACAACCGTTTGCACATGTCGACAACGGGATCGTTCTTTTTGACAGTATACTTGCACGAATCGCCCATGTCGTTGTAGCCGCAGGTTTTGTGAAGGTCCGCACCCGCGTTGCTGTCTTCAATGTCCACGGAACCAGAGGCGACAGGTTGGCACACAATGTCGAGAGTGTGCTCCATGGCATTATCGCTCTCGATATTTTGACACTTGAGGAGTAGACCCATAAACCACACCAGGCGCTGCTCGGCACCCTCGTGATTGCCCGTTTTTTCGTTCTTGACCGTGAGGGTGCGCTTGCCGGCCTGCTCCACCTCGGTGTTACGTGGCAGGATCGAGCACAGTTTGGCAGCCATGTTTACCGAGGAAGAGCTGGAGCGCGAGTCCGTCACCGGCATTTCGTTGCAGTACATGGGAGGGGGCATTTCCGCTTGCTTCGGAAGGGGCTTGCCATTTTGGTCATATGTTTGCGTGAGCAGATACCAAGTGCCAGCCTCCGTCGTTGTGCGAAAATCGTCGGGTTTGCCGCAGTTGGAGTGTGGAATCGAGGACGGACATCCGTTGTTCTCCGGGCTGATGGCCTCGATGAATTTGGCGGTGGTGCAGTCGGCTCCCGTCCCCCACGCCTTTGCGTTTTTAGTCTCAAATTGTGCGGTCGTGCGCCGCGCCTTGCGCATGATGTTGCCGCCGAAATTCTTGACGACGTTGGTCATGCCAATGCCGTTGGGCGCGGGACCAATCGCGTTCACCAGATAGGTGAGGCGCGTGCCAATGTCGCTCTGCATCAGCCGGAAGAAAAGCTGCACGTTGTTCGGCTTGAGTTTGTAATTTTCGTTCATATGGTCGAGCGACGCCTTGAACAAGTGCAGCGTAGAATAGAGGGTGCCGGGATAGTCCTTGAGATGCCACTTGCGAGACTTGTCGCGCTCCAGAAGCTTCTCGTGCGCCCGGTGAAACCCCTCGGCAATGCTGGAAAGATACTGACTTCCCATGTTCTGATAATCGCCAATCTCATTGTGCACACTGGCAGCATGATCCCGGCCTCCGTAGTTGCCAGTGTCAGAGCGTGCATTGGCATACGCAAGAGGATACACGGTGCCGATGAGATAATATTGCAGCCCGTAGCCACGTTGTGTGTGATTGGAGTTGGTCTTGACCGTTTCGAGCTGCTTGTCGCGCACGGGGATCGCGCGGCGGTACATCATCTTGCGGCCAGCATCGTCCTCCGATAGAAACGACAGGCGCAGGTCCGAGAGAGTCAGGATGGTGCGCGGCATAAAGTCCTGTGTGTGCATGAAATTCGAAAAGATACTGCGACTGGAAATCTGCTTCTGGTGCATCATGACGAGGATACACATTGTCATCTGGTCGGGAAGCGCACACTCTTTGTTTTCGACGAGCCAATCTTGGATCGCGAGCAAAGTCCCCGAATGCGGCAGAAGCATGGTGGGGTCGACATATGCGACCATGTTGGTGATGGGAAATCCTTGCATCTTGACCGTGTCGGGGTGGCGTTTCATGTGCTCCTGGAGCATGCGTTGCATCTCAGCGGGCTTGTCCAGCATGTCAGGCAGGGTCAGCTGAACAAACAAATCACGCGTCTCCTCGCATTCCCAGTCGACAAAGGTTGGCGGAGTAATCATGATGGGGGGTTCAAACACGGGCATCTCGAGCTCGGCTTCTTCGTCGTCTTCTTCTGCCGCGCCCGCGTCGCCGTCATCCGGGGCCCGGGCCTTGCGACGCTTTGTCGCTTTGAACAGCTTGACACGCTGCTTATTCATCTCAAACTCTTCGGAATATGCCGCGCTGCACAGGTCGGAGACGGCAACGAACACGGCGTCGGCCCCCTGTGAGGGGCAGTGGCCATCCAGCACTTTGTCGATGCTGTTGAAGCGGATGTTGATCAGCAGGTTGGCGAGGTGCACCGAAATCTTGGAGCGCGTCGTAATATTGTCCATGGCCCACATGTGCATATGCAGACGCGCCTGCTGTACGCAGCGGGCAATGCGAAACATCTTCCAGAAGCAGTTGGCTGAGTCCGGATCGAAAATGTCATTGAATTGAATCTGAAGCATAGACTCCAGCGTTTTTTTGCCGGAGCCGCTGAAGGTCTGATGGCGATGCGCAATATTGACCCACAGGCGCTTCATGTCGTCGCAGACAAACTTTTCGCGCCCCATTGCGTTCTTGGTGCAAGAGCGATACACGGCATCGACGAGGTCAAACGTCATTGGCACCTCGACGACGAGGAACATGAAAAACATCACCAAGGGCGACTGTCCTCCCGTGTTGGCCTGCTCAATAAAGAGTTTCATCTTGAGGATGGGCACAGTGATGATCTCGTCGTTTTCGTAAATTTTGTGGAATACAGCCCCATTCTGCCGCATGCTGCGCCCGCTGTTCGGGCCAAGCTTCGGCACGTCGAAAAGCTCCTCGCCTCCGCCACGCGCGTTCGGCATGGGCCGCTGATTCGTGTAGTATCGCTGCATCATGTCAAGACAGTAGATGATTTCGAGGATTTCCGGTGGTGTCGAACCCTTGGGGTCCATCTTCGAGACAAAGCAGTAGTAGTTGCACTTTTGTTCGCTCACGCACGATTGCAAAACCTTTGAGTTGTCCGTCTCGCCCGTGATACAGTGCGTCATCATCTGCTTGTTGACACGCAGGCTCGACAGCACTTGACGCGCCGTATTCGGCGGGTTCTTGTTGACGTTGGCGTCATCCGACTGCTCGAGAGTCACACGCATTTCCTGAAGTGTCTCGTACGCCGTCTCCTTATCGATAATCTCTTCCACTACACCGGGCGGTGCCTCGTCCACCATGTTATCACAAGGGTTGACGCTAGTCTCGACGACCGCATCATCGTCGGCACTGCTCAGAATCATTCGCTCGCTATTTTCTCCCATATCCTCCACCCCGACAACTCCGCTGTCGCTCTGCACACGTGTGGAGTTTGAACCGACACTGTTTGTTGGCATGCGATCCTTGCCCTTGTCGCCGGCGATGCTCGACGGTGAAATCGTCAATGATGGCACGACGATGGACGATGGTGTTGCGACGACAGTCGTCACGGAGCCATCCTTGGATTTGCGACTTGGTACAGCACGCTGAGTCTCTAGGTCGGGACATCCGTGCAGAAAGTTTTTGATCTCACAGCGAAATCCCTCCGTCGCCTCCGAAGAATCCACAACAGGCGATCCCGTCGAAGCGAAATCCGCAGTGCCAGCAACCTCAGCACAGTGTTCGCGAAGGAAAGCATCCGCAATGACATCGTGGTCATCAGTTGAATTTTTTTGCGCGATAGCAAAAATGAAATTTTCGATTTCGTTGTGACACAACCCACTCCGGCCCATCAGCGTGACAAACATGTCGTTGGGTGCAGCCATTGCAACCGGCACAGCAACAGGCGACCCTACACAAACAAGAACATACTCCGCAAGTGTTTCTTGATGTCACGTGTGTTTCGACCCCTGCCTTGTTTTCCGAGATCGTGCAGCATCAGCATTCATATAGGCTGCCGGCACTATTTTTGCCCCGTCGCCAAAACAGTTCTACTGCACGGCGAGCGCTTCTCTGCGTTTTGGACCCCTTTTCGTGGCGTTTTCTGCACTTTCGTTTTGGCGTAGAACGATGACGGGGCGCGCTCGATACCATGTCGGCCCAAAAATATATAAGTGTTGGTGCATGCACGGGCATGCGATCGTATGAGCGCACGAACGTATACCCGTATCCACAATGATCGCGACTTTGACTATGCAGAGAATGTATTGAGCAAATACGATGCAGAAATTATTGCAAAGATAATGAAGGTGAAAAACAGGAGCCTGTTTTCCACTCCCAAACACCGGGAACAGGACATACTACTCGACTACGAGGGAGCTTTTAGCATGACCGAATCGCGGATTGCCACGGTGCAAACCGCGATTATAGCACAGTGTGTGATTGACAGCGGGATGGTGCCGCGCGAGACAGTCATCACTGATGGCACCGCCTCGATTGGGGGCAACGTCTTTGAGTTTGCGGCAGTCTTTAGAGGGGTGAATGCCGTCGAAGTGGACAAAACCCGAGTTCAGATGCTGGCGAACAACGTTGAGCATCTGGGCTTGTCACAGAAAGTGCGCGTTTGGCATGGCGATATCAGTGAAATTGCCATGGCATACAACACCAACCTGCGACAGGATGTACTCTTCTTGGACCCGCCGTGGAGTGGCCCCGATTACTGGAAACACAAGAGGTTAAGCTTGTTTCTCAACGACATGAGTCTTCGAGAAGTGTGCAACATGTGGGCCGGCGTTACGCGGATCATTGCTCTGAAGCTGCCATGCAACTTTGACTTTGCCGAGTTTTTCCACACTGGCCGGAACCAGCAGCCTCTGCTTTATCAAGAAGTGAAACGGGTGATATTTGGCTACGCTGACAAGGCACAACGCATCTCTCGTCATGTCGTTGACAATGGCACGGGTGTCGCAAAGCAAGTGCGATTTCCCAAGATGATCCTCTTGGTGCTTCGCACAAGGCCCGGATCTTATTTTGGCGACGCGTACCAAGGTGCACCGGATGCGAAACTACAAGCCCGTGCCGCGTATTAATTTGTACTTGCAGAAAATCATTTCCCCCTTAGGAAAAAGGCGTATTGCCACTATCACATGCCACAAGTCGGGATTGGCTATCGCATGGAGCCAAAATCACGACTACCACAGTGGGGGACACCCAAGACTCCTCCCACTGTGTGCTGCTGCCATCTGAGCCCAAACACTTTGTTGCCATTAAAAGGCAACTCTTACCCTCTTCGCCTTCAGAAGAGGAAAGGGGTGTTTGTTTGCAGTGCTTATCGATATATATACAGAGCATCGTATGGATGGTGCTTTCCTGTTTGAGACAAGATGGGCGGCGCGGCGCTCGGTAGCCGCTTTGCAATCCGAATGGCCACCTACTACACCATTGCGCAAAGCATGTTCATTTTCGGGTGTATTTCGTGTCAGTATCGCCTCATGGTGTATCACGTGAGTTTTACACACGTTGACATCACCAAGATGATGCCTCTCCGTAGAGTGTGGGACATTTTCACACAAATTTCGCGCAGCCCGAGTGGGAGGGGGTTTGGTGCGACCAACAACAGCACTGTGCGCACCGATGCCGAGAGGCAGCTCGATGAATTGCTGAGCCGATATAAAAGCGGCGCCGATGTGCCCATACACGTTTACAAGGGTCTTTTCGACGCCGACATTGTGCTGTCGCCCAAGATACAGGAATTTGTGTCGGAATCCATCGACAAGGCCTTCCCGTGGATCCTCAACATCGACTCGGTGGATTTAGTCACCATTTTATATTCGCTGGGTGTGCTATGTTACGGCGTGCTCTATCACGCTACCACCGAAAAGCTGCGGAGCAACGACACCGTCAGCGAAGACACAATGATCACGTCGGAGCACGTCAACAACGAGTTTTTGCTAGTCGACGGATTTTTTTGGCTGATTCTCTTCCTCCTGGTGTTTGTGCTGATCGAACTGGCTGCATCCATCAGCATGCTGGGGGTTTCGGTGCTGTGTGCCTGCAATTTCACCCTCCTACTGTACATTGCCTGTGCGTCATCGTTTTGCAGCATACAGGTGGTCAAACCCCTAAGCCTCTTCATGTGGTCCGTGCACGCCATTCTCATCCTGATTGTGACAGACGCCTCGATCCTCGACGGCTCCTGCCTCCTATTCATTGACATTACCCTCGCGATTTTCTTCTACATCAACGTCGTCGAAAAAGAAATGACCGTCATCAAGTTTCTCAACGTCCGCCTGTGGACCACCGTGTTTCTCAACCTGTGCTTCGTAATGGTGTACGTGAACAATGTGATTTCCATCGACGTCCCCGACACATGATGTGTGGAAGCAGCAATGTGAGAAAGTGTTTATTTTTTTGATATTAAATCGGCGTCTCAAACAACAGCTTCGTGTATGCGCTGTGCACTTTTCCGCCACTCGCCAAGCGCGCAAGCGCGCCCGGGAGAGGGGGTGTGGTACAAGGACTGTCAAAATAGGCCTATTATTGGTGACTGTGTGCGAGACGCCCATATAGCGCCTCGGTTGAACTGGCCAACCTTGTTACGCACGAGAACATGCTCCAGATTTACGTGGAAAATATCCAGCACATGCAGACGTATGGGTTCGAAGACAGCATGCACGACATCATGAGCACAGTGAAAACTCTGACGCAGCACCGCAAGATGCATTGCGACGAAAACAGCGCCCTCATGCAAACGGCACAGGAGCTGTCGATTTCCGTGATGATTGGATTTTTTTGCGAGAGCGGGTTTTTACGGGGCGACGAGGAGGAGCTTATGCTCATCAAAACAAGGTTTCTGGACAGGTTGAGGCACAGGAAGGTGATACGGGAGGGGAGCAACTTTTCCATCGGGGCAGTTTTGAGGCATGTTACCTCGATGGCGCTGTGCGGTGCAATGTACGCGGCACTGCCCACATTGCGAAACATTTGCTCGAGCGACAAGGAATGCGCCAACACGGAGGCAACGCTGTTGCGATCGTGGGTGTCGCTACAGCAAACGATTTATCTCGGCGAAGTAGTGCGACTCAGCTTCGTGTTGGAGGAGAACCTCAAGAAGCGCGCCATCGTCCCGGACGAAAGCATTGCGGCAATGGTGCGCGATGTGGTGAAGAAGGTGCACGAGGCGGTGCAGCAGATGCGCCGGGTCGACGCGCACGACACCAGCAACAAGGCTTCTCTCCCGAGCGAAGTGGAGGCATTTTCAAACACGGTGTCGAAGATCATGGTCGAAACGCTCGTGGAAGCCATCATGTGTATCGAAACACCTGGCAAAGCCAAGCACGTCTACAGCGTCTTTTGTGTCAACCTGCTCGATCTCTACGGCGAGCAGTATATGCAGTGGGGCGCTGCGAAGCGGACAGGTGCGGACGCCAGGAATGCGACCAAAAGATCCCATGTCAAAAAACCCGAAGCGTATCGCATCATTGAAAAACAAGGTCTGATGATCAAGACAATCCGGCAGTATGGGCGGGAAATGGTCAACGAGCAGGTGCGGAAAATGGTCACCAACGTGACGGGGCTGATGAGCAAGATGCCAGACATGTGTTTTTGTACCGACGAAATGTGCCTCGGCATTGCGGAATCGCTGCCCTTATTGTGTTCCGACACAACCATTGAAATTGTCTCGGAGTCGGTGCGAAAACACGAAATGCAGAGCAAGGGCATACATCTTTTACGTAATATCACACAGAATTCGCTGCTCTCGCCGGAGCCCTATTGTTCCGCGACGGCAACGAGTTCTCGATCTTTTCTCATGCCCATGACAACCGCGTTTGGCTGCTACGACAACCGTAGCCTCCTGCCGTCGATACCCATCGCAACAAGTGTGTGTGTTCAAGGGAAAGACGACAAGAAACTACCCAGCAACCTGCTATATGTGCTCAAAAATATCAAACCCGTACTCTCCGACTTTGTGCCCCCAAACGACCCGCGCTACGATCTCATCCAGCATCTACGGCAAAATATCGTGATTGCGTATCTGGATATAGTATACGGTCTCTGGGCTCAAACGGCTTAATAAAAAGCATTCGGGTCGGTGGCCCTCGCCACCTCATACCGCATGCCTCGCAAAACCCTGTTCTTGGGATGTCCATATTCATGCACTTGTGCCTTGAAAACAGCATACTGTATGTCGAGCGAAGTTTGTTCGTCCGTTTCCAAGGTCCATGCTTGTTGTTCAAGAAATGGTTTGCTACGATAAAGCTGCGAGAATCCTGCTCACACACCAGCAAACAGTACTATCATGTTGTAATAAATCAAAACAAAGCGCCTCTTCACGGCGTGTAGGGCGAAAAATATACCGCACGCGTCTGTTTTATGTTGTGCCATAGACACTTTCAAACGATACACCACCGATGTCTGAAAAGTCGAGTCTCGTACCTGCGTTGAAATTCACCAGCTCTGGGTCTTCTTCCAAGATAGACGTGTGCAGAGCACTAATGCACTCCAGCACGTCCTTGGTGTTACGCAAATTGGGCAGCGGTATGATTGCAACAGTGAGCCGGTGCATTCGCAAGTCGACATCTGATTGCGTTAAGACATCCTTCTGATCATCTTGGGCGCTCCAGAAACTCACGGCACGTTGCTTGAACGGATTCTTACGGTCTGGAATGCCAAAACGGTTGTGAGATCCCGAAAAATACCCAAGTGAATGTTTGATCGATCGCAGCCAGTTTTTGTCGCAATATCGTGTATTTTTGGTCTTATACGCACGGATGACGCAACGTAGCTGAGCGTTCATATCAATCAGAGGCGCAATGATTTCTCGTTCGCAGTATTGCTCAATGCTGTCGTAGAATATAAACACATGTGTAGGATCCGTGCGACGAAGATGCTCTCTGTACTGCTCGGTGGTGAGCTTTTCGCGAACGAGTGTGTGCTTGGCATGCAGCAGTTTGTGTATATTCGGTATCCAGTGGTAGCACATAAAACGCAGCATCCAACTGCATTCCCATTCGTCGGTCCAGCCCGGCATCTTTTGGACTTCTTGTAAAGCTTCGTCTGTGTAATAGACTAAACAACGGGGTGAGTTCTTGATCTTGGATGCTACCACAGTGGCCCACGAAACGCAGTTTGCTTCGATTGTCTGCGGATCTTGAGTATCACAATTGCCGGCTAGTAGCTCCGCCGCCGGATATACAGAGATCAAATCGTGGTTTTCCAGACTGTTGGGTTCGAGTA
>Ga0105055_10010455_pt1 | contig 11596 bp, 7 predicted proteins | sample BON03_FD_78090 | JGI IMG/M metagenome (GOLD analysis project Ga0105055, IMG submission 78090) | Freshwater microbial communities from Lake Bonney liftoff mats and glacier meltwater in Antarctica - BON-03 | ecosystem: Environmental > Aquatic > Freshwater > Ice > Glacier meltwater | place: Lake...
CATCGCCAACTTCCCAGTAAACCTGGCAACAGGCGAAAAATATGTCGTGATGGCTGCTGGCGTAGTCGGCAATACCGGCCCTACCGCTTTCAGTTTGTTCATAAACGGCGATGCCCGTGAAGCAGCCAATACCAGCGGAAACGTTGATGTAGCGGTATTTCACGGTTCGCCAGATGCGCCTGCTGTCGATGTGGACGCGGTATTTGTCGCCAACAACGTGGTAGACAATCTGTCTTTTGGACAATTTACGCCATACCTGGAACTTCCTGCGGCGAAATACGACCTAGCTGTACAACCAGCCGGCACCAATACTACAGTGGCTTCTTTCCGTGCCAACCTGAGCGGTTTGGCTGGTGGCGCAGCAACCGTATTTGCATCTGGCCTTTTGGCGGGCGCACCTGCATTTGGCCTTTTTGCGGCGTTGCCCAACGGCACCGTGGTAGCACTGCCGTTGACCCCAACGGCACGGGTACAGATCATCCACAACTCCCCTGACCCAACGGTCGACGTTTATGTGGGCGAGACGCGGTTAATCGATAATTTTGAGTTCCGTAAAGCCACGCCATTTATTGACGTACCCGCTGATCGCGACCTGAACATCGGTATCGCCTTGCCAAACAGCACCCAGGCTTCTGACGCCATTGCGAATTTCCCAGTGACCCTGGGCACTGATGAAACATATGTGGTTGTTGCTGGCGGTGTTGTGGGCAACACTGGCGCAACAGCGTTTAATTTGTTTGTCAATGATATGGCACGTGAAACGGCTCAAAACACTAATAACGTAGAGATTGCGCTTTTCCACGGTTCGCCAGATGCTCCAGAAGTTGACGTAGTGGTACCAGGCGGCCCAATTATTTTCGACAATATTTCTTTTGGAAATTTTGGCGACTATGTTAGTGTACCACCAAGTGCGTACAAACTCAATGTAACGCCTTCTAATGACAACAACACGGTAGTAGTTTCCTATAATGCTGATGTTACCACACTTGCTGGCCAAGCCATCACGGCATTTGCCTCTGGCTATTTGGGTGGTCAGGCACCTGCATTTGGTGTTTGGGTGGCGTTGGCAAACGGGGTAACTTTCCCACTTCCTGTGGCTGTTTCCACGAATAATATCAACAGCACGCTTGCTGGGCTTTTGATACAGCCAAATCCTGCTGTGCAAGATGTGAATATTAGTTTTGAGCTCAAACGCTCTACGGATGTCGCTTTCCGTATCATCGATGCGACGGGACGAATTGCCCAATCAGGCAACTTTGGTCTGGTTACAGCTGGAATGTTTAACGAAAACATTCAATTGGTTGATTTATCTGCGGGTGTTTACCACCTGCAGCTCATTACAGTTGAGGGTTATAAAACCACCAAGTTAGTAGTGGCTAAGTAATTGTTTCCAAAGGAAATCAGGAATTTGGTTCATTTTAGTAGGGTGGCGGGGCATTGCTCCGCCACCTTTTTTTCAATTCCCACCCTTATCAAACGAATTCAAATCAAACCCCGACCCTTTTTCTTCCCGTTTTTTCAATCCAAAGCTGTAGCGCACATTGAGGCCATAACGGCGTGTGTCCGAACTTCGCGCGCCAAAAGCGGTGATATTTCCCTGACTAAGGGCAAATTCGTTGTTATTGGTGAAAAAAACATCCTTCAAGGAGAGCGTTACCACCAATTTTCGCTTAAAAAACTGCCGGTTGATGCTCAGGTTTACGCTGCCGAAATCACTGAGTTCGTAAAACTGCAATTGCCCTTTCAATCGGTAGAATCCGAAAAGGGTGGCCTGGGAGCGATCACCCAACTTTAACTGGTGGTAGGTGAAAAACGACCAGCTGCCGCGTTCAAAAGTGTAGGGTTCGTTTTGATACAAACCATTGTATTTGTTATAATTGTACTGTGCTCCTGCCACAAAAAAGTATTTGCCGCCGGGAGGAATGGCGCCCAATATCTTAAAGTAAGTCTCCTCGTTTTTCCCCAGATTGTCGTAGGTTCGATAGGCGACACCCGGCAAGTTGGGATCTTGATATACCACATTCGTGAAAATATCCTGGGTATAATTGCGGCCAAGCGCAAAAATCGGCCGATCCTCAAAACTGATGTTCGCTTCGTAGTTTTCGGTGAATTGTGGCCGCAAAGCCGGGTTGCCAGACTCATACAGGTATTGATCCAAAAAGCGTGGGAAAGGGTTTAGGTAGCTGTACGCTGGCCGACTGATGGATTTTCGATATACCAAATAGCCCCGCAATTCATACCCCGCAATTTTCATCAAGCGGCGGCTCAGAAAGATATAGGGAAAAAAATCGGCGCGTTGAATGCTGAAGGAAGTATCAGTAGGCACCCGCTGTTGCCCAAACATATTGGTGCTTTCCAGGCGGACACCCGCTTTCAGGATAAATTGCCCGAAGGTTTTTGATCCTTGCAAGTAACCCGCATGGATGGCTTCTTTATAGTTAAACGCACTTGTGCGGAAAGGGTCTGGGTTCTCGGAGCCATTGATGACAGTTTTGTATGCCGTTTGGTTGTCAAAGCTTTGCAGGGCCGTTTTTGCCCCTGTTTCAAAGGTTATTTTATAGGGAAACTTGTACTTTAAATCTATCTGGGCGCTGAAAGAATGGCGGTGGTTTCGGATGTCGCCCAGTCCGCCGAAGGTGGTGGTGCTGGCCGGAATCCTCGAAACAAGGTCAAAATCTTGCTGGTTGAAACTTTGGTTGTAGTTATAGGACACATCCCCGGTCAGTTCTGAGCCAAGGCTGTCCAGCTTGTACTTTGTAGCGAGTCCCTGGTCATAAGAAAATGAATGGCCATTGTTATGCAGGTCATTCAGGTTGTCATTGATAATCAATGCATTACTAAGGTCCAAAACCTGATTCTGCGTGCTTGTGGCAGAATTGTTGATCCCAATACTTCCCCGGCCGTCAAAGTCGAGCGTCCATTGTGGCTTCAATTCAAAACCCAGGCCATAGCCAGCAAACAAACTTTGTCCAGGCGAGGTGGTGTAGGCATCTTGTACCAGGTTTGTATCCAGGGAAAGTTTTCGGGTGGTCAGCAATTGGTCGTAGGAGTTCCGATTGGAATAGTTCAGGTTGACATAGCTGCTGCGTCCGCCGTCGCTGTTGTTGAATGACATGCCGGCAAACTGGTTTCCGAAGCGTCCTTGCTGAAAGCCGCCATTCAAGCTGCCCGTGCGCCCAATTTTCACGCCTTTTTTCAGCACCACATTTACGATGCCGCCGCCGCCGCTCGCATCGTATTTGGCAGATGGTGTGCGCAATATTTCCAGCCGCTCGACGCTGTTGGGTGGCAGGTTTTTGAGCATAGAGGCGATATCCTCGCGGCTCATTTTTTGCTCCCGCCCATTGATATAAATGCTGGCAGGTGTGGTGCTGCTGAGGTAAACGTTGCCGTCCTGGTCCAGAAAGAGCCCGGGCGTTTTTTCCAGAATTTCGTATACGCTGGTACTGGATTCCGCAATAGGCCCTGGATCGACAATGGTCATGTCGTCTTCTTGCCGCATGAAGGGCTTGGTCGCCTTTATGGTCACCGCCGCAAGGGCCGTGGCATCTTCTTCCATGAAAAACTGGTAAACACTGGTGGATTTGCGCACTTGGACGCCTTTTTTCAGGGGTGCCATTCCCGTGTAGGTCGCTTCCAATAGGTATTGCTGGTCAATACTTGCCTGAAATTTTGCCTGGCCGCCAACATCGCTGATGGCAAACTGGATTTTGTTGGTATCCAGGCGTTCTACCAGTTTCACTGTCGCGCCAACAATGGGCGTTTTATTGTTTTCCAGCAGCTCTATTTTAATTGAAACGGTTTGAGCCTGGGCAAGTTGCGCGAGAAACATCGCGGCAATCAGTAATTTTTGCATGCTGCAAAAGTACGTTGTCAAAATTGCTTTCATTTGGGTAAAGACGGCATTGCGGAGACTATACCGAACAGTTGTGTCATTCCGAGCGTAGCGAGGAACCTGAGGAATAACGATGCCAATTATCAGGTTCCTCGCTTCGCTCGGAATGACACCACTGTTTGGTATTCAATATGGAAATTAAAGCGGAACAACTGCTTTGCCAATTGCTTCTAGCCAGGTTTTGACTTTTGTACATTCACGGGACGCTGTTCTAATACATATTAGATTTTGCCACGCTGCCGTAAGCTTTATCGCACCATGAGATATTGGTGTTGTAAGGTTCAATGCGGCAACTGCTCCCTAAAGTACCCATACACCCAAGTACCAACAATCGCGCTCAACAGCACCACGAAAACAACAAATGCCCCCGTACCAATTTGGGCGAAAATAGGGCCCGGACAAGCGCCCGTCATGGCCCAACCAAGGCCGAAAATGGTGCCGCCGATAACTTGCCCTTTATTGAATTTTTTGTCGTGAAATTCGATATGCTCGCCGTGAACCGTTTTTACCTTGTATTTTTTGATGAGCCAAACACTCAAGGCCCCCAGCACCACAGCGCCGCCAATGATACCGTACATGTGAAAGGTTTGCATGCGGAACATTTCCTGCATCCGAAACCAGGAAATAATCTCTGCTTTCACGAAGGTGATGCCAAATACAAGGCCGACAATTGAATATTTAAAATTGTGCCACCAAGGGTGTTGCAGTTGCGATTCATTGATGCAAACCGCATCCAGGGAACGCACTTCGAAATCATTATCAGGTACCATTGTGGTTTCATTGAAAGCCACACTTGGATTTATATTTTTTGTTTCAGACATTTTTTCAAGTTATTTTGGACCAATGGCTTTAGGCAAGCTTCACGGCCCCAATTATCGAATTATCAAATTATCGAATTATCACATTAGCATGATATAGGGCAAGATCAAATTGGCCATGATAAAACCGCCGACCATAAAAAAGATGGTCGCGATCAATGAAGGCAATTGCAAGTTTGAAAGTCCCATAATCGCGTGACCACTGGTGCAGCCCCCAGCATATCGGGAGCCAAAGCCCACCAGAAAACCGCCTACAACCAACATGATAAAGCCGCGCAGGGTGAACAGGCTTTCCCAGGATACCAATTGCGTTGGAACCATGTTGCTGTAATCGGTGATGCCGTAATTTTGAAGTTCAGCCGCCAAAGCGGGCGCTACTTTTACAGGATTTGGATCGGCGAATATGGTAGTGGCAATGATAGCGCCCACGACGATACCGCCCACGAAAAAGAAATTCCACATTTCTTTTTTCCATTCGTATTTGAAAAAATTGATGTTGGCCGGGAAACAAGCGGCGCAAACGTGGCGCAGGTTGGATGAAATGCCAAAATGTTTGTTGCCGATAATGAGCAATGTAGGCACAATAAGGCCGATAATGGCACCTGCTACCCACCAGGGCCAAGGCTGAGAAAGAAATTCTATCATACAGAGATTGATTTAAGTGTCAAAGGTCTGAATTTTCGGTTTGTTGCACTGTGACAATTGTCACGATGAAAAATTTTTGTTAGTAGGTATAGTTTAAGATGATGTTGAAGTGAGAAACATCCGCCTTATTGATGACAAATTTGTCATTGCCATACACGTCGCCTATCCGGTTTTTTCGGACGAAAAGCAATTGCGCCCGCAGTCCTCCCAAGGCACCACTAAAAGTATAGCGCAGGTCTATGTTGAATTGGTTGAAAGCAGGAAAGGCGTATTTGTTCAAGGCATTGTTGCGCACATCAGGCAAATAGAAACGCCCATAGGCAGCTTCTATGCCCAGTTTTTTGTTAGGCGAAGCCCAGCGTACACGGCCCGTGATGGAATGAGAATCGCCGCTCCCTTCCACACGTTCGCGGGGCATGAAGGTGAAAAATGGCTCCCGGCCCCATTCTCGGGGTGCCAGAAAACGCCCGTCAGCACTGACGCGGGTATAGGCGCCCAAGGCTTGCCATCCACCGCGCTGCCAACCAGTTTGTAGACTGATGGCGTTGGATTTGCCGCCTTTTTTAAAATACGTTTTAGCCGCATCGCTGTTTCCGCCATCGGCTAAGGCGTCCTGGTGCGTTACTTGCAGGCCCAAAAGCAGCTTGTGGCCGTTTTTGAGCGGATGGGTATAATCGGCTTGCACAAAAGCAGTGTTGAAAATATTGTCAACATATTGATTCCAGACCTGCACTTTGGTATTTTGACCAAAATGCCGCGTAATACCCACCAAGCCGATGCCAGCGCTTTTCAGGTTTTCCGGGTAACCACTGCCCGTGCCGTCAGGATTCAGCCCTTTTGGGTACAAGCCAATGGATTCTCCAATATCATACCATCGAACCGTGCTGCGTGGGGATATGCGCCAAAGCCAACCACCTTCGATTTTCATATTATTAAGGGCCTCTGAGCTTACCCATATCCCAGATTCGACGGTGGGGCGCATGCGACCGTCCTGGTAATTGACAAAGGGCGTTTGCAGCGATTGTTGACCGAGGGTCATGCGCGTGTTTTTCCAGGAATAGCGCAGCCAAAACTCCTCCATACGATCTAGGTCCTTGCGGTTTTTGGGATTCTCTACGTCAAAAAGCCCGATTTCATAGCGATTTTTTGCACCGGTAATGGAGTCTATGGCGCTTAAATCAGAGGAGGCCAGGTTGTAGTTGAACATGCCACCTATCCCAAAACTGAAGCCGTGCCAAGCGGCGCTGTTAAAATTCAGGTTGCCGCCAGCCGCCAGGGCGTAATAATCGGACAATTGCCGGGTATTGTCGGTCGCCATAAAAAAACTTCGAAAGCTACCGGAATAATGGCCTTTTTTGAAAGCTTCCAGTATGGTTTTGGCATTGGCTTGGTCGTTGGGAGCTTGTGGTTCATGCTGGGCCAATAAAAAGGCTGTTTGAAGCAACGCCGCGACAATCAAAACTGTTTTTTTCATGTTTATCGTGAATTCCTTGCTTGAATGTGCCACAAAGGTCAGGTGGAAATAGTTTGATGCGCGTGACATTCATCACAGATGCCTAGTACTTGTTATATTTGCCCATAAAGTTTGATTTTTAACGCATCCAATGTTGTAATATGAAACACTATGTATCCCTTTTTACCCTATTGCTTGCGCTAAGTTTCAGTGCTGTAGCGCAACATTTGTCGATTGACTTTCCCGTGGAAATTCCTACAGCGCGTATGGATTCCTGGGAGCAAAGCATCGATTTGGCGGGACTGCCTATGCAGGATTTTGTGGCGATTTCCATTGTTTTTGAGGGAGAAGGTTTAGACCGCAATGCCGTGCAGTGCAAGTTGGGCACTGGTTATGGCTGGCAGGATGTGCCGCCTTTTACGGAGGAATCCGTTGCAGACCGTTATGTGAGCGAGCTGATTTTTGTGCCGGCGGAAGCAGCCAAAAACCTGGTTTTTCAATTTCAGGTTGATGCCCAAGTTGATTATGCAAGCCTAAAAGGAAGGGTGCATGTGTTCTCGCCAACGGGTGATACAGAAGCCAATATCCAGGCAACACCAAGTCCGGAAACAGAACAAAACATGCTGTGTAGTTGTCCACAACCCGCTTTCATCCCGCGTGCCACCTGGGGCGGCGCATTTGAGCTCAATCAAAATATTTACACACCACCTGCAGTTTACACCACGGTGACCCACCTGATTGTGCACCACAGTGCCGGCTCCAATACCAGCAACAATTGGTCGGGCGTGGTGGCCGCCATTTTTGACTATCACGTCAACAGCAATGGCTGGTCGGACATTGGCTACAATTGGCTGATTGCGCCCAATGGGCAACTATTTGAAGGCCGGGGTGGCGGCGACAATGTGCGGGGTGCGCACATGTGTGGCTACAACAACAACACGATGGGGGTTTGTGCACTGGGCAATTATGTAAACAGTCCATTTCCTGGCTCCGGAATAGAAACCCTGAAAAAGCTGCTTTCTTGGAAAAGTTGCCAAGAAGCCATAGCGCCTATTGGCAATGGGCCTATCATTTCATTTACCGGGAACATGCAAAACATTTCCGGACATCGGGATGGCTGCTCGCCGGGTGCGACAGAATGCCCTGGGAATATGCTGTATGGACAATTGTCGGCGCTGCGGCAGGAGGTTTTGGGGTACACGCAAGGTTGTCAATCAGTGGCCGTTCACCAAACCGAAGCGCCCTTTTCCATGATACTGTCGCCAAATCCGGTATTGGATCAGCTGCAGGTGCAATTTACGGCGGAGCATCCGGAGTTTCGGCTGCGGGTGGTGGATGCTTATGGGAGGCAGGTGGGAGATGTGTTGGTTGAGGTGGGGGAGGAGCGTGTGTTTATTACGACAAGCAGTATGAAGCCTGGGGTGTATTTTGTGATGACTGAGTTGGGCGGAGGTAGTGGGATTGGGCGGTTTTTGAAGTTTTGAGGAGATGCGTGGAAAATATGGCCGCCAGATTCATACGCCAACACGTGGACGCGGCACTAGGGTGCTTAATTTAAAGCAATTCATGCGCTTTTTTAAGCAGCCAGATTCGATCTGATACACGCTTGTTCTCCGTTATTTTTTTGATAATGCGCATTGCTCGGGTTTTGTCTCCAGAAATGGAGCCTCTAAGTTGGAAAACCAGGTTTAGAAAATCCTGATTGTTGTTGCGTATGGCCTCAGAGAATATTTTTTGAGATGTTCTGCTCAAAAACATTTTGAAGGCATCCATTTTAAAGTCAAGCAAATCTGAGTTCAACTCGTAATAGGCTTTGATCTCCAATCGTTTGCCATTCATCAGGTAGTCTACAAATGGTGAAGTGGATGGAATAAAGTCCAGGCATTCTTCAACTTTTCCAACCGCAAAAAAATGGTGCGCCATATTGAGGCGATAAATATCTTGTGTCTCATTTTCTCCCGAAATTTCGTGTTTATATTTTTCAATAAAGTCTAGGGCCCAATATGGCGCTTTTGCTTTGATGGCAAATTCAGAAATTCCCAAATATCGACTTGGGATCAATTTCCCTTCATAGTGAAGGTATCCACGTTCCAAATTGTCTTGGTATAATTCGAACAATATTTTGACAATGTCTTTATTTTCTGGGTTTTGTGACAATGCCAGGTTGCAGATATTTCTTAAATAGGTATAAAATCCACTTAGTGTTTCTGTATCAATTTCCTTTTCATGTACAATTAACACATCAAAGAGGCATTGTAAATCTTGATCGACATAGGTGTCCTTTTTAAGCAAGTTGAAAATGATATAGTTGATTTTTATTGCAGGGGAGGCCAATAGAAACCTGTCTGGCACACGGGTATGTTCAATCCTTTCCAGCATTGGTTCTGAAAAAGGCAGGTTGGCTACTTTTTGCTGTAACAAATAGACGTTGAGCAGCGCTAAGCTATTCAAGAAATGGTGCATATCAAGGGCATCAAGGGTTTTGTTTATGTTTAAGTCACCTTTTAATTGGTTGTTCAAACTTTCTTCGTTGTGTACCGCATATTCCAATTGATATTGGTCATGGAAGTAGAAAAAATGATGTCGAGGCAATTCTTCCTGCATCTTTCTAAGTCGGGTAAGGGCAATTTGATAACGCGCATTCAGGCCCCGACGGCGGATGAATTCTGCGTAGTCAAATGCTTGTTGAAAAGCGTTTTCTTCCCTGAAGTAATGCAGGCAGGTAACAAAGGCCTTAACTATCTTGTGGGCCTCAACCATAGTTTTCTCTAACCTGCTTTCCAAATATTCCCTGTTCGGGAAAATTGTTGCGAAGAGAACCTTCTTATCTAACACCTCACCTGCATTTTCCCAAGGGTGTAACAGGCATGCGGACAGCAGTTCTTTTACACGTTTTGCAACTTTACCTTGAGAAATAATTGAAATTTCGTCAAACTGAAGAAGTTTCGATTTTTCTTGTGGGCTCAACGTTTTGATCAATTCAACAAGTTGTGTCTGCTCCATAATTGTATTATTGGAATCGAAAGATAAAAGTGTTACTAAAATTTAAGGTACTCCGTAGAAATCTTGAGGCCGAAAATTATCAGAACAATAACATTAAACTATGTGTCATGGAAAAAAAACTTCTATTTTCGCTACTTTTTGGCCTTTTGGGCCTGTTTTTTAACCCTGCTTATGGATTTGGAGCCCCCAAGTTGTTGGCAACGATTCCGAATCTTATAGAAAGTTGTGATGCACCACCTCCTGACAGTTTTCGAGTGACCAGTTTCAGCTACAATGTTGTGACCTTGGCTTGGGAACCATTTGCTGTCGGAGATGATCATTTATTAACTTTTTTCGGTGAAAATACAAGCAACGGATGGGATTCACTTTATTCGGTGGAATTGTTCGGCGCTACGTCCTATACCGTTGCCAACATGAATCCGGCGCAAAAACATAAGGTGCAAATTAGGACGGTTTGTAAGGATGGGACTTTGGGAACGGTTAGTCCACCTTTAATTCCTCCACATGGCGTAATTCTTGAACTCGTACTATTTGGTGACCCACCCAAAATCCCAGAGGTCGTAGATTGCCATAAAATGTACTATACTGACCCACAAATTAGTTGGGTGGGATTCAAGATTTCTCGGCCAGATGTGAATGAAGGAGAGATATCTAATTTTTTTCAGTTTGAGAAGGTGAACAATGATCCCGATGTGGAAGCTAGGCTTAAAAGAGTGGAAACGGAAAATGTGTTGGTGGCGGCAAATCTTGTTGGAGAATACCCAACAAATTTTATCAATGTGGTCAATGCAGATATGCTCTTTATGGTTGGCGAGGTTGAAAATGGAACACTTAGTCCTATAGGATTTGTATTAATGACAATTCATGGCGGAGGGACACCATCGGTAGATATTTGTAAATTAGAAAATGTGCCAAGCCGGCCCTGGAACCCACTATACCAGTTTGATGCAATTATTGAACGAAACCCGCCAATCTGTAACGGTTGTCCCCCTACAGGTGAACGAAATCTTCGAAACAAGCACAAAGATGTTATCCGGGTGCAGAATCCGGTATCGGATTATCTAAATATCTTTTTTACCCAAGCATTATTTTTGGGTGGAACAAAAAAGTATACTTTGTTGGATATTAGCGGAAAAACCATCTTTCAAGAGCAATTCAAAGTAACCGAACCACAGATTGCAATCCCTATCGATAGCATTGTTCCAGGTCTCTATTTCTTGCATGTTGAATCGGAAGACGATGTTCAAACCGTTAAAGTTGTAATTAATTGACATTCACAAGTTGAATAATAAATCTTTCAGCATGAAAAGCATTTTTTGTTTTATTAGCATATGCTTTGTTTTTCAGGGTATTTCACAACCTGACATCCAATGGCAAACCACCTTTGGCGGCACATCGCATGATATAGCATTTTCGGCAACTCAAACCCAGGATGGAGGCTATATTGCAGCGGGAAGTTCTGGGTCTTCAAGCCTGTTCGGCCATCACGGTGGAAATGATTTTTGGGTGATAAAACTTAATGCTGATGGTGCCCTTAAATGGAAGAAACTACTCGGTGGAACGGGAAACGAAGTAGCGCGTTGCATCCGTCAAGATAGTGATGGTGGGTATTTCATTGCTGGATACACCGAATCAAACAACTATGATGTTTCAGGCAACCATGGCGGCTTTTATGACGGTTGGTTTGTAAAGTTGGACCCGAATGGGAACATACAATGGCAAAAGACCTTGGGCGGCAGCGGCTGGGATGATATTATATCGGCTACTCAAACGACGGACAAC
>Ga0105055_10010459_pt1 | contig 11592 bp, 7 predicted proteins | sample BON03_FD_78090 | JGI IMG/M metagenome (GOLD analysis project Ga0105055, IMG submission 78090) | Freshwater microbial communities from Lake Bonney liftoff mats and glacier meltwater in Antarctica - BON-03 | ecosystem: Environmental > Aquatic > Freshwater > Ice > Glacier meltwater | place: Lake...
ATATATATATATATATATATATATATATATATATATATATATATATATATATATAATGTGTATATATATATATATATATATATATATATATATATATATATATATATATGTTCATATATATATATACCTATTCACATGCATATATTCATATTAATATACCTGACCTGCTGGCGTCTTCATCTGTTTCATCGACGCGGGTTAAGCGAATATTTACATATATAGATATATAATACAGATATATACTTAAGGATATTTATTCATATATATACACATGTTTATTCACATGCATATTATAGTCATATATATATATATGCACCGGTGGCCCCGTCTCCTTCGCCTGTTTCGTCGACGCGTGTTCATCCAATATACATGTATATATATATACACACACACACACATATATATATATATATATGTATATATATATATATATATATATATATATATACATATTCATACATATATATTCAAATACATATGTAAACTTATTCCCACACATATATTCATATTGATATACCAGAACCGCTGGCGTCTTCGCCTGTTTCGTCGACGCGGGTTAACTCAATATTTACATATTTACATATAAAATATACACGTATACTCATGGATGTATATTCGTACATACACACATGTCTATTCACATGCATGTATTATATGTATATGTATATTTATATATATGCACCGGTGGCCCCGTCTCCTTTGTCTGTTTCGTCGATACTCGCCGGGACGCCGGCAGGGCGAGGGAGGCCGCTGCGGTGCAATTCTAAAAAAAAAAAGGAAAAGAAAATCACTCGATGTTATTCCTAGGACTCCCCCCCCGGGTAGACATGTATGTATATATCTATATATGTACATACATATGTTTTTACATATATCGATATTTAAATATGGAAGGCGAGAGAAGCCGCTGCGGTGCCAGTCTGAAATGAAAAAGAGGGTTAACCCTATAAATATATATATATATATATATATATATATATATATATATAAATATATATATATATATATATATATATATATATTCCAACGAACTCCCACCCCGCACCCCTCGCCGTGCCTCTACAGGTACTTCCACGCACACGGCCACGATTTGACCGTGTTGCTGGCTCTCGCTCTCGAGGAGGAGGCGACGACGCTCCGGTCTTCCTCCTCCGTCTACTCCCTCCGCACCAGCCAGCGCACCCGCTCTTCCGCTCCCAGCGCCGCCAGCTTCACGCCGCCCTCCACACAGCGGCTGCCCTCTCCAGGCGGCCCGCCGCTCGGCGCCGGCCAGGCCCACAGCCAGCCCCAGCCCACTTCGGCGGGCGAGGCCTCCATGGGCGGAGGCGAGTCGCGGATGCGGACTGGTTCGCTGGGGCTGTGCCGCGATGGCTCGTCGGGTGCTCGCTGCGCTTCGCTCTGGGAGACGGGGCCCTTGCACACCTCGCTCTCGCGCTCCTCGTTGTGCCCCCCTCCGGTATCTCGCGCCGGCTCCTTCGACTTGCAAGGGCTGAGCCGCGAGATCCGAGAGATTCACAGGTCAGCGTCGCAGGCGCTGCGACCACCCAGCAGTCGGGTCAACAGCGAGTTCGGACCGGCCACTTCTGCTGCCGAGGCGGCTCCTGCCCCTGCCAGGGAGGCGGCTCCTGCCCCTGCCATGGAGGTTGTGATGGGCGGGGCGGGTCGGGGGCGGTCGCGTGTGTTGCGACAGAGGACGTCCCACGCGGACGAGGCCAGGGGACCGGCTGGTACCGGAGGGGGCGGCGGGGTGCGGTTCGACCCTGTGTCCTTGGACGGGGTGGGCTCCCTCGAGGCTGGCCGCAGAATGCCCAGTGGCCAGGGCGAGTCTGCCAAGCCTGGGACTTCCACTTCTTGGCTCAAGTGGCTCGGCTGGGGAGGAGGAGCGGCTGTGGCGGCTCGGACTCGCAGTGGCTCGCGTGGCGGTCGGTCTGGCGGCAGCGGCGGCCTCACCCTCGCGGTTGGTTTCGCGCCCTCGGCTGGGCTCGGCGCGTCCCAGCCGGCGATGACTTTGGTCCTCGTCGACAAGACGCGCGCGCTGCAGGCCAGAGCCCCAAAGGCCGCCCCCTCAAAGGGCGCCCCCTCCCCGGGCGAGCGCCGGCCGTGGCAGGCGGCGGCGGCGCAGACGCCCGAGCCGACCGCGGCGCCGGCGCTGCTGAGCTCTGTCTCGGCCGGAAGCGAGTCCGCCGACGAGCCGACCGCACTTCCCGACAGCGCGCCAGCCGACCCCAGCCCGCCGCCCTACTACGTCATGGCTCGCAGCTGCGAGAGCGTGCTGGCCGTGGCGGTGGGCGGCGCTGCGCCTGCGCCGCCAGCCACGAGCGACGCGCCGACCGGAGGCAGCGCCTCGCCGCCCCCGAGCTGGCTGCCGGCCTGGCTGCGAGCGGGCGCCGCCGCCCCTCCCTTGGACGGCGCCAGCGTTGACAAGGAGGGAGAGGAGCCCTGGTGGGAGAGGCCGAATGCGAGCTCGGTGGGGAGGCCGGAGGAGGGGATGGAGGCGCGCGACAGAGGCTCCATGGGGTCCGTGCACTCCGCCACCGCGCTCGTCTAAGACGCGGGCGCGGGGCGGCGGCGGAGCGAGCTGCGGTATTTTATCGTGTAATCGCGGGCGGGAGGGGGGACAGGAGGGGAAGAGATTACATCAGTGTGCAGACGATTATTTCAAGTGCAGTACTGTGAGCTGTCAGGGGGGGGAGGGGAGCGGGACGGGTGACGTTTCTTTTGATGGAAACGTCTGTTATGTCCCTGATCGATGTTATGTGCGCTATGCTGATGCATTTGAGGATGGTGAGATGATGATGAGAAATGCGCGACGTGCGACGTCCTGACGTCCTGGGTCCTCTGCTGCCCCTGGACGTACCACTCTAGCTAGCCACTAGCAATTATTATATAATATATATTATATATCTGTATTATTAATTATTATAATTTATATCATGCGTATCATCGTAGTAGCAGTAGCAGTAGTAGTTACAGTTAGCAGTAGTTAGTTTAAATTCTTATAATTATATATCATAATAATAATTATATTATTATTATAATAACGTTATAACAGTTAACATAGCTCTACGAATGACGAATGACATATACATATATATAATTTATGACATATCGTTACTGGGCAGCAAACAAATGAGCCCCTCCATCGCGTGCCGACAGCATTCCAGCGCTCGAATTGAGTGCGCGGGGAGCTCAAGCTCCGACGAAAGTACCAAGTTAAAGCACGGTGTACCAAGCCTAGGCCTTGGGTTAACCCAAGGGCGAACGCCCTTATAGGCCTACGTTAACCGTCGGTTAACCCCTACCGCCGTATTATTATATAAATGGTTAATAGAAGACCGCCGTATTATTACATTAAAACAAAACTGGCCGACCCACACACACACTCCCTCGAAATGCCGCCAAAAACCTCACGCCCCAACGTGGCTACACCGCGTCCGCTCAAGGCGGTCCGTGCTGCGAGACCAACTAGCGCAGCGCTCTCCAAGCCGACGGGCAGAAACAAGCGCAAGATGCAGTCTCCAGAGACAAGCACTAGCGCAGCGCTCTCCAAGCCGACGGGCAGCAACAAGCGCAAGATGCAGTCTCCAGAGAAGCCCGCGGCCAAGGCACGCAGCGGTCCGCACCGGCCGGGCAAGAAGAGGAAGCGGTCGCGAGGGCGGCAGCCTCCCTCTGCTGATGCTGACGTGGAAGTCGGCTGGGAAGACGCGATGGCTGACATTTGGGACGACGACGCGCCCGACGCCTCGCTTCTCGATCCGACATTCTCCCACTTCAGCGCCTCCACACCCTCCTCTCCGACATTCACCCACTTGAGCGCCTCCACACCTTCCTCAACGCTCCCGCCGGCGTGTCCCGCGCGAGAGGCCGCGCTGCTTGGGTCGGTGCGCGAGCTCGGTGCCCTCTTCTCCGAGGTGTGCGCCGACGCCCTCGGCAAGAAGAAGGCCTACGCCCACTTCGAGCCGTGGCTCTGGACCCTGCGCGCCGAAACCGGCGACCGCGACGGCGTGGTACAGGTGCTTCCGCGTTGCGTGGCGGGCGACCGCGACCACCTCTCCGTGGCGGGGTCCCTTCTGGCCGCCAAGCTCATTGCAGCAGGCCAGCCCGAGTCGGTCCGAACAAGCTGCAAAGCGCTGGAGGATCGCGCGGCGCAGTTGGCGGACGCGGTGGAGCGGGGAGCCACGGCGCGCGGCGGCGCTGCCCAGCATGGCGACCAGAGGGCCTCGGACGCGCGGCCGTGTCCCTCTACGCACGGGGTGAGTGCCGAGCGGGTCGGACCGAGCGCGGCAGCAGGTACGGCGGGCAAGGCGCGACAGGGCAATAGGGGTCAGACCGAGGGCGGCGCGGGGCCGAGCAGCGCTGAGCTGGTTCGGCTGAGCTGCGGCGGCGTCTCTGCCGACGTGAGTGTCGCCCACCTGCGCAAGCTCTGGGCGCTCTACCGCCGCCACCACTCCGCCCCGCCGGCCGCGCCGGCCGCGTCTACGGCCCAGCGCGCGGCCTTCGTCGCCGCCGCCTTTTGCGCCCTAGCGCGGCTGCTCGCTCTGCAGGGCGGCGACGAGCGCGCGGGCGGCATGCAAGCCGCCGTGCCCGCCGCCGCGTGCGACGCACTGCGGATGGACTTTGGTGCGAGCGCCGAGGCGTTCGGCTCGCCTCTCAACACGCGCTACGGGACCTTCTGCTCGGCGGCCGCCGACGTCGATTCCGCGTTCGGCTCGCGCGGATCTTTCTTCACTCTCGCCGCGGACGAGGCGCGCGCCTACCTGGCCAACCCTCCGTTCGACTCGGAGACGGTCGTGCGGATGGTTCGGCACATGGAGTCGCTGCTCACTACCTCCGCCCGGCTGAGCTTTGTGGTGGTGGTGCCGCGGACGCCCGCCCAGGAGGGCTGGCGCGCCCTCATGGACTGCGCGTACCGGCGGGCCGACCTGACTCTGCCCCGGTCGAAACACGCCTTTGTCGACGGCGGCCAGCAGTACGGCCGCAGAGAGACGGCGCTTCGCCTCTCCAACCACGACACCAGCGTGATCTTCCTTCAGAGCGCTGCAGCGGCCGCCGACCCTGCGTCGCGGCTGACGCCCGACAAGGAGGCGCGGCTGAGGCAGGGCTTCACCGGAGGCTTCCAGATCCTGGGCGCCATCGGAGGCACGGGCAGCGCCAAGAAGCGCCCCGCCAAGAAGAAGGGTGGGCGAGAATAACGCGCGGGCGGGAGACGCGAATCGCAGAGTGAGGAGGTTCGTCTGTTGTTGTGTCCGTGTGTGTCTCGTGTTTTGCCTTGCATATAATGGCATATATACACTATTTAGAATAAGAAGCTTAAAATTTAGCATTACATTGCTTGTTGTGATGTGTGATTGTGAGATGGTACGTGAGGGGAAATGGATTCCCCAAATGTATATAGGCTTAAACCATAAGAGCAGGAGCCTCGAAGCTAGAGCAGAGATGTCAGCACACGCACACACGACCTTCCACCTTCTCGTTTATTCTTCCGTCTAGAAGTAGAAGACTCTTCCCTTATCACGCTATGCCCGTACTAAGTTATGGCCGCGGCGCCGCGCTTTCTTTGCGCCGTGAAGCGCTGCGTCCAGGCGCTGAGCTCGCTCCCTCGCCCTCGGAGCCGCGCTCCCGCTTCTTCGCCTCCTCGACAGCAGAACCAGCACCTCCAGAGCCTGCTGCCGAGACGACGTCCAACCGCGCGACCAAGCTCCCGGCGGTATCTCCGCTGAGCCCCAGGCGCAGCGTGAGCTGCGGCCGGTCCCCGCGAAGCAGCTCCACCGGAGACGAAAAAAAGAAAACCCCCTGCGACCACGGCGTCGGCCCCCGCAGCGCGCCCACGCCCGCTGTGGCCGCAGCCGCGCTGGGCGACACGGGCCCCGTCCCGAGCAGCCAAGGCGCGTCGCCTGCCGGCTCGCCGCCAAACGAAAAGTCGAGCCAGGCGCAGACGGCGTGGCAGGTCTGCGGAGGGCCGAGCAGCGGCGGCAGCTTTGCGGTCGCCGGACACAGCCACTCCACCGCCTCGCCGCCCTCGTTCGTCGCCAGCGGAAGAGCGTGCACCGCCACCGTGAATGGCTCGCCGAGGGGCGTGTGGTCCCACTGCCAGAGAGGGAGCGAGCGGTAGCGCGGCGCCTCGCCCAGAGTGTTGAAGCAGCTCACGTCGACGCCGCAGCTGGTGCCGACCGGCGCATGGCGCGCGTGCAGCCGCGGGCAGCTGAGCAGCACCGCGCGGAGGCGGACGGCGCAAGGCAGCTGCGGCGTCTCCGGTCCCACGAGCCCCCGCCGCTCTGCCAGCCGCCGCCTCCGCCCCATCTCAGCGAGGTGGCTGCCTCCCCACTGGCGGCGCAGGTGGCTGAAGAATGGCGCGACGAGGAGGAGCGCGGGCAAGGGGCCGCTGCGGGGCGCCTCGCAGCCTGCCACGCCCCTCTCTCCCTCCCCCGCATCCTCGCCACTCTCCCCCCCTTCCTCCTCCTCCTGCATGTCGATGACCTGCACAGACACGCCGCCAACGTGCAAACCCTTCCGCGCCGCACCACTCGCCCTGACGAAGCGCTCCGAGACCGCCGCCGCCGCCGCGCTCTGCTCCACGCAAGCAACTGCGCAGCCCTCTCTGGCCAAGAGCAGGCTCCATACCGGATCGTCCGACACGTCGAGCACCGCAAGAGGACTCGTCGCCGGAGCCGCCGACGAGCCCAGCCCCGAGGCTATATGCGTGCCGCCCTCCTGCGTGGGTCGCGGCTCCGTCCTGAAGCTGGCAAGCGCCAGCTTGGCGGCGGCGGCGGCGGCGGCCCAGTCAAACGTGTTGATCTCGCAAATCCGTTCGGCGCCCCAGAGCGCGTGCACCCCGCAGCTGCACGGCGCCAGCGAGGCCGGCGCCGCGGCCGGGCTGAGCTTGCCGGTGGCGAGTCCGCGGCCTCGCCGGAGTTCCAAAACGAGCTCGAGCTCATCATGTGAAGCTACCACCACGGCCTCCTCCGCCTCCTCCGACGGGCTCGTCGTTTCTCGGGGAGCGAGCAGAAAGGCTGGCGTGAGCCAGTGCTCTCGCTCGTACGGCGCAGCACGCTCCACGCCAGAGCCCTCGGCGGTCGGTGGCGCCTCCGCCGCGTCCGTCGCCCCGAGCGGCCATGGGCAGGTGGAGAGGCAAGGGAGGGATTCGTCGACGAGTGCTTCCCACCAGCACAGGAGCGCAGAGGGCGCGCCGCCCGCGAGCTTCAGGGGCGTGCCTAGGGCCCGGCGCGCCTCTGGTGGATTCTTCAGGTCGAAGGCGATGGCTGCCACGGCTGGCGAGAGCGCGGTCATCTGAGGGGGGGCAGTCGGGGCTAATAGGGTGGGGCAAGTTCGGGGAAAGGGAGTGTGGTCAGGCCCACTCGGGCGTGGGACCAGAGGCCCGGGCCAGCCCGAGGCGGAGGGGTGTGCTCGCCTGCCCGACCAGCGCGGCGCCGTTGAGTTCGACGCAGCCGACCCCGCGGCACCGCCGCACAGAATCCGGCACCACAAACGGAAAGCGAGCGCCCTCCTCCTCGCGCAGCGCCGTGCAGTCTCGGAGGAAGGCGCACGCCACGGCCTGGGCGTAGACCACGGCGCCGCGCGGAACGCACTCGGCGCCGGGCCGGAGCAGCCCCGCGGCCCAGGCGTGGCGGAGTGCGGGCAAGAGGCCCTCGCCCATAAGACGGGTGTCTAGTAACTCGTGGACGAGCAAGTCAGCCGGAGGGACCACGATGGATGAAGGGGCGGCGGCGCCGCCGCCGCCGCCGGTCCAGCCGCTCCCCTGCTCTGGCAGCACGCACTTGCTCCCGTCAGCCACCCAGCCTCTGCCGGTGGGGTCGGCTTGCACCTCGGTCGAGTGCATGCCCAAAACGGTGATCGACCCGGAGTGGCCGTTGTCGCGCACGACGCAGGCAGCAAGGCGTGCGAGGGGCGGCACCACCTCAAACGCCGTGACGCGCGCGCCCGCCTGCGCGGCGTAGCAGGCGAGCAGGCTTGATCCTGTGCCAATGTCGATGGCCGTGACGACGGTCGCCTCGCGCCCGGCGCGGATGCGGGCGACCGCGCGCTGGATGGCGCCGGCGTAGAGCCGGTTCCGATCCACATCGTGCAGCATGTCGCGATGGCCACCCCAGTCCGCCATGGTCGCTGTGGACAGCGCCACTATGTATAACGTCACAGACAGTGACAGACGCACTCGCAACACTGACGCAAACGACAAACGACCATAAACGTGAGAACGTTCACACGGACGGTGTGAACGGGCCAGTATAAGTGATCCCAAAATAGTCGTCAACTGCCTTTCATAACCTCCACTCAAAACTATAACTGCCGACAATTTTGCGGCCCGGCATAACCGACACGAGCTCGCCTGCTGGACTGCCCGCTATAGGAGCTCCGGCCAACGGACAAGAAGCAGGGATGAGCAAACAAAGAGGGCCGCGCTCGCCCATACCGCCGTCGCACGCCGGGCCGCGCTCGCCCATACCGCCGTCGCTCGCGCAGCAGAGCTCCAGCAGCCACCTACCGGCATTTCCGCGGCAGTGGAGCACAGAAACGGCCGGCGCTGGCGACGCACCAACCTCGGTGGCGGTGCGCTGGCTCGAGGAGGAGCTGGCCTTCAGCACGCTCGGCGGGTCTTGCAACCGCGAGGCTGCTGCGGCATCGGCCGCCGACGTGGACGCCGTCCAGGCGCTCGCCGCGCAAAAAAGCCCCCCGCGCGGCGGCGGCGGCGGGCCTGAGGCCCGGCCGGTAGTCCACCTGCAGGTCTCCTTCACCTTTGCGTGCGTCAAATGCGCGTCACCGCTGCTCGTGACCAACGCCGCCGCCAGCAAGCATATGGTCGTCGAGTGCTCGGCGTGCCGCTTTCTGATGACGCCAAGCTTCCCCGAGTCGGAGGCGCGGCCCATGCAGGCGTTGCTCCGCCGCGCCGCCAGCTCCATCGGCCGGGCGTCCTTCAGCTCCAAAAAGTCGCGCGGCGTGCGGCGGTGCACTGGGAGCGGCGATGATGGCAGCGAACCAAAGTCGGGCGAGGGCAGCAGCCGCGACGTCAACTCTTCCGGCGCCGCGTCCCCCGTCTCGCCGCGCGGCGCGCACCTGCAGAGTCCGCCGAGGTTCGCCCGTGGTACGCCGCCGAGCTCGCCCACGCCGCCGCCGCAGCAGCACACGTTTGCGGAGGCCAACCTGTCGCACGCGCCCAAGCCCGAGAAGGGCGAGTCGGAGGGCCATGGCGCCGTCAAGCGCACGCACTCGTTCGGCAAGGCCGTCAACGCGGTGGTGGCCGCGGCGGAGAGCGCGGCGGAGGGAGCGCGTATGCGCGCGGTGGCGATGGGCAAGAGCAGTAAGGCCGAGAGCCAGCAGACCGCCGGCTGGATGCGCCCCGCAGAGGCCCACCAGACGCGCGCCATGTCGAGCAAGCTCACGCCGCCGCCGCCGCCACCCGGCGGGCCGCCGCCGCCGCCACCCCGGGGCGCGCCGCCGCCGCCGCCGCCGGGAGGGCCGCCGCCGCCGCCGCCGCATCCACCGCCGCCGCTCAGCTTAAGAGCGCCGCCCGCGCCGCCACCCACCCCGCGCGACGGACTTGTGTCGCCGCCCCACGGCACGCGCGGGCGCTCGGCGCAGCACTCGCGCCCAAGCCCCATGTTCCCGATTGGCTCGGCGCCGCCGCCGCCGCCGCCACTGCCTCCACCAGCCGAGGCGAGGGAGAGCGACGCGCGCAAGTCGCCCATCCTGCACACGGCTTTGTCGCGCACTGCCTCCTTCTCCAAGGCGGCGTCCAGGGCGGCGGCCACCGCGGGAATGCGCTTCGCCTCGGGGATAGAGGCGGCGAGGGCGGCGGCAGCGCCCCGCGCCGTGGCTGGCGCCGAGGCTGCGCGCGCGGCAGCCGGCTCGGGCGCCGGCAGGATTGCGGCGGGGACCAAGGTTGCAGCCGCCGAGGCTGGCGCGGCGGCTAAGGCGGGGCTGCGGCGCGCTGGCTCCTTTGGGCGAAAAGAAAACCCCGCCTTGCGCCACCAGGGGGCGAGCGGCGCGCGGGGCGGCAGCAGCCGGCGCGGCTCGTCTCCGATACCGCACCTCGACGACTGCGGCTCTGCGCCGCCGTCCAAGCCGCTCTCGAGGGAGGTGACGGCGCGCTTGGGCGAGTTCAGCGAAGAGTTGAGTGGAGAGTTGGACGAGTCTGACTTCAGCGAGGACGGGGGCGAGCCGACACGCGGGCAACCGGACAATGACCACTCGGGGCGGCTCTCGGGCGGCGACTTCATTTTCTCGCTCTAGGCATTCCACGGAAACGTGCCCGACGGATGGTGACGATGGCTCCTCGCCGGCTCGGCGCACCCGGCGGAGCAGAGAGGAGATAGAGCTTAAAGAGGATCGGTCGCGAGTATAGTGTCGCTATTGAGTATTGCCGAGTGTGATGTCGGAGTTGTTATTTGTCATTGTCAATTATTGTATCGCAGGCCTAAACTAGTTTTGCTCAGCGGTATATCTATATCATGTACTCGTTGTCGTTGCGGTGTTGCAGTTTAAAAAAGATCAAAGGGGCCGGCTGTTTTCGACCCACGCCAGCACACACAGCAATCAAACATCAAACAATAAAAAAAAAATATACAACATTTTGCCACATCAACCACATACAGTACCACCATTAACATTAACGAGCGTACATGAACATGAACATGAAAACACTTTACACTTTACATTTTACGACTTTTACCATTTCCGTAATACTAAGTGTAATACGACCGCATCATTACCAAAAATATAACATATTACATATTACATATTATAAATATTATAAATATTTTAATATAACATAGTACTTTGTACCATATTACAACTACAACACACAACACTGAGTGACGCCGAGTGACAGTGACAGTGGCAACAACAAAACCACGCGAGGTTTGGGGTTTGGTGTGTTAGGGTAACCCGAGGCCGGACGGACACGGTCACGGACACGACACGCGCGAGCGCGAGAGGGAGCAGAGCAAGAGAGAGGAGACGGAGGGGCCACTGCGCGAAGTGCAGGGTACTGGGGCATCTGAGACCACGCCATTTCGCAAGCGGCCCGCGCAAGGCAAAGGCAAAGGCCAGCGGCGAGACAGTCGCAGACTTCACTGCGCCAGCTCAAATGGCTCCGTCTGCACTTCTTTCTGCGTCTAACCCCGCGCCATGCATGCTGCTGCCGCCTAAAAAAGGAACGCGCGCCAACCGCTCGGCCGCTAGGTGGCCACACAGGCACAGGCTTTTCCCTCTCTTCACGGGTGGGCCTGCCGAGTAGGTCGCCGGGAGAGCCTGTTGAGTAGGCCGCCCCGCCTGCTGCGCCGACGGAGGCTGCTGTGGATGGGTGGTCCGGCCGATCGTCTCGCTGCGAGGGCGAATCGTTCCGAATGCCCGAGGGGTGGCTAGGGCAGAGCCTTCTCGATTGCGGCCCAAACGTCTCCTGGCGCGCGGTTGGCATTTACCTTGATCACGACGCCAGACGGAGCGTAGTGGTCGAGGATGGGCACCTGCGATGGACACCACACGGGGCCACTGGTCAGCAACTCGGCCGCGGCGAACCCCGGGTGGCGAACGCGCCCGCGTGCTGGTGTTGAGGAGAGCTTCATATATATATATATA
>Ga0105055_10010464_pt1 | contig 11588 bp, 6 predicted proteins | sample BON03_FD_78090 | JGI IMG/M metagenome (GOLD analysis project Ga0105055, IMG submission 78090) | Freshwater microbial communities from Lake Bonney liftoff mats and glacier meltwater in Antarctica - BON-03 | ecosystem: Environmental > Aquatic > Freshwater > Ice > Glacier meltwater | place: Lake...
CCGCGACGATGTCGTGCCATTCCCCGACGAGCATAACACTTGATGAAAACTGGGTCCAACTCAATTGCTGTCGTACAGTCCTTCTCTGCTTCTTCAAATCTTTCAAGCTTAAGAAAGGCCATTGCACGGTTTGCAAATGGTTTTGCATCTTTTGAATTTTCTGGGAGGAAATCAATGCTCTTTGAATAAAAACGAGCAGCATCGTCGAATTCCCCAGCTTTAAAACATTCATTCCCTTTTTCTTTTTCTTTGGTGGAGAAGAAGACAGATTGTTCATTGGTGAGGTTGTTTGAATGAACTGAAGTAGTTTTCTTTGTGCGTTCTTTCCTTTCGTCAATTATTTTTTGCTTCTGGTCTACAATTTCATTTTGCTTTCGAAGAACCTCTAGTTCCTCTTTGTCCATGTTTTCCAGTTCTGATTCGACATCGAATTTCTCCCACGCTCGAAAATCATATCCAGAAATGGATTTTGTTTCTTTTTTTTGTTCCTCTTCAGTGGATGTTGAATAGGATGTTTTAACAACGGTACTGCTTCCTCGGACAGCAGGGACATTCGATCGATTCCCTAGAGGAAGTTTCAATGATTGATCGTTTATCTTCACGCGGTTCACAAATTCTTCAATCTCGCTACGAGCACATGACACTTCATCCATTGAAGGTTCGGTCCTTTGGGCCATAAAAAGTCTCCTCTCCTTCGCCGACATGCATTCCACTAGACGTTGTTCACAAGCACGCTCCAAGTCGGGCCAGCGTCCTTCCTTTCCAGACTCGAGTGCTTTAAGAATGGCATTCAGTTCTTTTCTATCCGAGCACTTTTCAATATACCCGTAATCGAGATGATCTACCGGAATACCACTGTCTTCCATTTCAGTTATAAAATGGGTTAACGCTTTTCCGTTAGTGTCTACTTTTTTAGGTCCTCGGCGGTGCGGTCCCCCAGATGCACTTGGTGTCATTTCCTCAAATTAGTCAACAACAAATAAGCCGAGTATGATTGCAGTCGATTTAACAGACAAAGAATGCAGCAAATGCGGGCGCCTTGTGGAGGAAGAGGAATGCCTAAGCATGCAGTGTGGACATTTCTTTGATAGATCATGCTTTGATTCGAACTCCATGAAATGCGCGATATGCCACGTAGTGGATATTCGAGATGATTTGATTGTAAAGGTATTTCGAACGAAGAGGGATCTTTTGCTGAAATCAAACCGTTCAGAGAGTGGCGAGATGCAGGTTGTGATAGATTTAATAGCGTCGAGTACTACGTGCAAAAATAACAAAAAAAGTGTCAAGCGTACCAAGAATAAAACCAATGCCAAGAAAGGTTGGAGCTCTGGAACTGGATATGGTGGAAGTGGCGGTGATCCTGTCCTCGATAGATCTGTACATGTAGCAAGAAGTAAACAAGTAGAGGCCGATAATAAAATGGAACATTTTGTGGGTACTATAACGTCATTAGTCAAAGGTGTTCTCAAGAACAATGGGCCTAGTAAGATCAATGCTTTAGGTGGGCAGTTGCGTAAGAAAGGATCCAATGGTTATTCTGTATGTGATGTTTTCCGTGGATATTGGCGAAACGACAGTCTCATGGATGTCACAGAGCGAGCCGTCGTGTATTCTCGCCTGCTCGAATTCTTGCAAGTTTGTCTGGAAGCTCCTTTATTCAGTACATTACAACAGCTGTTTTTTGAAGCGGAGGAATCAAGTTTAGAACCAGAAGAGATTGTTTTAAGCAGTGATGGCGATGACGCTAAACGGACATTGAAAGACCTTGGTGACAAGAAACAGAATATTATTACATGTATCAACAAGTTGAACGACCAAGGACGCCTTTTTAACAGCAATGGGGATAGTAATGAGTTTGTGGAACGTCTAGATCAATTTTTAAAGAAAGTGTCGGAAAAGCTTTCAAAAGTCGGGTATTATGCATCTGAGTTAGGGAACATTGGTCCTATGACAAGAACCGCTCGCAAAAATCTTCTTCGCTTGACTAAAACTCACGATGTGAATGACGAAAATCGAGCCACCTTGTATGTGGAGTCGCTAAAAGACCTTCAATTTCGATCAGTTTCCTTGCTAGAGCTCACAGGAAACAATTTCTTGAGCTACGCCTTTGCCTCAGAAGCTGTGTCTATCGCTTCAAGCAGCAAAGGGCGTCTGAGTCGTATTATGAAGGAGATGTCCACTATGACTAGTAGCTTGCCATTGAGTTGGGGGAGCGGTATTTTCCTTCGAGCTGATGAATCTCGCCCGGATGTTATGTGCATGATGATTATTGGGCCTCATGGCACGCCATATGCCAATGGGGCTTTCATATTTGACATTCTGCTTCCTGCTAATTATCCGAATGTTCCTCCTAAGGTGCTCCTCAAGACAACAGGTCATGGCATGGTGAGGTTTAACCCGAACCTTTATAATTGTGGTAAAGTATGTCTTTCCCTTCTAGGCACTTGGCAAGGTCCTGGGTGGAAGGTCCAAACAAGCACACTTTTACAAGTGCTGGTTTCAATTCAATCACTTATATTTGTTGATCAGCCATACTTTAATGAACCTGGCTATGAAAACATCTTGGGTACTACTAAAGGAGATGCGCAATCGAGGATTTACAACAACGACATTCAATTGCATACAATGCGACATGCTATCCTTGCTCTTATGAAAAACCCTCCTTACCTTTTTAGAGACGTACTTGATATTCACTTTCGGTTGAAAACAAAAGAGATTCGCGATCAGTGTGATAGTTGGGCCAAGAATTGCTTGGTTGGAAATCACCAGTACGTTAATGTATCCCAGGAGATATCGCGAATGTTGGGGAAATCAGCAGTATCTTCATCCTCAAGTTCAAAATTTGTCACCGTCGATTTGACCTAAACCTATCGTTTTGGAGTCCTTTTTAATTAAATTCTCTGCGGGAGATATTGCTGTAATTGAAATTCATCAAAAAGTTATAAATTATTAAATAATCAAAGAGAAGGTCGTGCAGTTGTTGTTTTGTAATTTGAAATTCAATGATAAAAAATTCCAACTTTTTATTGAGCGAAGAATGAAGGGTTCTTTGGTTGTTGCAAGGCGTGTGAGTCTTAGGAGATGTTTCGCTTCATTATCGACCAAAAATGAAATAGATCAGGTCGAAGTGGCGAGTGCACCCCCTGTAGAGATTGATACTTCAATGAAGCCAAAAGATACGGTAGCAAAACTGGACAAGTTCATCGTGGGGCAAAGAGATGCGAAACGATCGGTTGCCATTGCGCTTAGAAATCGTTGGCGAAGACTGCGTCTTGATCCAGAGCTTCGTGAGGAGATCCAACCAAAGAACATCCTCATGATTGGGCCTACTGGATGTGGTAAAACTGAGATAGCTAGAAGATTAGCTAAGTTATCGCAAGCACCTTTCGTAAAGGTAGAAGCTACGAAATTTACAGAGGTGGGATTTCACGGCAGGGATGTTGATAAGATCATTTCTGATCTAGTGGAGACGTCAATCAACCTTACGAAAGAAATTCGAATGGAAAAAGAAAGGCCGCTAGCTGAAAAGATGGCAGACAGACAAATTCTGGACATTTTAACTAGTAACTCCAGCCCTGAGACGCGCAAGTCCTTCCGGGATCTTTTACGAAAGGGTGATCTTGACACCCATACCATTAAAAACGAAGCCCCAGTTCAAGGAGTTGCGGGACCTATCTCTGGTATGTCTCTGGAAGGCAACTCGAGTAATCCGGTGAATATGAATCAGGTCTTTGCTCAACTAGGTAAAATAATGGGGCCGAAGAAAGAAACTCGAAAAATGCCAGTAAAGGAAGCTCGTAAGATTCTTGTGGATATGGAATTGGAATCTCGACTAGACACTTCCGATATCACCAGAGAGGCCATTGAGTTGGCAGAGGAAAATGGAATTGTTTTCATCGATGAGATTGATAAAATTTGTAGCTATGGAGACAGTCGAACTAGTGCGGATGCCTCCGCAGAAGGGGTACAGAGAGATTTATTGCCTTTGATTGAAGGTTGTGTTGTGCATACGAAACATGGCAACGTGAAAACAGATCATATCCTCTTTATTGCATCTGGTGCATTTCACTCATGCTCTCCATCTGATCTTTTACCCGAATTGCAAGGTCGTCTACCCATCAGGGTTGAGCTTCAAGCGTTGACTGAAGACGATTTCTTTCGAATTTTGACAGAACCAGAGGCGAATCTTGTGCTCCAACAATCCAAATTACTGGAAACAGAAGGAGTTATTTTGAAATTTGACCAAGACGCGATTCGTAAAATGGCCCATGTTGCAGCTGAAGTGAATAATACAGTGGAAAACATTGGCGCTCGTCGTTTGCACACAATTATGGAAAAGATTGTGGAAGATATTTCATTTTCAGCTCCTGATTTTGACGACTCGAAATACAAATTGACAAAATCTGAAGATGGACGAACAATCATCACCATTACGAAAGAATTGGTAGATGAAAGAGTCGGTGATTTGTTGGAGACAACCGATCTAGGAAGATTCATACTTTAAAAAAATTCAAATTTTGCATTTTGATGATGTATTTTTTTACAACAACAAAATCGATTCTCTTTTAGAATACACGTAATGGATAGAAGACATTCAACACTAATTTCTTTTTAAAAAAAGCAAGAGTATCTTGTTGAAAGAAAAGAGCCTGATAACAATCCGTGAGGTTAGAAGCAGCCTGTCAGCAATATTTTTTTATGAACCTAAAAAGGGCCGTTGATATGTTTGAGCGATTGCGAGCAGGAGCCTACCATAAGGCCAAGTTTTCAATTGATTTAAACAACGAAGACGCGTTCGAGTTAATTCAAAAAGATTTAAAAGGTTGCTCTGGGTTGTTATCTTTAATCCGTGACGAATACGAAGTTCCAGAAAAGGAATCCATTCAGATTAGGGAACCAACGATTGAACCGATGATTGAAAAAAAAAGGCCGTCGAAAAGCAGACTAATTCGTAATCCTTATTATCGTCCAAAAATTGTTTCAAAGGTACATAGCAACAAGTCCGTCAATCTTAAACAAATCAATTGGAAACAATTGGAACACATGACAGGGGAATTTCAAGACGTCCTGATTTTGGTACCCTTGTATTCACATGCGTTTGATCAAGTAGCACTGAGCATAGGTAAAACAAAACCTGAATTGGCAAAGATATTGTTAGATGGTTGGAGGAGTCAACTCGAAGTGTTGCTTTCACTTGTTGCGAAAAGTAAGGAACACATCACTGATGATTCTACGGTACATCGGTTAAATCTTCAGCTGAAGAACTGTTCAGAACATCATTTATTTTTGAAGGGTGTTTTTGATTCCAGTATTGCCAGACGAGATCATTTAAAGGAACGACGTAAATTGATGATTTCGCAAGTTGCTAATTCGGAAAAGACCAATGAAGGTCTGGATATGAAGGAACGAGATCTTGTTCAGGAAAAACAAACCCTATTGATGGAGCTTGAAAAATTGGAAAATGAATATGCTTCAGAGTGCGAGTATTTGCAACAAGACCATCGCTTGGATGAAGAAGTCGTTGAATACAAAGCCGAATTTGAAGCCTTCAATCAGGCTGTGAGAGATGTTGAAACAGTAGTAGAGCAACAAAAACTTCGAGATCTTGTGGAAGAAGACGAGATGAGAATGACAAAAGCATCTGATCTCAACAAAATTAAGAAGGTACTCAACGATTTGTCCGTTTACCGAGAGAGCTTGGAGCGCCAAAAAGCATCTTTAACAATCCCGTATGACTCAGGGGTTAGTGTAGTTCTTTCATGGGACCGCGCAGACACAGATACAGAACTAGAAACAGAAAAACGAAGGCGCGGGGCTGTAACGAAACTAAATATCCCGCTTCCATTTGTGTCACTCCTTGGTGATATATCCAAGTCAAGTTCGCGTAAGGAAAAATGGTCCGTTGTAAATATTAATAAAGCATTGGGGAGATTACATACGCTTGCAACAGCGGTAACAACAGGCTCGTATGCTGAATTCGTTTATAATTTCTTCTTTGATGAATATTGTGATGAAGGAGTGTTGGTGGGTTTTCTCACAAGTTTAGGAAGGATTCAGAAAAATCACTGCGGGGCTTGGATATTCTTAAAATTGTGTGATACTGAATTATTTCCAACGCAGTTTTATCACAAAATAGGAGAACTTTTGAAGCATTGCGTTTTCGCAGATGACGAAACTCGTTGGTTTCCCGCCGAATTAGTTGACGATGTGGAAACGCTGACGACGGGAACAAAAGTCAACATTGACGACTATATAATATTGCAGCTCAAAAACAATCTGATTCAAATCATGTAAAGAATTTTATAAAGAGTTTATCCTCTAAACCATTTTGCGAATTGGTCTCTGGCGTTTTGAGAAGCTTGAGCGATCGTGAGTTCGGCAACAGGTGTGTCAGCGCTCGGAGTGGCTCCTTTCATCAGAACTCTATTGGATACAGCCACAGGATCTGTTTCTAGAATAAGACCACCATCGACAACTTCGTCTGTGCTCAATAGAACCAAATCTAGGTTATCCAGAAGGGTTCGTTTGTCCAAGTGACTTTTTAGGATACCGTTTAAGGCGTCATACAAAGTATCCAATACATTTACTAAAATGAGTTCGTTTTCATCCAAAGCCCCGCATACAAAGAAGGCTACATCGATGCCTGATCGAAAGACGCACACGGAGGACTCGAGCATGACAACGTCCGCTTCTGATCGGGCAAATGTTCCTCTTGTCTTAGCGAAGAGATTCGTTTCAAAGTCGATTTGAGTCTTATTTTCTTTGAAGTTCTTGTCAAAGTATTTAGCATGTACTCTTGATCCATCGGTGTTGTCGAGTATAAGAATTGCTTTGATTTGTGGGGAGGTCATCTTCCTACTAAGAAAAGATTGTCGTTAAAAAATATATATATATATTTGACGTAGTTACTAGACGATGATGGAAACGACCGAGTTGGAGGCTGCCACGACCATAAGTTATAGCGCGGAGAAGGTGATAGGTAACGGATCTTTTGGAGTGGTGTTTAAGGCTACTGTTGTTCAAACAGGAGAGGTTGTGGCGATCAAGAAAGTGTTGCAGGATAAGCGGTTTAAGAACCGCGAACTGCAGATAATGCGTCAATTGGAGCATCCCAACATTGTTCAGCTTCGGCAATGTTTTTATTCTAAAGGGGAGAATGTGGACGAGCTGTATTTGAATTTGGTTTTAGAGTTTGTGCCGGAAACGATGTACCGTTTCATTCGTGCGTATCAGAAGAATAAGGAGACCGTTCCTACTCTGTATACCAAGTTGTACATATATCAACTTTGTGGTGCACTGGACTACATTCACAGTCTTGGTATTTGTCATAGAGATATAAAGCCCCAGAATTTATTGCTCAACCCTGTAGATCATACTCTCAAGCTATGTGACTTTGGCAGTGCTAAGATACTTGTCCAGGGAGAACCGAATGTCTCTTACATATGTTCTCGATTTTACCGTGCACCTGAATTAATATTTGGATCGACTGAATATTCCACTTCAATAGATATATGGTCATTGGGGTGCGTTTTTGGCGAATTATTATTGGGGCATCCTTTATTTCCTGGGGGAAGCGGAGTGGATCAACTTGTAGAAATCATCAAGGTTTTAGGAACTCCTTCTAGAGAAGAGATTGAAGCGATGAATCGCTATTACACGGAGTTTAAGTTCCCTCAAATAAAGGCACACCCTTGGGATAAGTTGTTCAGAGGAACGCCACCTCAAGGCGTGGATTTGGTTTCGAAGATGCTTGCATATAAACCCAACCTCAGAATTTCTCCCGAGGACGCGTTGTTGCATCCCTTCTTTGATGAGTTGAGAGATTCGCAATCGAAACTTCCTGACGGATCTCCTTTGCCATCATCGGTAGTGAACGCTGTCAGAGCATGTGTAAACTAATAACAATATTTATTTTCATTCTCTAGGGAGAAAAACATTAATCATTAATAAAAAACAGTCAATCCCTGAAAAACCACGTTGCTAAATCGGTGGGTTCAAAGAGTGATAAAAACAAAATATATTTCATCGTTTTAACAGAGATTTTTTTTCAAGAGCCGTTGAAAAAATGTGAAACGGCAAATTAAAAATAATGAAGGTGACTCCAGAAGACGCAGAAGAAGAAGAAGAAGAGGGAGAAGAAGAAGAAGAAGAAGAAGATAATAATGATAATAAAGAACTCGGGTTTGATGCAGACTCCGACAGTGAGATGGAAGATGCCGTAAGCACCGGAAGCGCCTCCAATACTGGACTGACAGAGAACCAAAACCGCATCCTATATATGGTGGGCCTGTACACTCATGCAGCGCGAACGGAAGACGAAAAAGAAGAATGGATTCGTAAACAAGCTCTACAGGTCTTGATATATGAGGGCATCGTTTTGCAAGTGCTTGACTTTGACTATGCTCCGAGTAGCGTATTGTTAGGGCTGAAACGAGTGTACATGAACACTTCTCAAGAAGGTAGATCTGATGTCGATTTCTTGCGGGAAGAGGAACTTTTAAATGGTTTAAAGATGAGTTCTAGTGAATACCAGCCAGTGACTTGCTATCAGATAAGCCCAAAAGGCGAGGAGCTACTGAAAAGAATTGGTAAACACGATCGGGAAGCAGTTCATGAAATGATTTTTGCTCCAGGAACAAGAGAGCTCTTGAAAGTTGAATGGCGAAATGAAGCACAAGAGTTTCATTTGATTAGTTCATCAGGTTATGCTAGAAAAAGTACCATTATGGATACTGAGGATGTCTCTTACGTATCGTCGGCATACATTCCACAATGCTTGCGACATGGAGGAAGACCTACACTTAGTAATGCACATAGAGCTCATGAGTGTGGCCAAGGTGACTCGGCAATTCGCGATGAATTGGATGAAGTTATAACTTTGAATTCCGTCTCCATTATTGTCAGTGAATTCATTCCTTTTGGTGCCAACAATATGGTGAATTTAAATCAGAATGTTGGCGCTACGGAGCGTGTACAAGGAGGATATTTCGCGCCAGCAATCGATGATGACGCTCTTGGAACGAAAGTGGAAGTCAGTCCAGGCCTGACCAGTCTGAATATTTTAGATTATACATTAGCTGACCATGTTAATATGGAAGCGTTCATTCATTTTCCCTCTCAAAATGGTATTGTGCAAGTGGAGACGTTTGGATGTTCGGTGAACAGTGATGGTACATGTTTTTATGGGATGCAAATTGAGGCCGTGATGGATCGAATCAAGGATAATATATCTTTAGACCATTTGGCAAGATTACTGGTCGATGTGCATCAAGATAGCACTAAAATTATTGATTCGGTGCTTTCGCTGCATCAAAAGAAGTTGCTTGATCTTGTATTCAATGGTTTTTCAGAATGTCGTGACAAAGTGAATCTAATTATTGCAAATGAAATAACCCCGCATCTCACAGCTGAAGAATACATGGATCAAGGAGAGTATGAGAATGAACTGAAACAAGTTTTAGGTGAAACCAAATCAGCATACGATATTTCTGAGCATGATACCTTGGTATTTGGTTCCTACGGACTTTTGGTAGCAGGACCAAATTCAAGACATCACGAACCATTATTGTGTGCATATCTTCAATTTCACTCGTCGGATTTGTTCATTCAAAATTTCTTCAGCCGGCTGTTTATGCTGCAAGATGATATGCGAAAACTTCGAAAAGAAATCGACGATGCAGATTGCGATCCGCGAGCATTTTTTGCAACCATTGACACACACACTCGACTGACTGAACAAGTGATTCTTATGGAGGAGGTATTAGGATTCATTCGAGAGGCACTCCAGGATATGGTGGTGCCACCTCAACCACCTGAACAAGCAGGGAGATCGTTATATGAGCGATTAATGATTGCTGAGATGAAAGATCAATTGATGCGTAGAGCAGCAGATCTTGTCAAGATGGTTCAAGCTAGTAGAAAACATTTGGAATTGTTATCTGGGATGATTCAAAATCTCCGTGAGAAAAAAGCCACTAGTACTCAAGAACTCGTCCAGATCAACACCAAGAACCTTTGCAGTCTTCAATTCCACAATGAGAAGACGTCCAAGTCGCTGGAGATTATTCAGGCGATTCTAGCGGGCACATTAGCATTTGACACAATCGATCGATTAACAGGTCAGTAGTCGGTTGTCAACACCCCATGGCTGAGGGTCATGGTGGAGCCATTGATGAAAAATGCAGCGACACTGTGGTTCTTTTTGAATATCACATTTTTCATCTTATTTGCAATAGTGTGCACTAGGGCGTTTCGGGCCATGACGCATAACGCTCAAGGCACAATCACTTTGCGTAACACGATGAATAAGAAGATCCATTTCCAAAATCTCCAAAAGTATCTCCAGAAGAAAGGAACTAATATATGTCAAGAAGAAAGAAACCAAGTTGGGTCGAATCTCGTGTGCACTGTCTCTTGGATCGAGCCTGATAAGAAGGATTGGGGATACTTTGCCCCGAAGATTACCATACAATACGATATAAACACGCACTTTTTAATGTATGTAGCAATCGAATACAACCGAAGATTGGCCAAAAGAAACCTAGCCTTCAATGCTGAAGAATTACATGAAAGAGTTCAATCAGATTTCCAAGCCGCAAACATATTTTAATTTGTTTTTTTCGTGGGACGCGTGCAGGCCTATTTATTTGAGGCGTTTCTCCTTAAATGAGGCGTTTCTTCTTAAATGAGGCGCAAGCACCTCACACCGTTTTCTAGTAGCGCCTCATATAAGGGGGCGGGGACCCTCCCGCGAGTGCGAGAGGGTCCCCATAGAAAAGGAAGCCCCCCTTAGAAAGGGTCTACGCTCAGTATGCGGATAGATCCCCCTATTTTTATTGTCCATACGTTTCTGAAAAGCGCCTCTAATAGTCCTCACCAGATTTCTGAAAAGCGCCTCATATAGATTATTTGAGGTGTTTGAGGCGTATGCCTCAAATACATAGGCCTGGACACGTGTGCTTTCAAAAGAGCGAACTTGTATTTCACATTTATTTAAAACAACAAAAATCGATTTTTCACTAGAAATTTATTTTCATTAAAGTAATTGCTACAGTAGGAGGAGTTAGTTAGTTATTCGTGAGTAAAACTGGAAAGTTTAAATTTTGAAACGTGTCGGTACACACCTTTCAAAAAACCAGTTTCGCAGTGGGAAAGTTGAAAAACAAAACATTAACAAACAAAACAGTAAATTAATGTCGAGCCCATATCAAGTAGCTGTAGTAAAGGATGTTGCACCAACACCAGTTGCTGCTGATCCTCGTGTTACAATGAGAGGACTTCAACCCGGCGGTTTGTACCAGAGCGAAAAGTACTGCGGAGTTGTCACCATTCTTATCGGAGTTTGCCTTTTTCCATGTGTTTGCTGCTGTCCATGTGATTCAAGGGAAGTATACATCGAACCCGGTACCGGTCGACGCGCAGTTCTTAATTAGACACGTTAGAATAATTCAAATTTATTATTATACTTTAGGATAAGCATTCACTGGAGTTACAGCTGGATAAGCATTCACTGGAGTTACAGCTGGATAAGCATTCACTGGAGTTACAGCTGGATAAGCATTCACTGGAGTTACAGCTGGATAAGC
>Ga0105055_10010466_pt1 | contig 11588 bp, 10 predicted proteins | sample BON03_FD_78090 | JGI IMG/M metagenome (GOLD analysis project Ga0105055, IMG submission 78090) | Freshwater microbial communities from Lake Bonney liftoff mats and glacier meltwater in Antarctica - BON-03 | ecosystem: Environmental > Aquatic > Freshwater > Ice > Glacier meltwater | place: Lake...
CCCCCAGCACCAGGCGCCACAGCTGGGGCGCGCGGCGGGCGGAAAAGATGAACCTGTCAAAGGGGGTCTTGCGCATCGGCCTGCCTGTTTTTTCGGCAAGCTAGCGGGGCGGGAAGGTCAGAGCAATCAGCCTTGTGAAAAATCGCCCGCTCGCCTATTCCAAATCGTGACACAGACCGAGGGAGGCCACCATGCGACACGGCAAAACCGACAAATCCAGACTGCCCAGCCGCCATGTGACCGAGGGGCCATCGCGGGCGCCGCACCGGTCGTATTATTACGCCATGGGCCTCGACCAGGCGCAGATCGAACAGCCCTTTGTCGGGGTCGCCACCTGCTGGAACGAGGCGGCGCCGTGCAACATCGCGCTCAACCGTCAGGCCCAGGCCGTGAAGCTGGGGGTCAAGGCCGCCGGGGGCACCCCGCGCGAATTCACCACGATCACCGTGACCGATGGCATCGCCATGGGACATGAGGGGATGCGGTCGTCTCTGGCCTCGCGCGAGGCAATTGCCGACACTGTCGAGCTGTGCATGCGTGGCCATTCCTATGACGCCCTTGTCGGGCTGGCGGGGTGCGACAAGTCGCTGCCCGGCATGATGATGGCGATGATTCGGCTGAATACGCCGTCGGTGTTTCTGTATGGCGGGTCGATCCTGCCGGGCCGCGCGCCCTCGGGGGCCGATCTGCCCGAGGAATACGCCAACCGCGACCTTACCGTGCAGGACATGTTCGAGGCCGTCGGCCGCCACCAGAACGGCACCCTGTCGGATGCGGCGCTGGAAATTCTTGAACGCGTCGCCTGTCCCAGTGCCGGGGCCTGTGGCGGCCAGTTCACCGCCAACACCATGGCTTGCGTCTCGGAGGCGATCGGATTGGCGCTGTTCAATTCGTCAGGCGCCCCCGCGCCCTATGAATCCCGCGATCAGTATGCCCAGGCATCCGGTCAGGCCGTGATGAACCTGATCGAAAAGAACATCCGCGCCCGGGACATCGTGACGCGCAAGGCGCTGGAAAACGCCGCCCGTGTTGTGGCCTGCACCGGCGGGTCCACCAATGCCGGTCTGCATCTGCCCGCCATGGCGCATGAGGCGGGGATCGATTTCTTCCTTGAGGATGTGTGCGAGATCTTCAAGGACACCCCCTATTTCGTCGATCTGAAACCGGGTGGCCAGTTCGTGGCCAAGGATCTGTACGATGCAGGTGGCCTGCCCGTGGTGATGAAAGAGCTGCGCAAGGCGGGGCTGATCCACGAGGATTGCATCACCGTGTCGGGCCGCAGCATCGGCGAAGAGCTTGACCTGATCACCCGCAAGGCCGATGGCCGGGTCATCTACCCCATCGACGCGCCGTTGTCCAAGACCGGCGGTGTTGTCGGCCTGAAGGGCAATCTGGCCCCCGAGGGCGCCATCGTGAAGGTGGCGGGCATGACCGGGCAGGAACAGATGTTCCAGGGCCCCGCCCGGGTGTTCGAATGCGAGGAAGACGCCTTTGCCGCCGTGCAGGCGCGCACCTACAAGGAAGGCGAGGTTCTGGTCATCCGCAACGAGGGCCCCGCCGGTGGCCCCGGTATGCGCGAGATGCTGAGCACCACCGCCGCGCTGTCGGGCCAGGGAATGGGCAAGAAGGTGGCGCTGATCACCGATGGCCGCTTCTCAGGCGCGACACGGGGGTTCTGTGTCGGCCATGTCGGCCCCGAGGCGGCCCTGGGAGGGCCGATTGCGTTGGTCAAGGACGGCGACATCATCACGCTGAACGCGCTGACCGGCGAATTGTCGGTGGATCTGAGCGATGACGAGATGGCCCAGCGCCGGGCCGACTGGAAAGGTCCGCGCGAAACCATCTATACCAGCGGCGCGGTATGGAAATTCGCCAAGCTTGTCGGCCCCACCTACAAGGGCGCCGTCACCCACCCCGGTGCTGCCGAAGAACGCCACATCTACATGGATCTGTAACACCGGCTGGGGGCGCGTGTTTGCCCCGCAGTAACCTTTTTCGCCTAGCGGTGGAGGGGGCGAGAGAAAGGGCGCGATGATCAACGGTCTGTTCCTGAAGGTTGGTCACATGATCGATACCCGTGTGCTGCGGCGCTGGTCGCGGCTGGGCAATCGGGCGAATGCCCTCGATCTGGCCAGCCTGCGCCGATTGCGCAACAAGGCCGCCGCCTTTCGCCGCCGGATGGACCGGATTCTGCACGCCGCCGATGGGCGCCTTGCCCTGCCCCATATGGGCAGCAACGCGATTCAGAAGCCTCTGGGCACCGACTGGGCCTATCGCCCCGAACCCTGGCGCGGCTCGCTTCCGCTGCCCGGGCAGGTGGCGGTGGAAAGCCGCACCCAGATCGGGCGCGAGGCAACGATCTTTCACGATTGCAAGGTGTCGGAACTGACCTATCGTCAGGTGCGCAACCTGCGCGAACAGGATCTGGCGCCGTTCGGCCTGCGGATGGATGTGTTCCGGTTCGACGGGTCGTTCCTGTCGCTGGTGATCGACCTGCCCAGCGACGGGGTGAAGGGGCTGGAAAAGCGGCATCTGATCCGGATGGACACCATCGTGGAACTGGAAAAGCCGCTGGAAATCTTTGCCCGCCTGAATGTGCGGCACGGGCCGAACACCGAACAGATCGTGCGCGAACTGCCCCTGACGGGCGATGAGATGAGCGTTGAATTCGATCTTGCCTATACCCGGCTGAACGAAAAGCGGGTTGAAAAGATGTGGCTTGATCTGATCTTCGAGGGCCCCGAGATGAACCAGATCACCCTGCGCGACCTGACCATCACCCGCCGCCCCCGCGCCGAAATCTGAGAGCCGAGGAACCCGCGATGTCCGAATTCGAGCTGACCCCGATCCGTATCCTCAACGGCACATGGGAAGGCACGCTTGCCCGCACCGATGGCGATTGCGACCCGCAGATCATCGTCACCCATCGCCAGCAGCCACTGTCGGGCATCACCGTCACCCCCGATCCCGCCACGCCCGGCCACTGGCGCCTCAACGTCCCGATTCCCGCAGCCGCCCTGTCCGACGGCGTGCAGACCTTCCTGATCAGCGAGACGACGGGCGACCGGCAGATCGGGGCCTTTTCCATCGCCATGGGCGACGCGCTTGAGGCGGATATCAGGACCGAGGTCGACCTGCTGCGCGCCGAACTCGACATGCTGAAGCGGGCGTTCCGTCGACACTGCGTCGAAACCGCCTGACCGCCCTGGCAATGACGCTGCGTCGGGCGTGACTTGACCTGCCCGATTGCCGAGGATCGGCGCGCATCGAAAGGCAGGCCATGACCGAATATCCACACCTTCTGGCGCCGCTTGATCTGGGCCATGTGACGCTGAAGAACCGGGTCCTCATGGGCTCCATGCACACCGGGCTTGAGGAAACGCGCGACTGGAACCGGGTGGCCGAATTCTATGCCGCCCGCGCCCGGGGCGGTGTCGGGCTGATGGTGACCGGGGGCATGGCGCCCAACCGCGAGGGTGGCGTGTTTCCGGGGGCGGCGGGGCTGTTCACCGCCGACGACATCGCCAACCACCGCATCGTCACCGACCGGGTGCACGACGCGGACGGGCGCATCGCGATGCAGATCCTGCATGCCGGGCGCTATGCCTATTCGCCCGACTGCGTGGCGCCCTCGGCGGTGAAATCGCCCATCTCGCCCTTCGCCCCGCGCGCACTGGACGCAGCAGGCGTCGAGCAGCAGATCGCCGACATCGTCACCGCAGCCCAGCGCGCCCGCACGGCAGGGTATGACGGCGTCGAGGTGATGGGCAGCGAAGGGTATTTCCTCAACCAGTTTCTTGTCACCCACACCAACCGGCGCACGGATGACTGGGGCGGCCCCTACGAAAACCGCATGCGCCTGCCCGTCGAGGTGGTCCGCCGGGTGCGCGCGGCGGTGGGGCTGGATTTCATCGTCATCTATCGCCTGTCGATGATCGACCTGATCCCGGATGGATCAACCTGGGACGAGGTTCTGCAACTGGCCCGGGCCATCGAGGCAGCGGGCGCCAGCATCCTCAACACCGGCATCGGCTGGCACGAGGCGCGGGTGCCCACCATCGCCACCTCGGTGCCGCGCCGGGCATTTTCATGGGTCACGGCCAAACTGATGGGGCAGGTGTCGATCCCCATCGTCACCAGCAACCGCATCAACACCCCCGAGGTCGCCGAACAGGTGCTGGCGCAGGGCTGCGCCGACATGGTCAGCATGGCCCGCCCGTTCCTGGCCGACCCCGATTTCGTGGCCAAGGCGGCGGCGGGCCGGGCGGCCACCATCGCGCCCTGCATCGCCTGCAACCAGGCCTGCCTCGATCACACCTTCAGCGGAAGCTGGCGTCCTGCCTCGTGAATCCGCGCGCCTGTCATGAAACCGAACTTCGGGTCGAACCGGCATCGGCCGCGCGCCGCATCGCCGTTGTCGGGGCCGGACCGGCTGGACTCTCGGCAGCGCTGACCGCCGCCGAGCGGGGCCATGCCGTGACGCTGTTCGATGCGTCCGACCGGATCGGCGGACAGTTGAACATGGCGCGGGTCATTCCGGGGAAAGAGGAGTTTCACGGGCTGGTGGAGTGGTATGAAACCATGGTCGCCGGGTCAGGCATCGTTCTGCGGCTGGGCATGACGGCCACCGCCGACGATCTGGCAGACCACGACGAAGTCATCGTCGCCACTGGCGTGCTGCCCCGCGATCCGGCAATTCCCGGGCAGGACGGGCCGAACGTGTTGAACCATATCGACGTTCTGCGCCATGGCGCACCTGTCGGGCAACGGGTAGCCATCGTCGGGGCAGGGGGCATCGGGTTCGACGTGGCCGAGTTTCTGGCACAGGCGGGGGACAGCCCGACCCTGCATCTTGACGATTGGCTGGCCGAATGGGGTATCGGCGACCCGGCAGATGTGCGCGGCGGATTGCGGGCGGAAGGGCCGCGCCCGGAAGCCCCGGCGCGCAAGGTGACGCTGCTGCAGCGCAAGGCGGAAAAGCTGGGCAAGCGGTTGGGCAAGACCACGGGGTGGATTCACCGCGCCGCGTTGCAGACGAAAGGGGTGCAGATGATCGGCGGCGTGAACTATGAATGGATCGACGCCGAGGGGCTGCACGTCAGTTTCGGCGCGGCGCGCGAACGCCCGACGCTGATCGCGTGCGACACGGTGGTCCTGTGTTCGGGGCAGGAGCCGAACCGCGCGCTGGCCGACGAACTGGCAGAGCGGGGCATTGCCTGTCACATCATCGGCGGCGCCGATGTGGCCACCGAACTGGACGCCAAGCGCGCCATCGATCAGGGTACGCGGCTGGCGGCTAGACTCTAGGGTTCGCGCGCACCGTGTTGCGCCCGCGCTCGCGCATCCAGATGATCAGCCCCGACGCCACGATGATTGCGGCGCCCGCCAGCGTGAACCCATCAGGCACGTCGCCGAACACCAGATAGCCCGCCACCGTCAGGTACAGCATGAACGAATAGGTATAGGGCATCAGCGTGCTGGACGTGGCATAGCCATGGGCGCGGGTCAACCATTCATGCCCGACCCATGCCGACAGCCCCAGGGACAACATCAGCACCCAGTCCAGGGATGTCGCCGGGTTGGTCCAGGTCAGCACCGCCAGAGGCAACATGGCCACGGTACCCACCAGCCCCACATAAAGCTGCATCGTCTCGATCGCTACCACACCCGACAGCTTGCGCGTGATGATCGAATACATCGCCATGGCGAAGGCATTGTAGAGCGGCAGCAGCGCCCACCAGGTGAATTCCTGACCGAAGGGGCGGATCACCACCAGCACCCCGGCAAAGCCCAGAAAGATCGCGCCCCAACGCCAGGCCCCCACCTTTTCGGCCAGGAGCGGCATCGACAGGGCGCAGACAATGATCGGCGCCGAAAACATGATCGCCGAGGTCACGGTCAGCGACAGGTATTTCAGCGCGATGAAATTCGACACGGTGGACGACAGCAGGAACAGCGACCTGAGCAGCACCAGCCCCAACCGCTCGGTGCGGAAGCTCTCGGCGCTCAGCCCGCCGCGCATCAGCCCGAACAGCGAGATCGCGAAAGCCCCGGCATAGCGCACGAAGGCCAGTTGCAGCGCCCCGATCCCGGCCAGCACCAGCCATTTCACCGAAGTATCGACCGCCGAGAACGCCAGATAGGCCGCCAGCATCATGGCGATGCCCAGTTCCGGGCGGTCCTGGTTGGCACGGGCCGGGGCGCGGCTCATGTGCTACTTGAACTTGGCCGCGTAGAAATCGACCATCTCGGGCACCAGCCTGTCGCCCCACCCGTCATCTACCGCCATGCCCAGGGCGGTGCGGGCCGCCGTGCTCATGATGCTGTCGGCGCCTGCGTCGCTGGCCATCTTGGAATAATAGCCAACGTCCTTCTTGGCGTTCACGATGGCAAAGGCCAGCATCTGAGGGTTGCCGTCAACGGCATAGGCCTTGACGAAATCCATCATTCCCGATTTCAGCGGCCCCGCCGACATCACATCATACAGCGACTGGCGCGGCACGCCCATCTTGTCGGCCATGGCAAACGCCTCGGCCATGGCATTGGCGGTGGTCATGGCGAAAAAGTTGTTGATCAGCTTGATCGTGTGGCCTGACCCCAGCGCACCAAGGTGAAACACGTTTTCGCCCAACTGGTCCAGTACCGGTTTCACCTTGTCGAACGCCGTCTTGTCGCCCGACCCCATGATGTTCAGCTTGCCCTCATAGCCGTGGGACGGTGTGCGCCCCAGCGGCGCGTCGAGGTATGTGGCACCGGCGTCGGCCACCTTTTCGCCAAGCATCAGGGTGGACGCGGGCAGCGAGGTGCCAAAGTCGATCACCACCTTACCGGGCTTCAGTCCCGCAATCACGCCATCGTCGCCCAGCATGCGGGATTCGACCTGATCGGACGTGCCCATGCACAGCATCACGATGTCACTGGCGGCGGCCAGATCGCAGGCCGTCGCAGCCTCAACCGCACCATTGGCAACCGCCTTGTCCAGACGGGTGCGGGTCTTGTTGCCCATCACGGTCAGGTCATGGCCCATGTCCTGCAAGCGCTGCACCATCGCCGCGCCCATCAGGCCGAGGCCGATAAATCCGATCTTGCTCATGCCAGTTCTCCTGTCTTTTCCAGTATCAGGGCCGCGCCCCGGCGGCCCAACTCGTCGCTGCATTTCGCGCCCGCGCCATTGCCCGCCGTGCACACCGCCACACGGTCGCTGAGGTGGCGGATTTCGGGAAGGCGGTCCTTGCTCCATGTTGTGACGCAGGCATCCATGGTTACGCCCTGAACGGCAAGGCCGGGCATCAGATCGCGGATCATCTGTTCCAGCCTGTCGCGCACCTGTGGGTTGCCCCCGGACCGGAACCAGTCGTTGATCGCGGCCAGTCCGTCAAGTTTCACATCCTCGGGGTCGCCGCCCAACTTTACATAGGTCTTGCCATCCGGGTATCGGATCGGGGGCAACAGGTAAGGATCTTCGGGCGCCTGCCAGATCAGCGTGGGCATGGCGGAAAGGCGCGCCACCTCGGCCTTGTCCACCTCGAACAGCGCCACGGTGCGGGCATAGACATCGTTGACTGGCGCGCGGGCCAGCAGCGCGTCGGTCATCCCGCCTGCGGCCACCAGCACATGATCGAAACGCAATTCGCCCGTGTCGGTGGCAATGCGAACATGATCGGCGCGTTCATCGATGCCGTGGGCGGTGATGTCCAGCACCTTTGCCCCATGTTTCACCGCCGCCGCCCCTTGGGCCGCAACAAGGCGGCGGGGGCTGATGTGGCCGGCCATGGTGGGCTCATAACTGGCCAGATAGCTGTCGGGCAGGCGGAAGAACGGGAAGCGCCGGGTCAGCATTGCCGGGTCCAGCCATTCGGGCGTGACAGCGTGCAGCGCGCAACCATCGCGCAGCTGGGACAGCCACAGCCCATCGCCCGCCATCATCGCGCCGGTTTCGGTGAAGAACGCGATGCCACTGTCGGCCTCGATCCGCCGGTAGCGATTGATCGAGGCGACGGACACCTCGCTCCAGAAGGGAATCAGTGCGCATTTACGGGTGATGCGTCCTTCATCGTAATGCGACCCGAACACGCCCCGGTGGGTGCGCTTGTCCGCCGGTTCGCCCGGGCCGATCAGCGTGACGGGCACGCCCGCCATGGCCAGATGCCGGGCCGCGGCACTTCCGAACAAACCGCGCCCAAGCACGGCGACATTCACTTTATCGTCTCGAAAGCGCGGGCCTTCAGCTTTTTCTGAATCTCGTAGATGGTGAAATTGTCGCTGGGCAGGGGGGCGGGAATGCGCGCGCCAAGGCTTTGCACCCGGGGCGTCAGGGTGGGTTCGCCGCAGAGCAGGCGGGTGTCGTAGTCCTCGATCCCGTTCCATTTGGTCAGCGACCCCATGATCGGAAACGCATCGCCCGCCATCATTTCATAGAACAGCAACCGGCGGTCGCGATCAGACCTGTTCACCGCAGACCCATGCACGATGCGCCCGTGGTGAATGCTGATCGACCCGGCTGGCCCGGTCAGCGCCACGGCGTCTTTCATGTCGTACCCGCAAGCGGTAAGGTCCATGGCGCCGGCGAACACGCCATCGACATGATGATCCTGAATCGGGTGCTTGTGGCTGCCCGGAAACACCATCAGCGGGCCATTCACCATTTCCATGTCGTCCAGGATCACGGCGATGGCCAGCACGTCGTCGTTGGTGTGGGGATAGAACGCGAAATCCTGATGCCATTCCACCGCCGCGCCAAAGCCCGCCGATTTCATGTTCAGCTTGGTGGTGTGCAGGCGCAGCGCCGGGCCGATCAGATCGCGCGCCGGGGCAAGGACGTGGTCGGAATACATCAGATCGCGCATCACGTCGCTGTGGGTATGGGGCAGTTTGATGCGCCGGACGCGGGGGGATTCGGGGGTGTGGGAATCCTCAAGATCGATCTGGTCGGTGCTGGCGGTCAGGTCGCGCGACCGTTCGACATAGCGGGCGATCTCGCTGCGGATACTGGCGATGATCGCATCGGGAATCCGGCTTTCCAGCACCAGATAACCGTTTTCGGTATAGAATTCGATCTGGTCGGGGGTCAGCGTTTCGGCCATTGCAACCATCCTTCAATCGGGTTTCAGGGCATCGAGATGTGGCAGGATGACTTGCGGTACACCAAGCCCGGTATAGGCCTCGAACGTGCGCACTGCCATGGCACGGAACAGATCGAAACCGGTGATGCAGTGCAGGCCGGCGCGCCCTGCCCTGATCAGAAAGTCGGTGTTCGTGGGGGTATAGACGGCATCAAAGGCCCAGGTCTGCCCACCGATCAAATCGGGAGCGAACGCGCTGCCCGGGTATTCGGCCATGCCCAGCGGGGTCGCGTTGACCAGCCCGTCCGCAGTGCGGATCAGGTCGGCTGCGGCGTCCATCGCCACGGCACGCCCACCGCTGCCATGGGCCAGAGCCCTGGCGCGGGCAGGATCGGTATCGCAGATCGCGAGGTCACTCGCCCCCAGTTCGATCAGCGCCGGGGCCAACGCCTGGGCCACGCCGCCCGCGCCCATCATCACGACGCGACCGGGGGTCTGCCCCTGAGCGGCGAAGGCCGCGAGAAAGCCGGTGTAATCGGTGTTTTGGCCTGTGAGGTGCGGCGCGAAGACCAGCGTGTTGCAGGCCCCCAGATGCACCACCTCAGGCGCCATCCCGGGGCCAGCATAGCGGCGCGCCTCGGTCTTGAAGGGGTGGGTGACGGTCATCCCGGTCCAGCCATCCTGACGGGCCAGGTTCAGGGTGTCGTCGAAATCGAAGCCGTCGATATGGGCGGTGTCGAACAGGGTGAACTCCAGCGCCCATCCCGCCTGATCGCACATGATCTGCAACGCCTTTGGCAGCCGCGTGCGGCTGATGTGTTCGCCGATCAGTCCGGCGCGCAGGGTGGTCATGCCGCCACCAGTTGCGCGATCAGCGCCGTTTCGGCGGCCAGGGCAACGGCGAGGGTTTCGCGGGCATCGGCGGCGTCGATCAGCGGGCTTTCGCGCCCGTCCAGGACCGCGATGAAATGGGTCAGTTGCGCGGCCAGGGCATCGGTTTTCGTCGCCGCCTGCCTTTCGGCGAACGGCGCCTCGGACCAGTCCGCCACACCCCGCCACAGGGTCAGCGAGGGGAAGGAAACAGCGCCTGTCGTACCAGTGGTGAACAGCATGTCCTGCCCGGTGGTGGCGATATTGGGGTTTTCGCCGGTGCCCGCCTCGAACCCCCAGGGGCTGGGCGTCGTATCGGCAAAGGCAAGGCTGGCCACGGCGCCGCAGCGAAATCTGAGGGACAGGATACCGCTTTCCACCCGCCCCACGCCGCGCAGATCGGCCCCGCCCAGCGCCTGCACCTGTGCCACATCGCCCAGCACGAAGCGCAGGATGTCGATGTCATGCACCATGTTCAGCATCACGGGGCTGCCTTCGCTGCCCTGCCGCCAGGTGGTGAAATAGGGGTCGGGTTTCCTCATCGCCCAGAGGCAGGTCGCCATCACCGGCCGCCCGATGGCGCCCCCCCGCACCATGGCGCGCAGGGCCTGCACGCAGGCATGGTGGCGCCGGTGATGCCCGGTCAGCACCGCAAGCCCGGTATTTTTTTGCGCGGCGACGATACGGTCGGCCCCGGCCAGATCGGCCGCCAGCGGCTTTTCCACGATACAGGGCCAGCCCCGCGCCAGCGCCGCACAGGCGTGATCGGCATGCAGGCCTGAGGGGGTGGCAAGGATCACCCCATCCAGCGGCACATCCACATCGCCCAGCGCCCCAAACCCCGGTGCATCGTAGCGGCCCCGCAACGCGGCATCCGGTTCGATCACCGCCGCAAGCGTCGCCCCCGGATGGGCCAGAACCGCAGCGGCATGGCGCGACCCGATCAGGCCAAGACCGGCAACCGCGATGCGTTTCACATCACCGCCCCGATCTGCCATGGCACGAATTCGTAATCGCCAAGGCCCTGCGCCTCGGACTTCGTTTTCTCGCCCGAAGCCACGCGCAGGATCATCTCGTAAATCTCGCGGCCCTTCACCTCCAATGTCACGCCCTCGCTGAGCATTTCGCCGGCGTTCACGTCCATATCCTCGGTCATGCGGCGATACATCTCGGTGTTGGAGGACACCTTGATCGTCGGTGCGGGTTTTGACCCGAAGGCCGAACCACGCCCGGTGGTGAAAACCACCACCTGACAGCCCCCGGCGATCTGGCCGGTCACACTGGCAGGGTCATAGCCGGGGGTGTCCATGAAGGTGAAACCCCTGGCCTTCACCGGCTCGGCATATTTGTAAACGCCGGTCAGGGGCGAGGTGCCGCCCTTGGCCGCCGCGCCAAGAGATTTCTCAAGGATCGTGGTCAAACCGCCCGCCTTGTTTCCGGGGCTTGGATTGTTGTCCATGTTGCCCTTGTTGCGCTGGGTGTAATCCTTCCACCAGGCGATCAACCCGATCAGTTTCTCGCCCGTGGCGCGATCCACCGCCCGGCGGGTCAACAGGTGTTCGGCGCCGTAAATCTCGGGCGTTTCGGCCAGAACGCCGGTGCCACCCTGGGCCGCAAGCAGATCGCAGGCATGGCCCAGCGCCGGGTTGGCGGTGA
>Ga0105055_10010468_pt1 | contig 11586 bp, 10 predicted proteins | sample BON03_FD_78090 | JGI IMG/M metagenome (GOLD analysis project Ga0105055, IMG submission 78090) | Freshwater microbial communities from Lake Bonney liftoff mats and glacier meltwater in Antarctica - BON-03 | ecosystem: Environmental > Aquatic > Freshwater > Ice > Glacier meltwater | place: Lake...
GATGACATTCTGCCACTAGTCCGAAGCACACATCCCAATCTAGAACTACATGTTACCGGATTCAATTTGCCTGAAGCTATATTCGATCTCTCCAAAACATTAAGCTGGCTCAAAGTTCACCAATCGATAGATAACATTCAAGATTTCGTTGACTCTGCAACCCTAACTTGTTGGCCTTTTCGCTTAGGAGGTGGAATCAAGACAAAAATCCTTGAATCGATGGCTCTCGGTAAGCCAGTAGTGACGACAACCATTGGTGCAGAAGCTTTAAGTGAGTCTCAAAAGGAGGGAATTCTCATTGCAGATAGTGCTGAAGGTTTAGCTTACCACATTAGTTATCTACTCTCATCTCCTGAAGAATGCCTAAGACTTGGTGCAATCAATCACCAAGTAGCTATCACAGAATTTACTTGGGAAAACCGTGCAAATAATTATATTGATATCTATAAATCTGCTATTCACAGAAATTCTAGAATATAAATTAAGCTATTAGTTAAACAGTTGACAGTTGACAGTTGACAGTTGACAGCGAAGTTGTTAAGGGGGAGTTTAAATCTCCCACTTAACAACTATCTACCTAAGTGCAGGGGCTTTAAACCCCTGCACTTAGGTAAAATCTTGAAAATATTTGCAGCCGATTTAAATGATGAAAGTTTTGTTAGCTGGATATCTCTTGGGTCAAGGTGGAATTCAAAGTCACCTGAAATGGTTGGCTAAGTCTTTAGGTGAAGAAGGTGTGGAAATTTTAGCTCTTTCATTGGGTGAGTTTCAATCATTGACTGCCGAACTGCAAGATTTAGAAAAGTTTCAAGACTTTAACGTTCGCTTTATTTATCTAGGTGCTGATGAAAAAGGAGCAGTTAATTTAAAAACATCAAAACTTCTGCGTTTGGTACAGATCCGAACGATTATTACCAAATTTGCACCAGATGTTTATTTAGCAGTTGGCACCGGATGGAATCTATTTATCCCACCACTATTAGCTGCGACCAAAACCCGACGAATATTCTTTGAAGTTATGTCAGGGGTTCCTAGTGGCTGGAGCGATTCCCGCTGGGTAGCCCGATGGTGCTTTGATGATATAGTTGGTCAGTCACAAACAGTCGCTGCAACTTTTGCACGATGCTTTGGATGGAAGAAAACAATCTTAGCAATTCCGGCGATGCCAGAACCACTGGAGTTAACGGCCGTTTTACCGACTGTTGTGGCGAAGAAAATTCCGCTCGGCACAGCTAAAGCGGCTCTGTTTAGTCGCTTAGCACCCCACAAGCAGGCATTTTGGCTAGTGCAGCAATGGGACTTACTCAAAGATATATTAGGGGAGCTGCACATTCATGGTAGTGGTCCAGAAGAGTCTCTAATTAGAGAATATATTGCAACCAAAGGTATTGGAGATCGAGTTAAATGCTTAGGTCGTTATCCAGAAGGACAAGCTTATGTTGATTTGCTCAGTAGCTACGATTTGACTTTGTTACCGACGATTGGAGCTGAGGGTGCGCCCCTAGTTTTGTTGGAATCAATGGCTTGTGGTGTTCCCTTCGTGGCTTTTGGAGTAGGTGGCATCCCTGATTATGGAGTTGGTAATCCTAATGTGGCGATTGTCGCCCCGCAGCCAGAGTTATTTATCTCTAGTATCAGACAAATGTTGTTTAAGTTAAGTGAGTGTGAGATCGATCGACAAGCACTACAACAGTTTTATTTTCAGCACTATTCTTATACAGTTTTGAAAAAAGCCTGGTTATCCTATTTGTATGGCACTTAAATCATATTTCTAGTATTACCATTGATGAAATAAATTTAAGCAGTTAAACTCCATGAGGAGAATATCTTAAAATGAAACGTTTTATTTCAGTACAACTTGGTGCTAGACATAGTTATGCAGTTCCTAGTCTTTTAGAAAAATCTGGAATGCTAGAGTCTTTTTATACCGATCTTGTTGGCAATGCTGGGTTTGGCAAGATTTTATCACGAGGAGGAGCTTTGCCGATTATTGGCGATCGGCTTAAACTTTTGGCTGGTCGGCAAGTGCCAGCTAAAATTCTACCGCTTACTCACACTTTTAGCCTACCAGATTTGCGTTGGCTGGTACGCAGAACTCTAGCAGATCCAGATCCTAGCGAAGAATTTCAGTTATCCTGCTTGAAATCTCTAGAGTTGGGAAATGCGATGGTTCGGGCTGGATTTGGTAATGCAACTCACCTTTATTCAATGCTAGGAGAATGCCCGCCATTGTTAATTGCCGCCAATCAACGCGGACTAAAAATAATTTCTGAGGTATATATTCTGCTAAGCAGCGATCGAATTGTGGCAAAAGAGCGGATAGATTTTCCAGATTGGGAACCTGCACCACCCGACTATGAAACGATCCGCAAACAGCTATTTTCAGAAGATGTATTACTAACCAGAACTAATTTTTTTATCTGCCCGTCGCAGGCTGTACAAAGCGACTTGGTGCAGAATTTTGGGATCTCAGTCGAAATAACCGCTGTTGTTCCCTATGGAATGAAATCAGGCTGGCTTGACATCAAACAAAATACAATCCCTCAGCGGATCTTATTCGTTGGATCTGCCAACCTTCGCAAAGGAATTCACTATTTAGCAATGGCGGCGGAGCAACTGTATCTATCTGGCTATCGATATGAATTTCGAGTAGCAGGTGATGTTGAACCATCTGTTTTGGAACAACCTGTATGCAAATATTTGACTTTCTTAGGGCGAATCCCCCGCACCGAAGTTTATCAAGAATTTGAAACTGCTGACGTTTTTGTTTTACCCTCATTAGCTGAAGGTTCAGCAGGAGTGACCTATGAAGCATTAGCAGCAGGGCTTCCGGTTGTTACCACCAAGGCTTCAGGTTCGGTAGTTCAAGATGGTATTCAAGGGCATATTGTCGCAGAGCGAGATCCTGATGCTCTAGCTCAGGCGATCGTCAATATTATTGAAAACCGCGATCGACGAGAAAAAATGGCGATCGCCGCACGCGATCGAGCCAAAGATTTTTCTAGCGATCGATATGGAGAACGTTTAATCGCCGCACTTAAAGCAATTAATTAACTTATGACATTTACTGTAATGATCGCAACTCGCAATCGTATCGATGATTTGCGTAGAACTTGCGAAAATATTAACACATGGTCTCCACAACCAGATGAAGTAATTATTTGTGCTGATGGCTGTACGGATGACACTGTAGAAATGGTTCGAGATGAGTTTCCAAATTTTACTTTGATTGAAAACGAGCAATCTCTGGGATCGGTTGGATCTCGTAATCGAATTTTGCACCTCGCCAAAGGTGAGTTTGTGATTTCACTAGATGATGATAGCTATCCATTAGACTCAAATTTTCTCGATCGCGCCCGCCAAGTCTTGGACGATCACCCTGAAGCTGGAATTATTACATTTCCTGAGCTACGTAATGATGGTACATATGCAGCTAATAAATCGCCCTCTTCCTCTGGACATTATGTATCTGCCTATGCGAATTGTGCTGCTATCATGAGACGCGAATTATATATGAAGTTACAAGGATTTCCATCCTTTTTTCATCATATGTATGAAGAAACAGATTATGCGCTGCAATGCTATGCAGCAGGTAGTGCTATTTGGTTTGAGCCTTCCCAAATTATTCGTCATCATGAGTCATTAGTACAACGTCAACCTGTTCGTCGCCATCATCAAAATGCCCGAAATGAGCTTTGGAGTGTATGGTTACGCTGTCCATTTCCTTGGCTGATACCTATTTCAATCTTCCGTATTGCAAGACAATTTCAATATGCTTGCACTGAAGGATTTGACTGGACTATTCGCGAACCGATTTGGTGGTGGTCAGCTTTAGTGAGAATTCCTGATTGTATCCACGACCGGCAACGAATTAAGTGGAAAACTTATTATGCATGGATGAAGCTTGCAAGAGAAAAAGTTCATAATACTACCGAGTTACGTCATTTCTTTGAGAGCCAAGATGGCTCTCCCGTTGATAGGTAAAAAAATTATTGTAAACCGCTAAAAACGATCGTTTATTTCCCTTTGCTCTTTTCAATAAATTAACTTCGAGGTAGTAAATCTCTTTTTGAGTCCAATTCGATTGCTTTTGTTTATACTGAGATTATTGCGCAAGCGTTAGAAGAAGCAGGGAGTAGCGTGAAAGATCTAGTGGATTTATTAAATGAATATAAATTGCATCCAGTGATTGTTGATTTTGAGAATGAAAATATGCTTCAAGCTTGCAGTATTGACGTTGCTCTAAAACACGCGGGTAATAGTCGCAATGTTTTGTTTGCAAACAGTAGTCTAATAACATTAATATTATGAAGTTTCACGCTATATTGCCTGTTCGAGACGAAGCTGACATTATCGGTCAGTGCTTACAGCATCTTCTAGTTTGGGCAGATTATATCTACGTATTTGATACAGGTAGTGTAGACAATACTTGGGAAATTGTTCTAGATCTTGCTAGTCAGGATAACCGGATAATTCCACTAAGAAAAGAGCCTGTATATTTTTCTGACACTAAATTGCGCGGATATATGTTTCATATCGCCCGCAAACAGATGCGAGATGGTGATTGGTTTGTGAGAGTTGATGCTGATGAATTTCACCACATCCCACTACCTGAATTTGTGAAAACTTATTTACGTCCCCATGAAACAATTGTTTACCATCAGTACTATGATTTTCAGTTTACTGAAAGCGAATTAGCAGCATGGGAACGCGGGGAAGAAACTATCGAAGATCGTCAACGCCCAATTGAAGAACGTCGGCGGTATTTTACACCCAGTTATTATAGTGAACCACGATTGTGTCGTTATCGCAGCACGATGAAATGGCCTGAAACTTGCTCTTTTCCGATTAATGCAGGTTTCGTAGCCAGAGAAAGACTCCCAATTCGGCACTACCCTCATCGCGATCCCGTCCAGCTAAACCGTCGCTATCGGTTGCGAGCAATTATGATGGCTGATGCAACGAATCGTAAGAATTGGACACAGCCAGAACAGCATCACTGGTCAGAAGCAGATTGGCATAAGTTTGTTGTGACCAATGATAAACCTGAATTGCAATACTGGCAACAAGGCACAGAGTTACCTCGCTACCAGCTTACCAATCACTTACAACCACCACATATTCGAGTTGTACAGCAATTAATTCATTCTGCCCTACTACCAATTTTAGATCGGACTCGTCCTTCTTTTTCTGAAAATACAAAACCACAACCAATTTCAGAAAAAGTTAATCAATTAATTATTGGAGAATTGAGCTAAAATATCATATAATGATAAGAGAAGAATAATACAATATCTTTTATCTTGCACTCGAATAGTACTCACTAGATGTTAACGTTTAAATTATTAGCATTATGAAAATTAGCAAGAATTTTTAGACATTCGTCAGCAATCCAGGAATTCAAAAGAGATACCTAATCTGGTAGGCTACTCGGTTAACTACCGGACATTTACCATATATAGAAATACCAAAAGGACAACGACTGTTTCCTACGGATCGCTTTAATGATTATCATGCTATTGCTACTCAACATCCAGATATAAATGAATTTCAATTAGTTGATACTTTACTATCTTCATCAGATAAGAATGTGTTTGTTGATATTGGGGCTAATGTAGGTGCTATGACACTCCTCGCTCATAGTACAGGACGAGTAGAAAGTATTTTAGCATTTGAACCTTCTCATCGATATTGTTCCGCATATCACTACAATATTGCAAGCAATGGTGTCACAAATGCAACTTTAATCTCGACTGCTGTTGGTGATTTTATTGGTGATGTAGATTTCAGAGTTGACCCTACCATGCCACTTAATAACAAAATTAATAAGGGACAAGTACATTTCAGTTCTGAAACACAAAAAGTTAAAATTATAACGTTAGATTCGGCTTGTCAATCTCTTGGTATAGATAAAATTAATTTACTAAAAATTGATGTAGAAGGGGCAGAGCCTCTCGTAATTAGAGGTGCAAGACAATTACTAAATTCTAAAAAAATTCACGATATTCTTCTCGAATTTATTGTTGAGTTCATAGAAGATATGGATGAAAATCCATGTGAATTCGTCCAAACACTAAATGAACTAGATTTCGATCTCTATGAAATTAATCCAGATGGTACATTAGGAGAAGTATTATCTTACAAAGATGTTGTAGACTCCAGAAGGGTATTACCAAATGCACCAGAACGTCCATTTTATGGAATCAATTTAGTTGCAAAATTACGAACTTAAATTTTTAAAACAATTGCAAATATTATGATTAAACCTGCTTTAACAAAAATAATAAGCTTAACTAGAAGCTTAACTCCTCAACCTTTACGCAAAGTAATTTCTCGATTAGGAGTGATTTTTGGAGAACCAACATTAACCAATTTTCCTAGTATCGATCTAACTCTCAAATACCTCAAGGAATGGGGATATACTCCTCAAGTTGTCGTAGATGTTGGAGCTTACTGTGGAAACTGGACTGAAATGTTTAAGACATTTTTCCCAGATGCAACCATACTGATGATTGAGCCGCAAGCAAGTCAAACAGACGCTCTGAAAAAAATATGCCGAACATATAATCCGACTGTTTTTTTGGAAACAAATTTATTAGGATCTGCTGATGGACAAGAAGTTCAGTTTACTGAAATGGAGACGGGTAGCTCAGTTTTTGAAGAGAATAACTCCTCTGTCACGAAAAATAAAGTCACGAAACAATTAATTACATTAGATTCGCTGATTCAGGAAAATTATGGTTGGAATGAAATTAACTTTTTGAAAATTGATGTTCAGGGGTATGAGCTAGAAGTTTTGGCTGGTGCCCTCAAATCTCTATCTACTTGTGAATTTGTGCTGATGGAATCTTCCCTCATTCCAGTCAATAAAGGGTGTCCGCTGATTGCCGATGTCATTATATTTATGGATAAACAAGGATTTCGTCTTCTTGACTTTTGCTCTCAAATTCGACGTAAGGATAAGGCATTATGGCAGACAGATCTTCTTTTTATTAGAGAAGGATCTCAATATTTACCAAAAGCAGAAAACGATCGAAGTAATTGGTAGGATATAAATGAATAAAAATATTAAAGTATATCTTACTTGTACGGGTGTAGGTATTATCAACCGAGGCATTGAAACCTTTGCTCGTGAATGTTTTGATGGCTTACATGGGACAGAAGGGCTACAAATTGAACTCTTCAAAGGTGCCGGAGCGGAAAAGCCAGATGAGCATCGATTATGGAATTTGCCACGCAATGGAAAACTCGCTCCTTTGCTAGGCAATGCGATCGACCGGAATGGATATGTCGTCGAACAGTTATCTTCTTTTTTGCCCTTCGTCGATCGAATTAGAAAAGGTAAGCCAGATATTATCTTCTACAGCGATTCCAACCTAGGATTTCAACTTCATCAATGGCGCAAGCAAATCGGTGTACCTTATCGGTTACTTTTTTCCAATGGAGGACCTTGTCATCCACCTTTTAACAGAACAGATTTTGTTCAACAAGTAGCACCATTCTACCGCGAACAAGCATTAGCAGCAGGAGAAGCGTCATCAAGACATTTCCTGGTTCCATATGGTATTAATGTTCTGGACGAGCATACTTTGCTTCCAGAGGAGGATCGGCGACAGATTAGACAACAGTTAGGCTTACCACTCGATCGCCCAATTGTCATCAGTGTAGGTTGGATTAGTGCTACACATAAGCGCATGGACTATGTAGTTGAGGAAATAGCCGCCTTACCTGAACCTCGTCCTTACTTAGTCATGTTAGGGCACATGGACGCTAATAGCCCTGCTATTATTGACCTAGCAACTCACAAGCTAGGTAAGGATGGCTTTATCGCTCGTTCGGTACCTTACGAACAAGTTGCCAATTATTATCGATCTGCGGATGTATTTGTACTTGGTTCACTCAAGGAGGGATTTGGCAGAGTTTATCTAGAAGCTATGATTCATGGATTACCCTGTATTGTCAACGATCACCCAGTCATGAGGTATGTCCTAGCAGAGCAAGGTATATTTACCGATCTGTCAAAGCCTGGTGCTATGAGTACAGCTTTGGCTGATTTGTTACAGAGAAATCAAAATTTGGAGAGCAAAATTGGACGAATGGAATATGTCAGACAAAAATTTGGCTGGCGAAATATAGCCCCCGATTACTTGCAGATGTTTTATGACTGTCTAACACCAGTAAAACAGTAATGTAGATATTAGAGTTTACCAAAATTTAGATAGGCTTAGCTTAAATGAGTGAAATTTATTTCTACTTATTCATTGGAATCTGTAGCGCAATGCTAATGTGGGGAATGATCCGATTGGAAAGGGTTTATCAATATCCTTTTTTCATGGCAGCAATTTTCATATCATTCATTCTGCCTCAAGCTAATAGCCTCCTTAATGCAACTTCTGGTTTTTTATCACCAGCAGCATTGGAGAAAGTTATGTTGTACACATGTATGTGTACAGGAATGTGCTGGATCGGTTATCAATTTTACCAGCCGAAAGAAAAATGGTTATCTAAATTGGATTTTAGATTAGACGATCGACGGCTATTCCAATCGGGAGTCCTATTATTATCGATCGGCTATGCCTGTAATTTTGCGCTGTCTAGGATCGATATCGAAAAGACGGCTGTTGGTACGTGGACTGGACCAGCAACGATTCTGATATTTTTCGCGGCTTTGATATATACCGCGCTACCAATCTTTTTATTAGATGCGCTCAAGCGTCCCAGTTTTATTAATATGACAATGACTGTCATTGCTGCCATTCCCATTTTGCAGAGCATTATTCTTTATGGGCGCAGACAGCCTACGATGACATTCTTACTAACCATCGGTATGGCATTCTTTTTAATGAAGAATTATATTCCGCCGCGATGGGTTTTCCTGGTATTTGTGGTTGGAGCGATTTTTATTATTCCGTTATTAGGAGCACTGCGTGGGGATTTTTGGAGTTTACTTTTTAGTGGAGATTGGGACAAGGCTGTGACTACTTCTCAGTATCATTTAGATAGAGTCAATAAAACTGATATCTTAGAACTGCGAAATGCAGCCTTAATGATCGATGCTGCGGATTTAACAAATAGATACGGCTACGGCACTAGATTTTGGGATGGCATCATTTTTCAATATGTACCCGGACAAATTATCGGGCAGGGACTGAAACAATCCTTCCAATTTGGCTCATCAGTTAACTTAAATCAAATCTATGGTTATAGCGTCCCGCTCGGTACGACAACTACGGGAATTGGGGACTCTTATGCTGAGTTTGGCTATTTTGGATGTCTGATATTTGGGTTGATCGGCAGGATCTTCAAAACTCTTTGGATCTCGATCTTCTATCGAGGTAGCATGGCGAGTGCACTTTTATATATCGGCTTGATTAGTCCGGCAATGGTCGGTATTACCCACGGGATTGGTAGATTTATCCAAGAGTTTATCTTCCAAGTTGGAGTCATATATTTAGTAATGAACTTTTCTAAAATTACTACCTCCAATTATCGATCCCAACGCGAATTCATCTAATTAGTCAAATCTTACTAAATCGAGTGAAATATTATTTGTTATGTCACTAAAACTGACTAAAATCTGTGCTAATTATGGGCCTTATCATTTAGCCAGAATCGCGGCTGTTGTTCAGCAATGCCAAACAATAAAGTGGGAAGTATTTGGGATCGAATTGGCACGCACCGAAGAAGAATATCCGTGGCAAACAGAAGCTAAAGACTTTCCCTGTGAAATCATCTCCGTAATTAGTGATAGTCCGCTGGAACAGACAAAGTTAACTCGCTTGTTATTCGCAACGATCTCTACTCTAGATCGAACCGCTCCAGATGTTGTCGCAATTTCTGGTTATGCACGTCCCTCGATGCTGGCGGCATTATGCTGGTGTTTGTGGCATCGGAAGCCAGCGATCCTACTATCTGAGACGACAGAGTACGATGAAGCTCGTTCTTGGTGGAAAGAAGCCATTAAAAGCTGGCTGATCGCGAGATTTCAAGCGGCTTTAGTCGGCGGACAACCACAAAAGCGTTATTTAATAAAGTTGGGAATGCCCGCTGAGGCAATTTACTTAGGTTACGATGTAGTCGGAAATGATGTTTTTCATCCCGACCGGATTAAATCTTTACCTCGTCCCATCGAGCGGCCATTCTTTCTCTCGATCGATCGATTTGTTACTAAAAAAAACTTACCCTTCCTCATTTCTGCGTATGCCGCTTATCGTCAATTGGCTGGCGATCGTGCTTGGGATTTGATGCTATGTGGCGATGGCGAATTACGCGCCCAATTAGCAGCACAAATTACTACGCTTGAACTCCAAGATTACATTCATCTCCCTGGGTTTCTTCAGCAAGATCGACTGTTACCTTACTTTGCTCACGCTGGCTGCTTCATTCATGCTAGTACTCAAGAACAATGGGGTCTAGTCATTAATGAGGCAATGGCAGCAGGATTACCAGTGCTAGTCTCTAATCGCTGCGGGTGTTTTGAAGACTTAGTAATAGAGGGTACCAACGGGTTTGGCTTCGATCCCTACAACCAAGCACAACTTACTAGTTTGATGCTCGATATCGGTGCTGGTGAAGTTGACATCGAAGAAATGGGACGAGCAGCACTGACTCACATTCAGAATTTTGCTCCCGACTATTTTGCATCTGGCTTAATCCAGGCGATCGAATCCACGAAGTAGCTGGGTCAAATTAAAAGGGAGAGGTAATTATCAATTATTGAAATAGGTATCTTATGAAAATTTTACACGTTGTGCCAGCTATCGGTGCTGTCTATGGTGGCCCTTCACTCTCCGTCCTCAGTCTAGCCGAAAATCAAACCCGGTTAGACGTTGAGGTGGATCTAGTTACCACCAATCGTAACGGCGCACAACAACTAGATATATCAACGCAAACTTGGGTGACGGACAAAGGCTTTCGGATTCAGTATTTCCCCTGTTGGTATTTTAACGATTACAAAATCAGTCCGTCGATGTCTCGATGGCTCAATCGCCATGTCCGGGACTATGACTTTGTAAATATTCATGCGATCTTCTCCTACGCCAATGTAGCTGCTTATCAAGCCTGTCAGCGCGATCGAGTGCCTTACATCATCCATCCACATGGGATGTTAGAAACTTGGTCGCTCAATCACAAAAGTTGGAAAAAAAAGCCCTACTACGCCGCGATCGAAAAACCTGCATTAGAGAGAGCCAGTGCTATCCGGGTTTTATCAACCACTGAAGTCGAAAATCTCCAAACACTAGGCATTCAAACCCCCCTCGCTTTAATTCCCAATGGTATTTCGGCTGAAGCGTCGGCAACAGCTTGTGATTCTTCCATTTTTTATCAGTCCTTCCCCGCCACCATCGATAAAACCCTCATCCTGTTTTTAGGTAGGATCGATCCCAAAAAAGGCTTAGACTTACTCGCCCAGGCTTTTGCTCAAGCGTATCAAGAATTTCCCCACATTCATCTCGTAATCGCTGGGCCTGATAACATCGGCTATCTTGCTACAGTCAAACAATACTTTGCAGCGCAGCAATGTCTCCATGCCGTCACCTTCACCGGCATGATTACAGGCACCCTCAAAGCGGCAGCCCTGGCAAC
>Ga0105055_10010470_pt1 | contig 11586 bp, 9 predicted proteins | sample BON03_FD_78090 | JGI IMG/M metagenome (GOLD analysis project Ga0105055, IMG submission 78090) | Freshwater microbial communities from Lake Bonney liftoff mats and glacier meltwater in Antarctica - BON-03 | ecosystem: Environmental > Aquatic > Freshwater > Ice > Glacier meltwater | place: Lake...
TGCTGCTGCTGCTGCTGCTGCTGGCTGGTCGTCATCATCCATATGAGTAAGGTCTAACCGGTCCTTCGCGTGCTTCTGCCCCCACTGGCGAATCTCCTCCATTAACCTCTCCGAAATGAGCTCGCAGGCCTTCACAGTCTTCTCGGCCCGCAATCCCTCCTCGTCCTCCCATTCGCTCTCCCCTCCCTCTCCCTCATCGTCATCATCATCACTCTCCTTACCACCACCCCCCGCCGCCTCCTTCTCGTCCTCATTCAAAATCTCAAATACCTCCATATTCACCTTCTTCTCCTTCTTCTTGCCTTCCACCTTCTTCTCATCCTCGCTGCTATCAACCATAATCGGTGCTTCCTTCTTCTCCCGCTCATTCTCCTTCTCCTCCTTCTCGTTCTTCCGCGCCTTAAAGCCCTTCCTCCCCCCCCCCCCTCCCACCATCGCTCCCTCCGCCTCCCGCGACGAGTCACCATCACCCAACATCAACACCAAATCATCGTCACTATACGCCGCTGGCAGATTTCCCTGCGGCCGCTTATCTTTTCGATTGCTGCTGCTGCCGCTGGTGCTGCTGGTGGTGCTCCCTCCAAACACGTCAAGGTCGTCGTCGTCGTCGCTGCTGTCGTCGTCCCGCGGCCGCCGTAGACGCCCACGCTTGGGCGGGGCAGCGGCGCTGGCAGCAGCAGCGGCTCCTCTCCCCGCTTCGTCCTCCGTCTTGACCTTTTTCTTCTGCCGCCGTTCCTCCTCCTTTTGCTCCTCCTTCTCCTGCTGCTTTCTCCGGAGCTCCTCCCGCTTCTTCTTGATGGCGTCCCGTCCGCCAGAACCCATGGGTACAGGAGGCAGGGCCGGGGGCGGCAGCTTTCGCTTGGGCAGGGAATGCAGGCCGCCTTGTGGTGGAGGAGCGCCGGGCTTCCGCGGAATGGTCATCATCATTGGGGGGGAAAAGGGCGTGGAGGACGGGACCGGCTTCCTGGCAATGAGGTCGTGGATGCCCTCGTCGTCGTCGTTCCCTTCCGAGACCACATGCCTGTATTGGGAGAAGTCCACTTCTTTCTTCTTCAGCCGGCCACCCCCACCCCCACCATCCTTCTCCTTCCGCCTCGTCGAAAGCCACTCGCCGTCCATCTTGGCAGGCCGGCGTTAGCTACAGACCTGTCAAGCTGAGGAGAGAGAGTGAAGAAGACAGAAGAGGATGTGAGAACAATCGTCATGAGAGCCTGATGTAGCATTGTCCATAGGCAGTCGTCTTCTGTGCGTGGTGGAGCAGGAGGGGGTGCGTGGCCCGCTTGAGCCGTTGGAGTGTTCGTCAAACCTCCTGCCCTCTTGGCTTTGTTGGGCACTCCTATTTGGTGCACGCATGCATTTTCACAACCAAACAAAGGTGGTGGGACAAGCAAACACACTTTCAAATTGTGCCAGTCCAATCAACATTAGACTAATTTTTTTGGGGGTCTATCCCAGCTTTTTGCCCTATTTGTAGTCGACGAGGAGGCACGATTGTTTTTTCCAAGCAAGAAACGCTGCAAGCCAGATCTTCGAAGGCAAAAACAAAAGAGAGTGCAAGAAAATCGGCGACCCCTCGCAAACTTTTGTTGTGATGCTGTTTCAGTGTTACTTTTCTTCTTTCCTTCCTTTTTTTGTGTCCCCGTCCGCCATGCTGAAAATGAGGTTTTATATACGTGGGAGTTTACCGTGCCTTTGCCGGAACCCCTTTCTATTTCTTCTTAGCATTGAAAGGACCTTATCCACCGCGCCGGCATCCTTTTTCTACGTGACGTGCACATATACGTCGCTCAAGGACGACCAAAAAGGAAACTCTCCTCCTTTGGTCGCTGTGTTGGACTAATCACCATGCCGCCCTTCTTTTCTCCCTCCTAAACCCAAAATAATGCCACTGCCTATGCTTCTTTGTTGCTCTCTCTTTTCACGTCCTCTCTCTTCTCTCTTCTTCTATCTCTCTCATCCTACCAATTTCTGCTACTAACCAAATCCTTTCGTCGGCCTCCTCTTCATCATCATCCTCCCTCCTCTCGCTCTTCCATCCCTTCCCCGAAGAAACAGGCAGACGAAAAACAAACGGACGCGTCATAAAAACATAAGAACAAAAATGGCGGAAGAATACCCCCCTTGCTCTTCCTCTTCCTCTCGCTCACCCTCAACCTCTCCTCCTTACTCTCTCGCTCTCTCACTCTCTCTTCTAAGCGGGTTCCCTTGCGCGTCTCCATACACACACATGCATCAAAAATATCCCTCCCTCCCTCCCTCGCTCCCTTCTTCCCTCCGCCTTACTTCCTCGTCACCTCCGCGTATGCCCAAGACAACCAAGGCATCAACGCCTCCAGATCCTCGGAATCCACCGTGGCTCCGCACCAGATCCTCAACCCCGGGGGGGCATCCCTATAAGAGCCCATATCCAGCCCCACCCCCTCCTTCTCCAACAGCCCCGTGAAAGCCTTCACCTGCTCCTTGCTCAAGTCCAACTGCAAGCACACGCTGGTCGTCGAGCGAATCGAGGGATCCTTAACCAAGAACGAGATCCACTTATTCTCCAACACGAACTTCTCCAGCACCTTGTAGTTCTTCACCGACCGTCCCACCAACCCATCCAACCCTCCCACCGTATCCGCCCAGGCCAAAGCATCCAAGTAGTCCTCCACCGCCAGCATCGAAGGCGTATTGATCGTCGACCCCTCAAACAGCGCCTCGTCCAACTTCCCCTTCTTCGTCATCCTAAAAATCTTGGGAAGGGGCCACTTAGGCTTATAGCTCTCTAGCCGCTCCACCGCTCGGGGGGACAAAATGATCACCCCGTGCCCTCCCTCCCCACCTAGCACCTTCTGCCAGGAGTAGGTCGTCACGTCCAGCTTGGGCCAGGCCATGGGCATCGCAAAAGCAGCAGAAGTAGCATCATTAAAAGTCAGGCCCTCGCGGTCATCGGGGATCCAGTCCGTATCCTTGAGCCGGGCCCCGGAGGTGGTCCCGTTGTAAGTGAAGAGGGCGTCATGCTTGGGGTTGTACCTGGGGGAGAGAGGGAGGGAGGGAGGGAGGGAGGAGTGAGTTGATGCTAAGGCTGCGTGAAAGGCTCACTCGATATATACCCAAATAGCAGAAAGAAGAAATACACAACAAATAAAGCAGCCCTTCATCCCTCCCTCCCTCCCTCCCTCCCACCCCCATAAACAACACTTACTTGGTAAAATCGGGCAACTCCCCATAATCCGCCGAATGCTCATGCACGCCCACACTCTCCTTCAGACCCAAATGAGAGACCGCGTCCGTGAACCACCCCTTGCCAAACGACTCCCAATAAAAAATATCCACGGGCCGTTCGCCTAACATACTCCACATCGCCATCTCATACGCCCCCGTATCCGACGCCGGCACGATCCCCAGCCGATAATCCTCCGGGAGCTGCAACAACCGCTTGCTCTCCTCAATGGCCAACTTGAGCTTGGCCTTCCCAACCTTCGATCGATGCGACCGTCCCAAGCAATCCGTGCCGAGAGCAGAATAGCTGTACCCAGGGCGCTTCTTGGTGGGCCCCGAGGAAAACTGAGGGTTCTCAGGACGGACGTGCGGGCGAGCATCACCCGCCACGTAGGTCGGCGCACTCTTCTGGTGGATTCGGAAGACCTTATCAGGCATGTCAAGCAACTGGACCTGCGAGCAGTTACTAATCTCGGGGAGCAACCCAATCTCATCCAGCACACTTTGCGAGACCGGCTCATCCAACGTGATAGCCCCCAACGCCTTCCCCGCCTTCGTCTGCCTCCCCAGGGAAAAATGAGAAATATTGCAATCATTCTTACTCAACACCCCCGCAATCGCCTTCAACGCCCCGGGGCGATCCAAATTGTTAAAGAAAACAACCGAGCCCGTCGGGGGGATATCAGTCTTGAAGCCATCAATCTCAATTATCCGCAACTGCGACCCCCCAAACACCGTCCCGGTGATCGACCGCGAGAAGTTCAAAAACCCATCCATCTCAAACTCCACCTTAATCGTATTACTAAACTGGGTATCCTGCCGTTCGACCAACACCGAATTAACACTCAGCCCCATATCCGTCGCCAACGGCCCAGCATTCAAAAAATTCACCTCCTGGTCAAGCAAATGCGACAGCGTTCCCTTGAGCACAGCAATCTTGATGCTCTCACTCATCTCCGACACCGCCACATCCTTCCCCTGCATCGTCACATTAATCCTCTTAATCTTCCCGGTCCCAATCAACTGTGCCTGCAACGACCCCACCTTCTCAGCGAGCTGCAAATAAGGGATCAACTGACTCTTACGGGCAAAATCAATATTCGGAGCATTCACCACCCCCACAAAATCCTTCTGCTCCAAAATATCCGACAATTGAATCGCAATGTCCTTCGCCACGCGCACCTGGGCATCCTTCGTGTTAGCCCCCAGGTGAGGAGTGCTCACCACGCGGGGGTGCACTACCAAAGGACGTTCTTTCTCCGTAGGCGGCTCCGACTCGTACACATCGAGCGAAGCACCAGCCACATGCCCACTCTCCAAAGCCTCCAACAAGGCCTTCTCGTCAATTATCCCCCCCCGCGCGCAATTCACAATGCGCACCCCCTTCTTGCACTTCTTCAACGTCTCGGCATTGATCAAATGACGCGTATCCTTAGTCAAGGGTGTGTGCAACGTAATAAAATCCGCCTTCGCCCACACCTCCTCCAACGGGAATGGCTCAATCCCCGCCGCCCGTGCCGCAGCGGCCGACACGATCGGGTCAAACCCAATAGTAGTCATGCCAAATGCCCTCCCCCACCTCGCCACCTCCCTCCCGATTCTCCCCAACCCGATCACAGCCAGCGTCTTGCCCGTCAGCTCCGTACCAGTGTACTTGTTCCTCTCCCACTTGCCCCCCTTCAAGCTCGCAACCGCCTGGGGAATATTTCGGGACAAAGCCAGCATGTGCGTAAAAGTCAACTCAGCTGTCGAGATGGTGTTTCCTCCAGGAGTATTAACGACGAGGACCCCCTGCATGGTCGCGGCGGGAGTGTCGATGTTGTCCACACCCGTGCCGGCGCGGCCCACGACCTTGAGGTTGGTGGCGGCGGAGAGCAGGTCTTTGGTCACTTTTGTGGCGGAGCGGACGACGAGGGCTGTTTGTTTGTGGGTAGGGGTGTGTGTTGGAAAGGAGGGTGGAGTGAGTAGAGGGCAGGAGCGGTGGGGTGGGGAGAGGAGGGAGGGGGGAAGGAAAAGCAAGAGGGGTTGTTGCAGGCAGCGGTGCGAAGAGAGCGGGGAGGGTGAATGCAAGCATTTTATAGGCAGCACACATGCTTTCGAGCACTCGAAATGGGACTCAACCCAAGGATCGATGTCTCGTGAATGCTGAGCGCTGAGTGCAGGGGGGAGGCGGAGATTTACCCCCGTCCGGCGTGCACTTATCATCATCACCTGCCCCCAGGCCAAGACACAGGCATCCATCCACCCCTCCACAACCACAAAGCAACACAAACGCACCGTCATACTGCCCAATGATCTGCTTCAGCTCCTCCTTGCTCAAGCCCGGCTTGCAGTCCACTTCATGGCCACGCGCTCTGAACTGCTCCGCGCAGACCTTGTCCGTGGCGTCGCTCAAGAGAATCTTGGCCAGTCGCGCCTGTTCCAGCATGAGGTTGGTGGGGTTGACATGTGCATGTGAGTGTGTAAGCCTCTCCAGTCATTCACACGGCGCCAGGCCTCTGCCTTTTGCAGGTCCGAGGGACATACACCAGCAGGCGCAGTAGCCACAAGGCCCCAAGAGCGCTCTTCACTTTTCCTCCACCCCCGCTTGTCTGCCTTACCTGGCTGTAGGAAATGTGGCGGCGCGCCACGAAGGCCCCCGCCTTGCCAGGAGCCCGGAGGCCCGTGACGGTGCGGGACAGCATCCTGTCTAGTGGGAATGGTGGGAGGGGGTAATCAGTCAAGCGGAGCCCCCCTGGAAAGAAGGCTTGTGGTGTTGAAGGCGTGCGGAGACGACGGCAACTTGGTGCCGCGTCGATGCCCGACCACATGGCGGTCGCAAGCAAACACCCAAGCACCCCGCAAACACCAAGATATGTCCTCCATAATGATCAGGGTCTAGAAAGCCTTCCCCAAGGTCTTGCCTAATCAATGGGCAGGGGAATGGGGGCGCGCGGCATATATCGAGCGGCGCTCACCGCATCATCGCGCTCCTCGTTGCTTCTTCTCGAGCAGGGCGCCGTGCGTTTGTCGTGCGTTTGTCGTGTTACGCGGGGAATGCAGGCTTTTGCCTAGCCACAGCAGCTTGAGACGGCTTGGCATTCATACCCGACGCACACCCGTCAAATCAGAGGGCAACTCCGTGCGCAGCAATGGGCGGCGGTGGAATGCGCGACTGGCCGACGGCTTTTTGGAACAAACTCGAATTGGTGGCTCGGAAAGGGGAGGCAAAAGACAAACTGATAAGAGTACAACAACCATGCGCTAATACTAAAGACTTTTGCTTTTTCATTTACATCATAAGCTCATCCTAAAGACTCGACCCAACACCCAGGCCCGCATTTGGCTTTGTCTGGCAGCAGCCGCCTAATACACTAGGGAAGCGCGAGTGGCCCATATTGCCGGACGTAAAAACCCCTACGCACTCGAATTACACATTATACATACACATACTTACACAAAACTCTGACCACTTTCTCTATCAGAGCCTGCCCGAAAATGCCTACTCAAAATTTGACTGCTGCTGCTGTTGTTGCGGCTGCTGCTGCTCCCGCTCCCCTCCGCCTCCCTACGGCTTGAGGCGGCTTTCCTGCGGTTGAATAAGCACACAATTACTCAGACTCACCAGCCCCAACTTACAATTGATTGACAAGCTCAAGCTGCTCCATGTCCTCCTCCTTAAACCTCACACCAAACACCTTGCTCCCCCCCTCATGCGGCCTCGACGCCCGCGGCGGGGTCAGAGGAACTTCGGCCATCCGCTGCACCGCCGCAGGGTCCTCCGCAGCCGTCGCAAACGAGTAGTACGAGGCATCATGGAAGAGGGCAAAGGCCGCTAGCTCTGTCCAACCCACACTGGCAAGCTCATGACAATACCTGCCTCGATGCCCATGGAGCTTACAGACCGAGCAAAGATGCTGCCCGGTGGGATGGTCGGGAAGGCCGCACAATTTGCAGCCTTGATCCTTGTTAGGGCAGTCAGCGCTTCGGTGGGAGCCACGTTCCGTACAGGTGCGACAGCGGTGACGGAGGGTCGTGTGGGCGTCCGAGCCACAAAAGCCGCATTCTTCTTCCTTGGTGCTCGTGCTGCTGGTACCGATGCTGGTGCTACCATGCGCAGATTCACTCGCTGCTCGCTTCCGTTCCTCGTCGCGGTGCTTCGAGGCGATCTCGTCCACCTTGCTATCAAAGACACGGAGCCAAGTCAAGGGCGTGGCAAAAGGAGTGAGTGCGCGAGAAGGGACCCGCCGACCAACAAACTGCCCTGGCTGCCTCAAGAAGACCTTGACGACGGCATCGGCATACCCCTCTGCAGCTGGAGGGAAGGCATGCAGTGTATCAAGAGGATAGACAACATTCATCAGCGCACTCTGCTTCGGATACAGCAACCGCAGCCGGGCCTTGAACCCCTCATCCCCCACACGGGGACTACCAAACGTCATCATCAACACCAGCCGCGTCGACAGCCCGCGCTGCAACAAGGCCTCGCCCAGACGCAAGCAAAAAAACTGCGAGAGCATCCCTCCAAGAGAATAACCCGTCACGACCAGACGACCATCAGGGTTGGTTTCGAGGTGGGCTAAGACGTCATCGAGCACCCCTTCGGCAAACATCTCCTCCGCGAAGCGCTTCACCGTGTTGTGGACTCGCACCGTCCCCGCCTTGGCTACCAGGGCGTCTTCCTCCTTCTCCACCTCCGCCACCGGCACCCCAAACCTCGACTGACTCAGTCTGCTCCCTCTTTCCCCTCCTCCTCCTGTGGCCGTCAAAGTACTCCTGCGTCGGGAGAACCGCTGCTTGTTCTGCTGCAGCATGCTACCCAAAGACAGGCCACGAAAGACGGGCTTGTGCAGCTTCACGGCCTTGACCTCCCCCCCTCCTCCTCCTCCCCCAGCAAAATCAATGACTCCACTAGGAGTACGACCGAAGCGAACCGACAAGGAGGGAGAGGCCGAGGAGGAATACATCGATCCCGCCCTCCCTCCACCCTCCTCCTCCTCCAGCAACTCCATCTCCCTCCGTCGGTCCAACAGCTCCTGAGCACCCATCAACCCTTCCAAAGGCATCAACGCTCGATCAAACGCCAGACTCATCAAATTGTTATAACTCTGAATGAACTGCGTCTTCTCCCGCTTCTCCCACGCACTCGCAATCGACGTGCGGAGCTGAGCCAAAAGGTCAGCAAGGTCGGTGAAATCAGCTGTCAACGGCGCGGCAAGAATCTTGAGGTAGGTGGTGAGAGGGATGTGCTTGGCGGCGGCGAGAATGCGTTTGACCTCTTCTTCGAGCCAGCCCTTGTACGTGTCGCCCCATAAACTGAGGATGGTTTCGGGGTTGCCTGTTTAGGTGGGATGGTGGGAGGGAGGGGAGGGTGGTGAGTGGTGTGGGCAGTAAGGAAGGAGAAGAAGGAATAGAAAGGGCTGCTCTCAGGCACTTATTTTTACCTGCCGGTGAAAAGGTCAGGAGAAGCCCTCCTTTCCCTTTCATGGTGGTGGTGGTAGTTGCAGGAGTGGCAGCAGCAGCTGTAGAGGTAGTGGTCGTCCCCTCGTCCCCTCGCTCCCTCGCTCCTTCCCCACCCTCCCCTCCCTCCTCCTCCTCCTCCCCCTCAATAACACGCTGCCACAAATTGGCCCGCGCCGACCCCCCCTTATTGGTATACACCGCCTTGAGCTCATAGATGGGGGAGTCCGCGGCACGTCGGTCTCCTTTAATCCGCAAACCCACCTTGAAAGGGACTTGCTTCCTCCCATATGCATCCTCATCCACCACACTCTTATTCTCTCGTAGCATCGTAAATTTGGCAGAGAGCCCGAGCAAGGAACGACTGGATTTAAGGGCTTCTCTCTCCAAGGCAAACTGTTTGTGATATCGTACCACGGCCTTGACCATGCTTGGCTCCAACTCCTTTTCTTGCGAGGAGACTAGCTTGATCTCATCTCTTTCTGTCACAATCAGAACGCGCCGGTTTCGTTCTCGGACTGTGTTGCCTACCACTAGGTGCAGGCCATGCCTCTCCAGCAAGCGATGTGCCCCCTCCACCAAGCTCAGCGTGTCATTTTCCAGTTTGAAGGCCACCAAAAAGGCCTGAGGGCACCACGACTGCCGCGCTGCGCGAATGACGTGAGGCACCGGAGAGAGCTTCAAAGCCTCTTTCCCTTGATCAAGGAAAGCTGCCGAAGGCCGCGTCAAATCGTGGCGAGGAATAAACATTTTCGTCAAGCCCGCAGCCAGAAAAAGCAATGCCCCGTGGCCCAAGGGCGCGGCGGCGCGGCAGGCTTCTCGCAAGAGGTACAAGTACTCAAAGAGATCCGCAAAGGAGACCTCGAGCAAACGCGGCTTGACAGCCTCGTACGTCGTCAGCATCTGGGCCATGTGCGCCTCCTCGTCCACATCCAACACCAGCTCCAAGCGGCCCGTCTCCGAATTCAATTTCACTTGGTCTGTCAACGCATGTGCTTTCTTCATCCGCTTGACCAGGACTCGGGAAAAGGGGCGTAAAGAGCCCTCTCGATACAAGAACACAACGTGATACCCCCTTCTCAAAAATTCCTCTGCACATGCTGCTGCCCGGTTACCCGAGCCCAATGTGTCTAGGTAATTGACTGAGTCCGAGTCCAGGGGAGTTGGAACAGAGCCGCTCGTGACAATGGCCAAGCGCGTGATGGGCGACAGGGCAGAGGCAAAGTCGTCGTGGGGGACGGAGGGAAATGTCTGAGACCCGGGTGACTGCTCCTCCTCCTCCTGCTCGATGAAGTCGCGAATTTGGCTGGCGGCATCTGAGGTGGAGGCGGCGAGGGTGGTGGGATTGGGGCAGTCGTCTCCATCTCCAGAGCTGGCCTTGTTCAGGTCCTCGTAGAAGGCGGCTATGTAGGCGTCGTCGTCCGGCTTGGGGCTCCCTCCTTTACTGAACCACATTGTGGCTTGCTTGCCGTCGCTCTCTGTGTGATTTGTGCTGTGGTGTGTTGGTGTGAGACGGGCTTGGGGCTGCTCCCTGCTTGGCTTGCTGTCGTCTCAGGCTGCCGGCTTGTTGTGTGAGTGGTGAGACGGGTTCGAGTGTTGGGGATTGACAACGTCTGCACTGATTTTTGGCGAAGGCAGCGAGGCTTCACTTTTGACGCTGTCCAACAAGGCCAAAACGCAGCCCAAATACCGCAAATCACCACCACGGACACCTCCTATGAAGTTATGAGCTTATTGTGCCGCACCTTTTGCCCAAGTTCACTCATCCGTGAGTCCTTTTCCCCCCTTTTCCACACGACAGGAGATCAACTGCCACTACCCGGCCTTCGCCGCTTTTCTCCACCCGCCCAACGCCAGGCCGCACACACAAGCAAGCACCATGAAGCTCTCTCTGACCAGCCCGCTCCTCGTCGCCCTCCTCTTTGTTGTTGGCAGCCAGGCCTTTGTGCCTCGTGTCCAGGTACGTTTAATTGAGCGCAAAATGTGGGAGTAGGAGTAGGCATTCTGCTCTGTTGAAGCCATGCATCCACACACACATCCACCCTCTCTTGACACACACAGGCCCCCGCCCGCAGCACCCGCACCATTCTCCGGGAGGGAGGAGGCTTTAATTTTATGGAGATGGGTACTCGGTTCCTGAACGAGCTGTTGCCGTGGGGCGACGCCAGCAAGGGCATGTGGGCCGGGAAGCGGGACGCGATGGTAGTGAAGTACATGGAGAAAACAGGTGAAGATTGAGGGTAGGAGTGGGATAAGAGGGAGGATGATTTTTCTCCGCATGTGCGTAGGAAAGTGTCTGCAATCTTGCCATAATGCTTATTCGTTTCATCTCATATCACTCAACGCACACATCCACAACACGCTCCATCACAGGCATCGACAAGGAACAGGCCGAGCGTGAGGTGGACGAGTATTTAGCCGATAAGAATGCCTACATCGCCAAGGCCCGCGCGGAGGAGGCCGAAGAAGCAAACAAGAAGTAAAGGAGGGAGATTGAGATTTACGTTCAAACAAAACTGTTGCTGCAAAATGAAAAATGAAAACATCCGTGTGCGTGTGTGTGGTGGTGTGGCGTGACAATGCCCTTCTTTTTAGAAAACTTTCTGCGGACGGGGGGAGAGTGGGATCGGAGCGGGGGCGAAAATAAGAGAGCTCAGTCCGTGGCCGTGAGGGGGATGCAGAGGAAGAAGGGCGAGAGATGAAGCCCGAGCATACACATTTCCAATTTTTGATGTTCGTTCTACTGAATGGGGAAGGCAAAAAGGGGGGTAAGACATCCGTGTGCGTGTATGTGGTGGTATGGCATGACAATGCCCTTCTTTTGAGAGGACTTTCTGAGGACAGTTCTATATCGGGGCAGGAAGCAGGAAAAATCCCTTGTGGCCGCAACAGGGATGCAGAGGAAGAAGGGCGAGGGAGATGAAGCCCGAGCATGCATATTTCCAA
>Ga0105055_10010473_pt1 | contig 11584 bp, 14 predicted proteins | sample BON03_FD_78090 | JGI IMG/M metagenome (GOLD analysis project Ga0105055, IMG submission 78090) | Freshwater microbial communities from Lake Bonney liftoff mats and glacier meltwater in Antarctica - BON-03 | ecosystem: Environmental > Aquatic > Freshwater > Ice > Glacier meltwater | place: Lake...
CCACATAGCTGCCGAGCACGATCTCATCTTGAGACCGCCCGACACGGAAGAGTGATGTCGCTTCACCAAATTGCTTAGGCGGTTGAAACGCCGTCTAACACCGGCATGCAGCGGACGGCGCAGCGCGCCGCCGCTGATGCCGAAGCCGTTATATTTTTAAAAGTCCTACTCTGAAACCCAGTTTTCAACTGTAAGATTTGGTACACGATTAAATTCACGAACATTATTTGTAACTAGCACAGCGTCAATACTTCGAGCATGTGCTGCAATTAAAAGGTCATTATTTCCTATTGGCGTACCTTCTTTTTTTAGTTGTGCTCTAATTGAGCCATAATGCCTACCAGCATTTTCATCCCATGGCTCTATTAACAATCTTTGTGTAAAAATCTCAAGTTGTCGCCATCTCTCTTCTTTTAAATTGTTATTTCTATTCTCTATCCCAAAGCACAGCTCCCCATAAGTGACAGATGAAATACAAATATCTTTTATCGCTTTAAATTTGTGCCTTAATTTAGTGGAGTGTTTTTTTAAAACATAAATACAAATATTGGTATCAAGCATATACATCAATCCAAATCCCTTTCCTGAGGTTGTTCATCAAGCCTGTCTTGTAAAAAATCATTACCAAAAGCAGATTTAGAATCAAAAAATTCATCCCAGGTGGGTTCTTTTGCAGAAATAATTATGCTATCCCCTTGCTTTGTAATATAAACCTCGTCAGTATCAAAGCGGTATTCTTTTGGTAAACGAACGGCTTGGCTACGTCCGTTCATAAATATCTTGGCTATTTGTGCGCTCATATCGCTACCTCGCTATATTGGTATATATTTAATAGTATATACCGTGCGCGCATAATAGCAACATACTTTTGTAACATAATGAAATTAAAAGAAAAATATAACAAGGCAAATCAACATGGATCGTTAAAAGCGCCGCGCAAAAACACGCAACACTTTTAACGCCCAGTTATTTGCGACGTTATGCCTCAGATAATCGAGCGCTCTGCGCTGTTGCAAGAATGCCATTTTCCATGCATACTCAGTACGTATGGATATTGAATGGGATTCTAAAAAAGCATCATCAAACGTCCAGAAAATGAAGTTCGGTGGGTAATTATTGGTCAGAGTTCAAAGCCGCGGCTGCTCACTGTCGTTTATACCTTAAGAAACGAGGAAACGATCCGCATCATCTCGGCAAGGAAAGCCACGCGCAAAGAGGCAAAATATTATGCGTAAAGAATATGATTTCTCCACTGCAAAAAGGGCAAAAGACGTCCCTCATCTTGCAAAGCTACAGTCAGAAGCTAATGGCAAAAGTCGCATCACCATTATGTTGGATAATGACGTGCTTTTATCGTTCAGATCAAAAGCTGATGCCGAGGGAATCGGCTATCAAACTTTAATCAATCGGGCCCTGCGAGAAGCCGTAGGTTCAAAGCCAGTAGATGAGACCACATTGAGAAAAATTCTTAGGGAAGAACTCCAGGCGCAATAGACCCAGATGAAAGATAGAGCAGCATTCTACAAATGGCTTGGTGCCCTGGAGAAGCTAGCAAAGGATCTGGGTGAGGCAATCCAGGGCCTGGATGCAGAGTTTCCAGAACCCTGCCAAGCCAGGAGTGAACTCGACGGATCTAATGTACCCGTACTTCTTGAGACAGCGTTCAGCCTAGGATCGATGTTGACGGGTGTTGCACTGGAGGTAATCGAGAAGGAGTTCTTCGCGGAGTTCTCACCATGAATGAGTTTGGCGCGTGTTCCGGCGCCCGACTAACACCGCGCTTCCACGCGAAACAGCTTCAGCGCTCTGCGCCTTCGCTGTTCGGTGAAGCGCCACACGTTAGACCACCTAACCAGCCATTGGCGGACATGTTGAAAAACCAAAGATTGCGTCTAGGTATAACAATGTGGCTAGTTGCCATGGCTGGTGTTGTCGTCGTCAGCCTGACAGTCATTCCACAAATTCTAGCCACCGCGCCCCAGCAAGTATCTGTCGGGTTTGTGGTTGCTGCGAGCATGCTGCAAAGCGGCGTTCTCGTTGCGCTGGCGGTTTGGGCCGGCGTAGCGTTATCCCGGTCGTTAGGTCTCGGTGCGCCCGTATTTGAAGCCGCACTGTCCGGCACTGGTGCTTGGGCCGCGCTAAGGCCACAGCTTGTTCCTGCCACCATTGTTGGGTTGCTCGATGGTGGCATGCTCGTTCTCTTGAGTCATAGCGCCCCTGCCGAGCTTCTTGCCCTTAGCCAAACGTACGGGATCCCCCTCGCCGCGAAGCTGCTCTATGGCGGAGTAACCGAAGAAGTGCTGATGCGCTGGGGATTGATGACAGTCTTAATTTGGCTGCCTTGGCGTTTCATGCAGAAGAGGGTCGGCCTTCCGCGCTTGGCATACGTGATCGGCGGCATCGTCATAGCTGCCCTGTTGTTCGGTGCAGGCCACCTGCCCGCGACTGCAGCTATGGGCGTCAACCTCACGGCGCCTGTCCTTACCTTCATCATCGCCGGAAATACCGTGCCAGCCCTGCTGTTTGGCTACCTGTACTGGAGACATGGGCTTGAGACTGCAATTCTTGCCCATGCCCTAGCACATGTCGTTAGCGTCCTGGCCGGTGCGGCGTAGAGCAGTGGTCGCATACCCCTCAGCCGGGGACGCTTCGAGCCACACCTAAAAGAGGGTGAAGCGCCCCACCGCTTCGCACCGCACATCCCTTTTGAACACTGTCTTATAGCCAGCTTTGATTGCCGTGCGTGAGTCACACGGCCGCACCGCACTTCCCTGTGCTCTCTGCGGCATACCGTTCATCCTGAACATAAAAAAGCCCGGCAGTTTTACCCGCCGGGCTTTTCAGGTGTTGTCGCTAATCGCGACTAAACCAAGTCTTACTAGTGACGCAACTCAACGCGACGATTAAGTGCACGACCAGCTTCGGTATCATTACTAGCGGTTGGGTTGGATTCACCATAGCCACGAACACTGATGTTGCTGGCATTCGCACCGTGAGCGATCAGGTAATCAGCCACTGCCTGCGCTCTGCGCTGTGACAAGCCCTGATTATAAGAGTCAGAACCAATGCTATCAGTATGACCGGCAACCTCAACCTTCAGGTCTGAATGACGCTTCAGGATCTTAACTGCTTCGTTCAACATGGCGTCTGAGCTAGCAGTCAGTTTGGCAGAATCAAACGCGAAGTTTACATTTTCGAGTTTGTATTCGGCGGCCAAAGCACAACCTGAGTTATCAACCGGGGTTCCAGCTGGAGTGTTCGGGCATTTATCCTGGCTATCAACTACGCCGTCGCCATCGCTGTCCAATTCACAACCGTCAGAATTAACTTTCACGCCTGCAGGTGTATTTGGACACTTGTCACGGCTATTAGGTACGCCGTCGCCATCACTATCCAGTTCACAACCAACCGCGTTTACTGTAACGCCAGGAGCTGTTCCAGGACATTCGTCCAGACGGTCAACAACACCGTCGCCATCGCTGTCCAGTTCGCAACCGTCAGCACCAACAATACCACCGGCTACTGTTCCAGGACATTCGTCTTTGTAGTTTTTCACGCCGTCAGCATCTGTATCGCTCATGGCACAAATAGCACCACCTACGATAAAGCCACCAGCCGCGCCGTACATAGCTGTATCAAAATCATCTGTTGCACCGCCGGCAATACCGACAGCAGCACCGGCGGCAGCACATGCGCCCCACTGGTCATACCAACCGGTTTTACCCGGGCCTGACGCACAAGCACTTAGTAACATTGCCAGCGCTATCGCAACTGCACCTAACTTAAAATGTTTCACACTCATCTCCTCCATTAAAAAAGCACAAACCGCACTCTATGTTAGCAACTAGTATAAACCAATAAAATCCTCTACTGTTACCCTTTATGCATGTGATATTAACTTATTTTTAACACCGGTTTATTTCAGTATATGGACACTGACTCGCAACATTGACGCATGCCAGTTGCAAGTGGGTCTATAATGGGCACTTCAAGACAGCGTGCGCGCAATAAATTGGCGCCGCCCAAACAAGAACCATTCAGGAAACCAGACAATGAAAATCGTTAGACGGAATCGTTTACGCCGTGGAGGATTTGCCGGCCTGCGTGAAACGCGCTTGGTAATGAGCCCACGTATATTCCGGGATCGCCGGGAGTCAGGCACCTCGCCCGGACTGGGACGTTTTGTGTATCTGGCTGACGCACGGTTTATGCCAAAAGGTGAAACCAGAATGCATCCACACCGCGAAATAGACGTTATATCAGTGATGGTACAGGGACGCATCAAACACGAAGGTTCGTTACAAGATGGACAAGAACTGAGTGAAGGCACTATTCAGGTACAGCGAGCTGGCGGCGAAGGTTTTACCCATAATGAAATCAATCCGGATGATACCAAAAACCGCATGATTCAACTCTGGGTCCTGCCTGAAACACCGGGTGAGCCCCCTGCGTATCAGCTATTTGAGTCAAAACCCGGCAGGCGAGTCCGGGTGTACGGCGGCTCGGACGAAAAAACTCAAACGTTTTCATCAAAAACTATTATTGAGATCGCGCAGATTAAAGCCGGTGACAAATTTAAGCAGCCTGCCAAAAGCCTGGTTTATGTCACCACCGGCAGAGGTACCGACAAAGATCACATTTTCAGGGAAGGTGACTTGATCGACTCTGATGATTTCACCTTCACCGCCGACAGGGACAGCAGCCTGATTGTAGTTTTCCAGGAATGATCTGCAGACCTTTTCCAGACAAGGTATCAATATGAGCCCGAATGAAGCTACAATTGGTTTTTGACCTAATTTGACTTTTACGCCTACAATACCGGGCTATGAACTAACACAAAAAGAGGTGCGCGATGATTAACTGTCCTAAATGTTCTGCCGAAATGACACTGGTTTCTTACGACCAGATTAAAGTTGACCGCTGTACCGCCTGTGGCGGCCTTTGGTTTCAACCTGAAGAGTTGCGTGCCTTACGTGACGATATCTGGATGGCAGATTACATACTTGACAGCGGCGACAAAAAAGCTGGTAGAAAAGCCAACGCATTGAAAGACATCAACTGCCCAAATTGTGGCATCTTAATGGAACAGGAATCTGATGCTGAACAGCCACATATCACCTATGAATCCTGTCCGGATGGTCATGGCACTTATTTAGACGCTGGCGAATTCACAGATATTGTCAAGAAAACCTTCTGGGATAAATTCAAGCGCGCTCTCTGATCAGTCTTGCTCGTCAGGTTCACTGGCGTTCAGCAGAACCTCCAAGCGACCATCAGGCAACAGCATGCCCTGATCCACATCGAAGCTGGATAATAAATTCACAAGCGTTGCCTGCGTATGTGGGAACTTAGCCTTGGCTTCTGAAACAGGCGGGCGGATGCTGAACATGTGCCCTTCCTTAATGCCGTAACGCTGATGGGGGAATGAGGTGCTCAGCGTTCGTACTACAAAAGCGTGAGCTTTGCTGCCCTTATGCAAATAGGGTGAAAGCGCGGTATTAAATGCACGCAGCGCTTTGTCATCCAGGTAACTCAGAAAATCCCAAAATAAACAAACGTCGAACTTGGTGTTGTTGGGAAAGTTAAATGACCGGGTGATGTGTTCACTCAGTTCAATTTCAGTGAAACAGCCTTTTTGCATTTCCAGCAATCGGTCGTTATACATGGAGGCAAATTGCAAGCGGCACTTAAACTGCGAGAAAAACGCGATGGTTTCCGGCAGTGCCGCACCCACGTCCAGAATCGACAGTCGTCTGCTGGTATCCAGCTTTCTGACCATTGATGGAAACAACAGGGTTTGCTGCGTGGGGAATTGTAATTGTGCATCTGACGGCTGACCGGAGCCAGTCGTACTTGTCACGACAGTGTTCAAATCAGCTTACTTCTATATGCATCAAGGTGGCTAAGTGCCACCTCTTGTAGTTACGATCAACGAAACTGACGGTTTCAGCTATTGTTATCTGCCACTTAAGCTGTAACTGCCGTTTTCCTTTTTCTTGTCACTAACAACAGCTTTAGGCGCATCTTCGATAGGCTTAACGGTCTCTTTTGGCACGGCTTTGGCGGGAACTGCCTTGGCTGGCTCGCCTGGATCCATATCAATGCTACCTTTAAAGATTGCACCTTCTTCCAGTGTCATACGTGGTGCGGTGATATTACCGTGCACATTACCGCTACGTGAAATTACCACCTTTTCAGTACCAACGAGATCGCCTTTCACCTGTCCGTCGATTTTGATGACTTTAGCTGTAATATCGGCATTAACCTTGCCGCCCTGGCCAACACTGACCTGATGGGAGGCAAGCTTGATTTTGCCATCCACCTTGCCTTCGATGATCAGGTTTTCACTACCTGAGATATCACCGGTAATGTGGATGCCGGGGCCGATTACTGCTGCTCTGCCGCTACTGGCAGGTGCGCTGGCCATTGTATTGCTTTGATCTTCAAACGCAGGTTTGGCGGGGGTATCTTGAGCTGGGGTTCTGTGTTTCTCAAACATATTGTTGATTCCATTCGCTTATAAATCAGGACTGTTTAGTCTATCAGGAAAAATGCGCCAATAGCCATGTTGCCATCATCATTTGTTCATTTTCATCATAAATTTATCAGAATCTTGGTTTAGAATGTCCCTCTCATGCAAACTAATACTATGCAAACCATATTTAGAAAACTCACTATCATTGTGCTTATTGCGCTCTCACCCGCCCTGTCGATGGCTGCCGGTAGCCTGCAGCAGGTGACGAATGAATATGAAACCTTCTTTCATCAACTAATCAAAGACCGGGATTACCCCGGAGCAGCGTTCGCCATCGTGTCCCGTGACCAATTGTTGGCCATCGGTACCGCGGGTTACACCACCGCGGCAAAAAAGCAGGCGATCAATACCGATACCACTTTTCGTTTGGCATCAGTATCCAAGACCTTTGCGGCCGAACTTGTCGGCTTGCTGGTAGAGGATGGAAAGCTGGATTGGGATGCCCCCCTGACACTTTACGTTCCAGATTTCAAAATCAACGGTGATACTTCCCAAATCCGGGTTCGTGATGTGTTGGGCCAAAGCACTGGCTTGATGCCACACGCATATGACAATCTGTTGGAAGACGGCAAAAGCATGCCGTATATCTGGGGTCGCATGTCAGATCTGTCCTATATCTGCCAACCCGGCGATTGTTATGGCTATCAGAACAGCATCTATGCCCTGGTGGACCCGATGGTCAAGAATGTCAGCTCACAAAGCTACCCGAGTCTGGTTCAGCAACGCCTGTTCACGCCGTTGGGCATGAACACCGCATCAGTCGGTTTTGAGGCTTTCATCAACAACCCCAACCATGCAGAGCCACATGCCCGCCGCCAAGGCAAGTGGAAAACAGTGCCTGTTCAGCAGAACTACTACCATGCCGGACCGGCGGCCGGCGTCAACGCCAGCATTCTGGATATGAGTAAATGGCTGCAGGCGCAGTTGGGTAGCCACCCGCAGGTATTGTCACCGGAGCTTATTGCTAACTTGCGTATACCGCGGGTGAATACCCGCCGAGAAATGTATCGAAAAGAATGGAAGACCATGCTCAGCACAGCACACTACGGTTTGGGCTGGCGTGTTTATGACCTTGGTGATGATCAATTGATTTATCATGGTGGCTGGGTGTCAGGTTTTCGTGCAGATGTAGCCTATTCACCTAAACGCGACCTGGGAATTGTGGTGTTATTGAACGCGGAAAGCAGTGGCATCAGCGAATTGACGACGACATTCTGGAAGATGGCGCTGGCCCGCTAAAAAACCTCAGGTACAAACCGCCGGTTTTCAATACTCGCTTCATCATCATATGCTTCGCTTTTATCAATCGGCGGCAATTCTACCGGCTCGAACGGCACATATTGATACCAACGACGTCTTGAGGGTGGGTCAATAGGGCTGAATTTCCACTGCTTTCAGGTGTTGATAAGTTTCATACTAGCATTGAAGCAGCCATTGGAAATACAGGCTTCCTTCTGACCCATTGGTGGTTTATTGTAGACGCCCTATTATTTGCAGGTGTTGGATGATGCAATTTCGGATATTTATTTTTGGCTTATTAATTGTGTTGAGTTTGCAGGCTTGTAAAGAGCCCTATGTCTGGCATGCGAATGATATTAGTGGCGCAGCTCCGGATTTGCAATTCTCATTAATAGATTCCGATGAACGCCAGGTAGATGCGCAATCTCTGCGGGGTAAACCCGTACTGGTATTTTTCGGTTTCACCCACTGTCCGGATGTCTGTCCTACTACGCTGACGCAGCTTAAAGTGGTGATCAACAAATTGGGCCAGGACGCAGATAAAATCCAGGTGTTGTTGGTGTCGGTAGACCCCGAGCGCGACACGCCGGCTGTTATGAAAGCCTATACCGCTGGTTTTGGACCATGGCTGTTGGGACTGACAGGGCCGGAAGAAGATATCGATGATCTGCGACAACGCTTCGGGATTTATGCCAGCATGCAGACATCTGACGATCAGGGCGCATACAATGTTATGCACAACACCGCGGTATTTATTTTTGACGGTAAAGGCAAAGCCCGCCTGTTGTTCACCGATGTTTCGGACAGCGATGCTGTGGTATCGGATATCCGTCAGCTCATCAATCAGTAGGTATATAGTTGTTTTATTTGGATTTGTTTTATTTGGATTTGTTTTAATTGGATTTGAATGCCATTGGAGAATCACCATGCCCTCTTTTGATGTCGTATCTGAAGTAGATCACCACGAACTCAAAAACGCGATAGATCAGGCCAACCGCGAAGTCACTACCCGGTTTGATTTCAAAGGCAGCGATTCTGAATTTGAATTGGCTGAACAGGTTATCACCATGAAAACTGCATCGGAATTTCAGCTGCAGCAGATGTTCGACATTTTGTGCAACAAACTGGTCAAACGCAGCATTGATATTGTCTGTCTGGAAAAAGGCGATCCGGACATTCAGGCCAGAACCGCGACTCAAACTGTAAAGGTCAATGAAGGCATCGACACCAATACCGCTAAAAAGCTGGTCAAGGTGATCAAGCAGAGTAAAACCAAAGTACAGGCTTCCATTCAAGGAGAGCAACTGCGGGTGACGGGCAAAAAGCGCGATGATCTGCAGGAAGCTATCGCCCTGCTGAAAGACTCAAACTCCGAGATTCCACTGCAATTCAAAAATTTCAGGGATTGAGCCACTACTCAGATTGCCATTCTCGCGGATCGACCCGATAGTAATTTTTAAGAACTTCGAACAGCTCGGCGTGGTGTTTGTTCATTTGCTCGGGCTTTTCGAAAAACGTTTCTGTTGCAACCGCGAAAAATTCAGCCGGGTTGGTAGCGCCGTAGTAATCCAATAGGGATTTTTTACCCTTTACACTGTCCCGCTGTAATTCGTGGAATTCATCCGCCAGGATTTTCGCCCAGGTCTGCATGCCGCCATTGCTGGTCAGGATCGGTGTACCATTGGTGCTGCCGGTTTCGCTGTCCAGTTGATGTGCAAACTCATGCAGGACGACATTGTGGCCGTCTTCAAAGTTTTTGGCCCCCTGAAGCACGTTATCCCAGGCCAGGATCACTTTGCCATTGGCCCATGATTCTCCTAATAGCCCATTGGCTCCTTCGCTGATTGTTCCATCCATACCTCCTTGCGCGCGCTCAACGACAAAGGCGTCAGGATAAACAATGATGTAGCGCAGTGATGGATACACATTGCTATTGCGATTGAGCAGCAACATACAGGCTTCTGCGGCAATGGTGACGCGAATTTCATCAGTGATCACCAGGCCACCGGATCCGCTGAAAGTTTTCTGGTGCAAAAATTGTTTGATCAGTTTGCGTAATTGCATCCGCAATGGCGTCGGCAAATTTCGATACACCGCTATATTGCGTTCAACGATTTCAACCCACTCATCCGGGAACGGTGCCTGAATGGCTTTTTTGAGGCGCAAACGCGGAACCCATAAAGCCAGAATGATGGCCGCAATGGCCAGTGCCAGAAAAACCCAATAAGTCACTAAAAGCTACTCCGATTGATTGCCGCCGGGTATTTTAACTGAATTAACACTCGGCTTATCGCCGGATAACGGTTGTCACTAATACCGGGCATGGGCAAATAGAGTCCTGATGCGGTAGAATTACGTGTTGCTTTTAAGCATATCAAGGAATCAATTACATGAAAAACAAACTTATCCTGGCCCTTGCTTCTGCGCTGGCTGTCGGTGTTGTGGGCTGTTCAAAAACAGACTCAACAGAAGAAACCGCCGCCACGTCTGAGGTAAAAGCCGACGTTGCTATGGAAACACAAGTAGCAGAAACCCCTATGAATGAGGCCAACCCGTTTTTTGAGCTCAGCCCGCTGTACCTGCACTACCCTCAATTCGACAAGATCAAGGATTCAGATTATGTGCCTGCTTTTGAAAAAGGCATGCAGCAAGGCCTGGCGGAAATTGACGTCATTGCGAATCAGGACGAAGCGCCTACTTTTGACAACACCTTCATCGCTATGGAGGAATCCGGGAAACTGCTCAATCGTGTCGCTACTGTGTTTTTTGCAATGGGCTCCGCCAACACCAATGATGAAATCAAGGCCATTCAGACTGAAATGGCACCCAAATTGTCAGCCTTTAGCGACAAGATCAATCTGAATGCGAAATTGTTTGCCCGCGTTCAGGCAGTTTACGAAGATCTCGATAACCTTGAACTGGACCCTCAATCAAAGCGTTTGGTTGAAAAGACCTATCAGGATTTCGTTCGCGCCGGCGCCAAAATGAACGACGAGCAGAAAGAACAGATCAAGGCGATTAACTCCGAGCTAGCTACCTTGCAAACCAAGTTCAACCAGAATGTTTTGAATGAGGTTAATGAATCTGCGGTGCTGGTAGACAATGTTGAAGATCTAAAGGGCATGTCTGATACCGCCATCGCGGCGGCAGCGGCAGCAGCAACCGAGAACGGCGAAGATGGAAAGTATCTGGTTGCTTTGCTTAACACCAGCCAGCAGCCCGCTTTGAAAGTGCTGGAGAATCGTGAGCTGCGTGAGCGCATCATGCAAGTGTCTTTGAAGCGTGGCAGCAACGGTGGTGCTTATGATAACCGCGAAATCCTGGCCAGAATTGCCGAACTTCGTGCTGAACGCGCGCAGTTGATGGGTTATGAAAATCACGCGGCTTATAGTCTGGAAGACCAGACGGCGAAAACCACCAAGGCAGTCAATGACATGCTGGCACGTCTGGCACCGGCCGCAGTGGCCAATGCCGTGAAAGAAGCGGCTGACATGCAAGCCATTATCGACGCCGATGGTGATGATTTTGAACTGGCTTCATGGGACTGGGATTACTATGCTGAAAAGGTACGTCAGCAACGTTACGATTTTGACGAAACCCAACTGCAACCTTACTTCGAGTTCGATAATGTACTGACCAAGGGTGTCTTTTACGCAGCTGAAAAAGTCTACGGCATTACTTTCAAAGAGCGCTTCGACTTGCCTGTTTACCAGCAAGACGTACGTGTATTTGAAGTCTTTGATACGGATGGTTCTACACTCGGCATCTTCATTGCGGATCCATTTGCCCGTCCATCCAAACGTGGTGGCG
>Ga0105055_10010474_pt1 | contig 11583 bp, 7 predicted proteins | sample BON03_FD_78090 | JGI IMG/M metagenome (GOLD analysis project Ga0105055, IMG submission 78090) | Freshwater microbial communities from Lake Bonney liftoff mats and glacier meltwater in Antarctica - BON-03 | ecosystem: Environmental > Aquatic > Freshwater > Ice > Glacier meltwater | place: Lake...
AACGCACTGCAACGCACTGCAACGCACTGCAACGCACTGCAACGCACTGCGACGCACTGCAACGCACTGCAACGCACTGCAACGCACTGCAACGCACTGCAACACACTGCAACGCACTGCAATGCACTGCAACGCACAACGCACTGCAATGACTGCAATGAATGCACTGCAATGCACTGCAGCACGCTGCACTCACTGCAGTACACAGCAATACACAGCAATACACTGCAATACATAGCAACACACTGCAATACACTGCAACACGTAGCAAACACGAGTGTTGGACCCGCTGGAGCTGGAAGTGCCTGACAGCCAAGCCTTTGTGGCCATCATTTGCAAGGTGCCTGGCAGGCAGGCTTTGCGGCTATCAACGCTGCAAGTTGGTAGGCATACAGACATGCACCGATGTGTGACATGATATATGCCCATGTGTGACCGCTATCAAAGCATCAAGTCGATGTGCGGTGGCTACGATTGGTAGGCTCCTTAAAATGATAGGTCTCTTTTGCAGAATATAGTCTCCTTTATACAGACATGCGCCGACGTGTGACATGTCACACGTAGGTAAATGTGTGTCATTTGTTGAAGTCTGCCTATAGGGTGGCTACGATTATTAGGCTCCTTAAAATTATAGATCTCTTTTGCAGAATATCATCTCTTTTATAGGGCCCTGTTGCAAAAGAGACCTATAATTTTAAGGAGCCTACTAATCGTAGCCACCCCATATCGACATGGAGCTTCGAGCTGGTGGCGACTATCACTTGTAAATACACACAAACACATTTTGCACAGACGCCTTGTACACTCCCGCTGCATTCTCGACAATAGCCCTGTATACACTCAAACAATGGCCCTGTATACACTCTTTGAACAATGGCCCTGGATACTCTTTGATATATATGCATATATGTATATATACATATAGCCCTAAGAACAATCAAAAGAGCTTGATCTGCTCTGCACAGAGCCAATCAATTCTGACCAGAGCCCCGTGTATACTGGCAGGCAAGCTTTGTGGCAGCACAAAGGGAAAGACTGGATGGGGTCTACAAATTTGACGAACTCACTTCGACTGAGGCATGGAAAAAGTTGCCTGCGCGAATGCAGAGTGTGCGCGAGAGTTTCAAATGCAGCCGGGCTGACGATACTGAAGTCGCCATCGGCAGTGCCTTTCATTCTGCTCATTCGCAGCAAGAAGGGGGATACCTTTCGTCCTCGGGATACCTATCGGGCTTGGGCGACGCCTTGCTTGACCGCATGGCCAGCTTTGTTTTGTGGGCTACTTATGTCAAACACTCCTTTGTCCCAGATGCCCCTGTCAACGCAACGGAGCGTGTGTGCGCGGGAAAGGGTGCGGTTGCACCGGCAAGACGAGGCAGTGGAGGTAGTGCGCAACAGGAGGTAAGACACGGCAGTGCGCAACACCAGCCAACACGAGGCACGGTGCATGTTTCTGTGAGTATGCGAGCACCGAGGATGCTGGGATCTTTTTTCACGCCTTGGTTTCAAATGGATTCATTTCCCTTTGATCTCTGTGACGGACCTATCCCTGTGAGGGCACTACCGTGTAGTGCCCCAGGCCCGGGTAAAGATAAAGACATCTCGGTACCCCTGAGGCGCAGTAGTTGGGCGGCAGACAGTTTGTTTGATATGGTCCATCTCCGGGTCTTGGGTGCTGATTCTGAGAAACAGAGTGATGGTGCCGCCTCAAAGCAAGTCGTGCCTTCGCCTCCCAACCTCTGGCACATACATTACGTCCGCCAGAAGTTGTCTGATCTCTCCTTTTCGGTTTCTGGAATGTATGTCAACGGTCTTGCTCTGCCTCTTCGGGGTACCCTCCCTCCCCCCCTCCCTCCCTCCTTCCCTCCCTCCCGCCCGTTCTTCCTCCCTCCCCCCCTTCCTCCCTCCCTTCCTCCCACCCTCACCCCCCTCCCTCCCCCCTCTCTCCCTGCTTCCCCCTTCTCCTCCATCCTCGCACAATGCATGCAACGTGTGTTTGCTTGTGCGTGAATGCGTGCGTGCGTGTGTGTGTGCGTGCATGCGTGCGTGCGCGCGCGTGCGTGCGTGCGTGTGTGCGCGCTTGCGCGAGTGAGTGAGTGAGTGCATGCATGCGTGCGTGCGTGTGTGCGTGCATGCATGTGTGCGTGCATGCGTGCGTGTGCGTGGGCACACATTTTTGGATATATAAGTATGAAGTATGACATACGATACACTAAGTATGAGATATATTAGCACACTGCTTGCCCAAGCTACTGGTTTCTCGAGTCTCACTCTGAATTGCACACACACACACAATACACGCACACACATACGCACACACGCACACACAAGCGTCATACAGTGTATACATATATACGTACATGTATATACATCAATCTTAATATATATATACATATGTCTTTCTGAATCGCGCATGTACTTTGTATGGCGCTTGTGTGTGTGCGTATGTGTGTGCGTGTATTGTGTGTGTGTGTGCGTTGTGTGCAGGAGATGATGTTAACAAACACAGCTACATGCTGTCATTTGTCAAAAGCCAGTAACCTTCATGGTAAAGGTGCGAGGCTACGGACACTCAGCTGGTGCACGCACACACACAAACACACAAACACACAATACAAAAATATATATGTATATATACGTATATATATATAGATATGTAGATATGTACATTTCACACTGCAGCACAATGTATGAAATGTGGATATGTTCATTTCACACTGCAACACACTGCACCACACTGTGCCACACTGCACCACACTACACCACACTGCACCACACTGCAAAACGCTGCACCACAGTGAGAAATAGATAGAGACAACATTGTTTTCTCAAAGTAGAAGAGTCCACAGGACTCCATCGGTTCGAGTTCGTGGGCCTGAGATTTTTTGAAGAGTTTGCCTCAATGAAAGAAAGACTGTAACAGATTGCTATCTTCGTTACTACCCCGACAGTGTAAAACCCCAACGTCAAAATTCCCCTCTTGTTTTGGCAGTTGTATCCATTTTCAACGAATTCTCATGAAGCCTGAATAGGCTGAGGACTCGGAAGCAAACCAGTTTGTACAATTCTGGTGTCTCATGTGATCGCTGAGTTTTATAGTCCGTTGGACCGGGCCGGATGGAGGTCATGCCTTGGGCTGATACAGGTGACTCCGTGGGCCAAATTTACCGTCATCAGTATTAGCGGATCCTCATCCTTCTTTTTTTTTGTTGTTGTATTTTTTTTCCAAGATTGTCTGTAGACGTCCCTCAGAAAAACAACGAAAAATTTGATTTTCGATGTGATCAGACTGTGAAAGTCCGAGGAATGGCAGCCCAACACCTACAGCGCAAGGCTGCGTAGGGGCTTCACGCCCAATAAAGTCTCGCGTCATCTCATCCCACCTAATTGTTTGCGTCTCACAGAAATACGGAGATGCATATCCTTTGAAGATGAGATCACATTTATGTCGAATACCTGGTCAAGTGAATCTGGTTCATTATTTTAGTTCATTTAGCGACAGTGCCTGAAACCCCGTCACCCTCCTTTGTGTCTTGAAGAGTAGAGTTCTTACACCAGTCTGCGACGTGCTGGGCGATGCTTAAAACTCCTGGCTTTGCACGCCGAAAAAGGCGTGAGTCTATAGTAGGGGTCATCAGGGTAGTAGCAGGGCACGCAGCGGCGAGGGCGTTGGCCGGGAGTGGAAGTGGGGACGTTCAGTCTATGCAGGGCACTTGTTGCTGCCAGCTGGCATAATGGGTAATTCAAGTTTTTTGACAGAACAGAAGACGTGGATTTGGATGTCATCTTGCGTCTTTTCTATCTTTGACGGGATGTTGGACTCGGCTTATCAGGGTACGCTGACTCTTTCTTTTTACCATCGGAGTCTACTTATCATGGCCGGAGTACACTGAGTCTCATTTAATTTGCTTTCCTTCTTCTGTCAACTTGTTTGTTTGTTTGTTTGTTTGTTTGTTTACTTCATGTTCTTTCTTTCTTTCTTTCTTTCTCGGGTGGTAAATACCCAACTTGAAGTGAATCAATTACCGCCCGACCCAATCAATGATTTATGTTCACTGACTGGTAAATAGATAGAAAAGCATTTTACTCAGTGAAGAAAACAACTTCTTCGAATCTTTGGGACCGAATTCATTCGAATTAATTCATTAAAACCGCGCGAAGCGCAGTTTCAAAAAAACACGCGGAGCGCGGTTCATTGTTTTTGCAGCGTCAGCCGCGAAATTTTGAAAACGTGACATGAGTAGCGCGTCAGAGAAAGCATTTCCGGGGTTTTGGGACGATTTTTTTGGCTGCTGAATTCCCTCCAAAGAGGTTTGATTGATCTTGCTTTTATTACTTCGTAAGACATAGTCTAATAGCTTTGTCTGAAGCTCTACGTGCTCAAATGTAAATTCTGAGATCTCGATGTTTGGAGTTTTTGCCGGAATCGAACCGGCGACCTCGGGACCAGCAGTCCCGCGCTCTGACCAACTAAGTTAGTTTTACATCGTCTCGGTATTTTAGTACACAAGAATTAAATCGCTTCTTGTCGACGGCATGGTCACGGCGTCGAGTCATGATAGTTGGAGCCTTAGTCACCTGGGCTATTTATACCCAGGCACAACTCTTGTTGTAATCAAGCTTGATCATAACAGGAGTTGTCCCGGGTATAAATAGCCCAGGTGACTAAGGCTCCAACAATCATAACAAAGGTTCCGCGATCGATTCCCGGTAGTACACGAGCGATCACCCATCGTGGGGTGTTCCGGCTTCGAGCAGGAGTACAAAAATGGAAGTTGATGACAGGCCGCGCTTGCGACGAACTTCGCATGGCATGGGTCGTGACATATCTCCTCCCCGTGACTGCGACTCGACGGTTTTCCCCGCGATTGTGAACTTCTGACAATGAAAGATGACCGTTCAAAGACAATCGTCACGAAAACATCAAATGGGATCCGTGAATGAAACATTCCCCCGAGAAGCAACAAGCATAGAGATATGGTGGTCAAGACTCGTAGACGGCAAAGAGCCGGTGTGTCCCTTCGCGGGGACCTTTGTTATGATAGTTGAAGCCGTATTCACCTGTGCTATTTATACCCAGGGACAACTCCTGTTGTAATCAAGCTTGATCATAACAGGAGTTGTCCCTGAGTATAAATAGCCCAGGTGACTAAGTCTGCACGCGCGGGGAGGTGTCCTTTCAAACAAAGCAACCTGAGTGCTTGGTCACTCTTGAGTTGACACCCCACCGTGACACATACATATCTTTCAGGGAGATTCTTTTTAATCTAAGTTGTTTGCTCCCAACTGTCAAGGTCACGCCGAGTGATTCAAATTATGTCAATAGAAGCGCTTTTCTTAAACGCTTCTCTTTACACATTTTCACAATCAATGAATTGGTAGACAAAATAAAAAACTTCTAATCAAATGCATCCCAGAATGATTAAGAAGAAGATTTTGTACGAAAAACATGCGCCGCAGGCCAGATTTTTAATCACACAAAATGCGCCACAGGCCAGATTTTTTGACTAAGTCCTGATGGGTACTCTGTTCTATTGATACAATATGTAATTTCTTTTCCACAAATCACAGCTCAAAACCTTCTTCTTTTATTTGATGAATTAATGAATTTATTATTGAATTAATTCTTAATTAATTTACCTTTTGCATATAGACGTTTGTTTTCCCTACTGATTTTACTTATCTTTTATTACAAATATTTAAAATCTTGTTCCGAGGATTTTATTCTCCAGAATCTGATTCCTCCACACAAGATTATGCAGTACTGGTTTTATCAATCAACCCAGTTGGCTTTTTCATTTCCACACTACCAAAATTGTCCATTGAGGTATTAGCTCCTGCGAGGTAACTCGGGGTGGTTTATAGGGGCGGGCGGATGTTTTCCAAAAAAAAAAAGCTCCCCGCCAGAATTCAAGAGATGATATATTTGCGCAGCTCGCCCCTACATCTAGGACACACGGAATATTTTTGTGAGCGCACACGGCCAGATATTTAAAACCCACCGTAGCCTGCACAACCAAGCAGATTTACAGTGCGAATTCATGACGGATTCTCGTTCATCATTTTGTAGTAACATTGTATTTCAGTCGAATTACTGATGCTTAGTTTCAAATACGGAAACTAAGTTAGTAAAAGAGCACACGTAATACTAATCGTCTGGCGCAACCCATCCATCCTCCCAGCTGCACCTCCATCAAAGCCTCCCTCTAGTTCAGTGGCAATACCGAAAATAATTTCAATGGATGGGGAGGGCCCAAAATAGGTCACTAGTATCAAGACCCTTGATCCGGCTCAAGACACCACTCAAGGAGACATCAGCGACAAAAGCACGCCTGTGCAGGCGTGTAATTTCTTATTTGACATCCTGGCGCGTCACAGTCGGCGACATTGCGGAATCCTGCGATATTCGCACGCCATCTGGTAATGCCAAAAGTTCATCACGCACAACGCAGGAAACAAGGACATCATACTGTTTCACTCGTTTGTTACATATCTCCCTGACCATAGACCGATCGTACTGGTGAAGACCCGCGTGCGGGCTGAAGACTCGCGAAGGCCGAATACTCGCGCGAGTCTTCAAAACTCGGGCTCTGCAAAATGTCCAGCAAACCGTTTGGGCGATTTCCGTTAGCCACGAACCTCCAAAACCAACTTGAAATTGCAAATGAGTCAAACGTTCTGGCGCCACGCCTCATTGGAGACTGCCAACTCCGATAACACGTTGGAAACAATGAACGTGCCGTTGCTGGAGCTGGAGCTCACTGTAGATTTTTATGAATATCAACTTCATGTATTCTATTGATGACCTCTTTGACAACATAGTAACCGTGACAGTAGAAAGAAAGAAGGAAATCTTTGTACATCGCAACACATCAAAATCTGAATGTTAATACTACATTTCCATGTGCCATATAATGATCTGCTATTCTCAACCCTGGGGTCAAGTGGGTTTTTTTAGGTCAAAAATGTGGCCTCACATTCATTTTTGGTGGGAAAAATGAGCCACGAACTGGGGGAAAAATAAAAAAAAATACAATCGGAAACATCCCTTTTCTGACAGTTTTCGAGAGGTTTTACAGGGTTCCTTCGAGAAAAGATATCGCTTTCTCAGGAGGTTTTCGAGCGAAAATGTCCGTTCGTGGCCCGATTCTGAGGCGAAACCGGTTTTACATCTTCTACACAGGGAATATTTTTGTGAGCGCACACGGCCAGATGTTTGGAAACAACCGTGGCCTGCACAACCAAGCAAATTTAGAGTGCGAATTCATAGCGGATTCTCGTTCATCATTTTGTGGCGACATTGAATTTGAGTCGAATTACTGATACTTAGTTTCAAATACGGAAACTAAGTTAGTAAAAGAGCACAGGTAATTCTGGTTAGTAAAAGAACACACGTAATACTAATCGTGAACCCATCCATCCTCCCCGCTGCACCTCCATCAAAGCCTCTCTCTAATTCAGTGGCAATACCGAAAATAATTTCAATGGATGGGGAGGGCCCAAACGAGGCATCAAGACTCTTGATCCGGCTCAAGACACCACTCAAGGAGACATCAGCCGCAGCAGCACGCCTGTGCAGGCGTGTGATTTCTTCTTTGACATCCTGGCGCGTCACAGTCGGCGACATTGCAGAAAACCGCGATATTCATAGGAAAAGTAGTCTTTATTTGCCTTTAGGTTCAGTCAACTTAGTATTGAAAGCCCAGTCTCCAGAATGCCCTGCCCCTGAGGACGTGGGAACCGAGGGCCATTCCAAGGCCCGGGGAACATCCAAGTTTGGATGTTCCCATGATTTGGATGTTCCCTCGATTTGGATGTTCCCTTGATTTGGATGTTCCCTTGATTTGGATGTTCCATTGATTTGGATGTTCCCTAAGTTTGGATGTTCCCTCGATCTGGATGTTCCCTCGATTTGGATGTTCCCTTGGATTGGATGGTCCCTAGATTTGGATGTTCCCATGATTTGGATGTTCCCTCGATTTGGATGGTCCCTAAGTTTGGATGTTCCCTCGATTTGGATGTTCCCTCGATTTGGATGTTCCCTCGAGTTGGATGTTCCCTCGATTTGGATGTTCCCTCGAGTTGGGGTCATACAGATACAATTACCTGGTCAGACCTTGAATTCCCATTGTCCCTGTCTCGTCTGACCGCGTTTTGTCGTGCTTTCGTATTTATTATTCATGTGTCTCGAAATTTTGTTTCTCTTGTGACTCTCTCTGTGCGTCAAGGTTTTAGTTGGTACTATATGGTGCGCGTTGGCATTCGTGTTAACCTCTAAGTTGGGATGTGTGATGTGGTAGTTTTGTACTATATCGTGAAGGTATTGATCGGTATCCAGGTGATGTGGAAACAAGTTTGATTTCTTCGTCGGTTTCCCATCGTCGTTTTTCGTTAGGCTTGTCACTTGTTGCATTGATGAAAGTCCCACTACTTGTGATATATCTCCAAAAAAAAGTGTACTTTTCCTATGAATCCGCACCCCGCTCTGAGCACAGGCGCCGAGGGCGCGCATCGTAGCCACCACGGCCTGGAGGCGCGGCACCGCCACACCGCCCCACGCGTCTACGGGCACGTATTTCGCAGTAGTGGCACAAGCCCGAGCGCGAAAAGGCCGTCAGCATGCCCACCCCGTCGGCAAAGGGGACCCCCAATGAAATTTCATCCCCACCGGGTTGAAATCGTGTTTCACCGGGTTGCCCCAGGAATTTCAATACTAAGTTGACTGCAAGGCAAATAAAGACTACTTTTCCTATGAATATTCGCATACCATCTAGTAATGCCCGGCAAAACTTCACGCACAATCTTTTACTTCGACATTGTTGGAATCCCAAATGTCGAACTGTCCGGCGATTTCCGTTAGCACGAACCTCAGAAGCAGTTTCCACTGAGTCAAACGGCGCCTCATTGGAGACTGCGAACTCCGAGTTGGAAACAATGAACGTGCCGTCGCTGGAGCTTCGACTCATCCCAAGGCCGCCAGCTGGTATGCGCACGTGATAGAATCCATGCAAGAAGTTGTCATCAGTCAGTAGTGCCCGCATTTGAAAGTTTCAAAGGCAAGTCAGTATATGCATGATGTCTGCATGATTGTCAATATGACGTGCGCGACGTCGTGTCGTCCGCACCGAAGTGTGTCAAGACCCTCTCTTCTATGAAAAGAAGTTAGTGATCAAAAGCCTCGACAGGTGAGGCGTCGGCACGGAGTGGCCGCAGCAAGTATGTGGCTGAGCGTATCAAAACGCTGCGGGAAGACACTCACGCGTTCGAGGACTTTGGCAAGGTGTGAGTGCACATACGTGCACTATACATGTATACCGTGTTACACACACACGCCGAAATCTAGTGTTGGCGTGGCACTAGATACTTTTCACACACATGTGTGTGTGCATATGAAACTTCATTTCTTGACACATGCCTGTGATTTTGACACACTTGTTTCTTGTGGACGGATTTGTCGAATATGTCGCTAATGGCAACAGGTGGTAATGCAGAAGAAGCTGATTCTTCGAAAGCAGCGCCTCGACTCGCTTATCGGTCATGTGAGTTTTGATAGATTTGCGACAACAACTACTGCATGTTTCACATCTTTTTAAATGACGAATCTCAGTCTAATGCATCTCTAACCTGGTGGTTGCATCTCTAACCTGGTGGTCAGCGACTCCATGGTAGCATATACAGTCAATCATTTGTGCACGTGCTGGTAGAAAAAGGGTGGTGAGGTGACACATTTGTGCTGGATTGACACAGCCAGACTATGTGACGGGTAACAAGCGATTTGTGTTGCAATCGGGTGCATCGCTGAAAAGTGAGGTGTCTCCTCCTCCAAGAAGCCCTGCTAGAAGGTAGTTTCCTCTCTGTTCTTTTCATAAAACCTAAACGCAAAGAAGAAAGGGCATGCTGACCCTAAGGCATCTCACAGCATGCGATTTCCCACCATAGCAAGTGCACGTGTGCGCAGCTCAAGCCACGAAGATGCTCCACACCGACACATGTGCACGAGGCAACGTGATGCTTCACATGCACATGTGCTACATATGCAGCAGCAGCAGCAATCGAAGGAGGAAGAGCAAAGATCTTGGCTCACTTTGCGAGAAAAAGTGGACATCAAGCGACGCCAGAAGGTTCTGCTCCTGTGACTACTCCTGCCACTGCTCCTGTCACTACTACCACTTGTCCGAGCACACGCACACACCCTACCACTCTCCCCCTTCCTCCCTCCCTCCCAGTCTCTCCCTCCCTCCCTCTCTCTCTCTCTCTCTCTCTCTCTCTCTCTCACACACACACACTCATGAAGAGTGAGTTTATGAAATAGATGAGGGGTACATGTGTGTCATGTATACGAAGTGGTACTTCAAGGCAGTAGTCACAGAGGTTGGATCAAGCTTCATGGCAATAGTCAGAGGTTGAATCAAAAGTCAAGAGCAACAAGGCAATAGCCACAAAGCAATACTCATCAACTGAATCACCACTACTATTATCACTGCCACTACCACTAGACTCTTCAACTGGTCAGGTCTTTTTACAACAGCAGAATAGCACATGAATCAAACGTCAAAGAGTCACAAGGCAATTAGCTACAAGGCTATTGCCTTGTGGCAATAGCCACAATAGACTCATCAACTGAATAATAGCAATATGGGGTGGCTACGGTTAGTAGGATCGATCAAATTATAGGTCTCTTTTGCAGAATATTATCTCTTTTATAGGGCTCTTTTACGAAAGAGACCTAGAATTTTATCGATCCTACTATCCAAAGCCACCCCATATCCACAATAGACTCATCAACTGAATAATTGCAATATGGGGTGGCTACAATTAGTAGGATCGAAAAAATTATAGGTCTCTTTAGCAAAAGAGCCCTATAAAAAAGAGACGATATTCTGCAAAAGAGACCCAGAATTTAATCGATCCTACTAATCGTAGCCACCAAATAGCAACAATAGAGTCATCAACTGAATAATAGTACTGGTGATTCAGTTGATTCAGCTGAAGGCTCATCAACTGAATCATCACTACCATTATCACTCCCACTACCCCTAGACTCTTCAACTGGTCAGGCCTTTTTTTCAACAGCAGAATAGAACATAGTCTCTTTTATAGGGCTCTTTTGCAAAAGTGACCTATAATTTGAAAGAGCCTACTAATCGTAGCCACCCCATACTACTACTAGACTATTCATGTGGTCAGGCCGTTATTGCAACAGAGACCCCCAAAAAGAGCAGTTCGCATCAAAAAGCGACCTGCGAATCTATCGTGCGAATATCCACGTCTCTTTTTCACAGGAGCCCTATAAAAATAGGGCTCTTTTGCACAAGAGATCTAGCCATCGAAGGAGCCTACTTCCTGTTGTATCCCCATAGCAAATGACGTATATTTGTGATGGCTAGTACTGAGGCACCAAATTCCTCACGTTGCGATGCCTCACGTTGCGATGCCTCACGTTGCGATGCCTTACATTGCGATATGGGGTGGCTACCACTAGTAGGCTCCTTAAAAGTATAGGTCTCTTTTGCAAAAGAGCCCTATAAAAGAGACGATATTCTGCAAAAGAGACCTATAATTTTAAGGCGCCTACTCATCGTA
>Ga0105055_10010480_pt1 | contig 11582 bp, 9 predicted proteins | sample BON03_FD_78090 | JGI IMG/M metagenome (GOLD analysis project Ga0105055, IMG submission 78090) | Freshwater microbial communities from Lake Bonney liftoff mats and glacier meltwater in Antarctica - BON-03 | ecosystem: Environmental > Aquatic > Freshwater > Ice > Glacier meltwater | place: Lake...
GGTATTTGGTTGTTTGCGTGAGAGAGGGAAAAATGGATGAGAGAAAAATGAAAAAAGTGATGCTTCGCATGAAGTTCAAATTTCAGCTATCGTGCCAAGTTGCGGAAGATGGATGATGAGAAGATATGAGTAGTTGGATGTGAGTAGTGAGGTTTGCTCGGAGTGCCGCGTTAGGGATTGGAGCGGCATCCTTTTTTGTTTTTCACAAAAAAGATACAGCGGAAAACCCGACCCCGATTTTTCATCGGGGAAACGCCCAAAATATTCTGTTGTTTGAGTTTACGATTCTGACATCTATAAACGGTATGTTTGTACATTCAATCTTGGATGGAAAACTTGAACACATACATCAGTTCGCTGGCCGGTAGGGTTGAAAAACTGGCGGGGTCTCACGCACAATTGCATGACGAAAACTTGAAATTGAAGTCGAAAAACGATGAATTGGAGCAAGTTGTAACTGAGCAAAAAAATGTGCTGAGCAAGCTGGAGGAACAGAATAAAGTTGTTAAAATTGCAAAGGCGGTCACGGAAGATGATGACGACCGTAAGGAGCAGAGGAAGAGGTTGAATGAATTGGTGCGGGAGGTTGACAAGTGTATAGCACTTCTTAATAATTAAGGACATTCTTTTGAATGGGAACTCAAGCGATAACAGTAAGAATAGCAGGGAAGAGTTACCCGATGACGGTGGAAACACCACAGGAAGAAGAAACCATAAGAAAGGCTGAGCGGCAGATACGGGAGAGGTTGAAGATGTACGAGGATAAGTATGCCGTTACAGATATTAGGGATTTATTGAGCATGTGCGTGTTGCAATTTGCTACCGAGGCGATGGAAGGTGAGGAGAAGGCAGGTGGTGCAGAGCAGGATGTGCTGAAAAGACTTAAGGCGATTGAGCTTGCGCTCGATGCCAACACTTGATTTTAAGTAGTTCGTTCTTTACATAAGTAATACGTAGCGCTGCGAAGCGTTACAACGATTTCCCGCATAGATCGATGTTTGTTAAACTCAACGTTTAAAAAATTGGGATTAAGCTCATGGGTGTTAAAGAAAGGCCTCAACCACATTTAGGTGTGGTTTCGTTCCAGTTTACTGGAGCGGACAGTGGACCTCTGATGCGCTCGGCAGTCCCAATCATGTCATAATTGGAGTTTAATTAGACCAAGGATCTGTGCGGGTTTTTTTTTAACCAAAATGAAGTAAGAAGATGACAATGATAATTGGAGTGGTAGCAGCCTTGCTCGGGATAATTCTGGGAGGCGTGGGAATGATGGTCTACAATAAAAAGGTGGTGAGCGCGCAAGCGGAAGCCATCTTGGAAGAGGCCAAGGAGAAAGCTGAGGTGGTTCGTGAAAAGCGGATTTTGCAGGCGAAGGAAAAGTTCCATGAGCTGAAAGATGCGCATGAGAAGGAAGTCAATCTGCGCAATCAGAAAATTGTGGAGGGCGAAAATCGCATCAAGCAGAAAGAAGGTTCTCTAAACCAAAAGTTTGAGGATGTGAAGCGCGATCGTGAGAACGCGAGACGCGAAATGGAAGATGCCAAAAAGAAGCAGGAAAAGCTTGATGGGCAGTTGGAAATCTTCAATAAGAAGATTGAAGAGGTAGAGCGCGACCGCCAAAAGCAAGTTGAGCTATTGGAGAAAGTGGCCGGAATGAAAGCCGAGGAAGCCAAGGCGCAATTGGTTGAAGCTTTGACCGCTGAAGCAAAAACAGCTGCCATGGCTGCCATTAACGAAACGGTTGAAGAAGCCAAACTTCAAGCTGATAAGGAGGCGAAAAAGATTGTTATTCAGACCATTCAGCGTGTAGCTACTGAGCACACGATTGAGAACGCTGTATCGATTTTCCGTATTGAAAGTGATGAGGTGAAAGGCCGCATCATTGGTCGTGAGGGAAGAAACATCCGTGCGCTGGAAGCGGCCACTGGAATAGAGATCATTGTAGATGATACACCTGAGGCAATCATTCTTTCAGGATTTGATCCGGTAAAGCGTGAACTGGCCCGTTTGGCTTTGCATCAATTGGTTACGGATGGTCGTATACATCCAGCTCGAATTGAAGAGGTGGTTGCCAAAACTTCTAAGCGGTTGGAAGAGGAGATTGTAGAGATTGGAAAACGAACTGCAATTGACCTTGGTATTCATGGTCTTCATCCCGAATTGATTAGAATGGTGGGACGTATGAAGTATCGTTCTTCTTATGGACAGAATTTGCTGCAGCACAGCCGTGAGGTGGCAAATATGTGTGCCATCATGGCGGCCGAACTTGGACTGGACCCGAAGAAAGCGAAACGTGCAGGTCTGCTTCACGATATTGGAAAGGTGCCGGACGAGGAGCCAGAATTGCCACACGCAATCTTGGGAATGAAGTTGGCTGAGAAGTATGGCGAGAAGCCAGACATTTGCAATGCCATTGGTGCTCACCATGATGAGATTGAGATGACAACGATGATCTCTCCAATCATTCAAGTGTGTGATGCTATTTCTGGTGCAAGACCTGGGGCAAGACGTGAGATCGTTGAAAGCTACATCAAGCGTATCAACGAACTTGAAGCGGTTGCTTTGGCTTATCCTGGTGTAACCAAAACATACGCCATCCAAGCAGGTCGAGAGTTGCGAGTTATCGTGGAAAGCGATCAAGTAACGGATGCACAATCAGATCAATTGGCGCTTGATATCTCGATGAAGATTCAGGATGAGATGACTTATCCGGGACAGGTTCGTGTAACTGTTATTCGTGAGAAACGAGCTGTGGCTTACGCGAAGTAATCGATTTGATAATTAGCCGACATGCTAATGAGACAATGAAGGGTTTGCGAAAGCAAATCCTTTTTTGTTTACAGGAATTTCAGCAACTTGGAATCCGTTTTCCGGATCTCGAAATAGGGCGTTTGCTTGGCCCCGAAGGAACGGAAGAAACGTTCAACAGGTTCAATCATGCTTCCTTCAAAGTTGAAAGCATTGGAGACACTTGAAGAGAAAAGGATTGCCGTCCACATGAGTAGACTCATGGCACCTGTGTTCTTGTTTTTCGGGTCAACTGCTCCTGCCAAATAGTAGGCCGATTCATCGTCCCAAACGAGTAGGAGAGAGGCGATGGGATTTCCTTTAGCATCACTCGCTAACCAGGCCTTACAGGCATCTTTGGCCTTCAGTTTCTTGTAAATGTTGGAGAAGTAAGCTTCAGAATAATTGATTTCTTGTCTCTTGACTGCAAAATCCTTCAACTTCAAGTTGTGTAGAATCTTTACATTATCGCATTCAGTGATTGTGAGCACTTTCTGTGCCTTCGTAATTTCCCGTCTGATGTTGCCTTGAAGATTTTGGTACAGAACATCTGCATCCGACAGGTCATCAATAATGTAGGTGTATCGGGTTGATTGTTCAAAACCGTTCCAATAGAATGGCAGCCAATTGGTAATCTCAGGATGAAAATACTGAGTGAACTTATCAGTTTTGGGAAGCTGTACAATGAGTTGCTCCATCATCTTTTTCTCGAACGAAAGTCGCGTGGCTTCTTTTTGTCCTTCGGGATAATGAATCCACGGACCCATGTAAGGAGTAAGTGGCGGAACGGTAATGATCTCGAACTGGAGTTTTCGTTTTTTGAAGTATGGCAAAAATGCCTGAACTTCAGAATCCGTTCCTACAATCGCAACATCCCATTGTTCGGGCTTGGCCACAATTTGCATCCAATCATATTGCAGGAACAACGGAATTTCAGGATGCGAATCACACCATGCCTTCAAAATTTCCTTGTTGTTCATATTGATTGTTCCGTGTTCAATACGGATGGTTGGCAAAGATATTGTTGCTCAGAGAACACTCAGCAATTGATTGACCTCTTCCATCTTTCGGTATTTACCCAATTTCTTATAGCACTGCTTTAAGTCCGTCAGTAGACGTGCTATTATTTGTTCGTTGGAAATCGGTTTCAGATCCTCGGTATTCAATTCGATTCCCATTTTATCGATATACCGCTCAAGTTCGCTTTTCCCAAAAACAGCTCCCTTGCTGAATGGATTAATGTAGAACAGCAATTCACTAGAAGTGTGATTGTAAACGTCCTTGTATCCGAGAATAAAATGGTCAGGAAGGTCGATGCCAACGATGGGAAGATCCAGTCGGTCTGCAATGGCCATGTACAGAATGGCCATGGTGGTCGGACTTCCTTTGTGGTTGGCTAAAACATTTGAGATGAACCAACTTTGATCAGATGAGAGATATTTTAAATGAGGCCCGAAATGGTGTACATCATATAGAATATGATTCAACACACGAACTTTCTCCAATGAAGTCAAATTGTCGTTTAATTCTAGCCAGACATCCTTTCTCAATAATTCTAGTTTCGATAACATCAAATCAACGGGCTGATCCGGATATTGAAACATAGAAGCTTTGACGGCACCCTCAAAAACATCTATGGCTCCTCCTAATTTCCATTCAGCGAGAGCTTGCTTGCCTATCTCGAATTCGATTTGATGAATTATCTCCTCGATACGTGATTGAATCGCATTTTGAGCATTAATCTCCCATTCGGTCTCCAAGTGCGGAATTACATTTTTTCCGAACGAGATAAGTTTGTCGCTTACATTTTTATAAATGGTGTCGTCAGGATCATCCAATAACTGAATGAGCGCTCTAACCTCCCGATCTGCCAATGAGAAATGCATCTAGTGCAAATTACGGTAGAGGTGAGGCAGCATAAATGGTTGGAGATCACAGTTTTCATCAGTCAGTTGTTAATTATCTGAATCCGAATTATTTTCACACTTAGAAATTCAAAATTGATGAAGGCTTGGAACGCGTTTCCGATGGTGCGCCTCGTTCTGCCATTCATGGCGGGAATTGTCCTGTTTTCGTTTCTGTTGGAGGAGGTTGAATTTGGTACGGAGCTGATTTTATTAGGGCTATTATTCGCAGGTATCCTTATCGCATCATTGGCAATTGCCCATGGCAAGGGGAGGCGGCCTCATTTGTTTGGGCTGTGTCTCATGCCGCTACTTTTTTTACTGGGAGGGCTCCTTACTATTTCAGGTTCTAACTACGTTTTTCCTGAACATTTGAATGAAGAAAAGTTAGGAAATACTGCTCAAGTCTTCTCGGCAAGGGTGTCAGAACAACCTCAAGTAAAGGAAAAGTCTGTTAAGGTTGTTGCCGATCTGGTAGACAAAACCGAAACCATGAATGGAACGGCACTACTTTACTTTCAGGTTGATTCAGCTTCGCTCTATCCGAAGTACGGAGAAGAACTCTTGATTAAAACCCAATTACAACCGGTCTTAGAGGTAGGAAATCCGAATGAGTTCAATTATCCGAGGTATCTGCGTTTCCACGACATTCTTTTTAGAGGATATGTGAAGTCAGATGATTGGAAGCGTTTATCACGTGGAAGTCCTGGAGTTACTGGCTGGTTTGCGGATTTTCGGTCAAAACTTATTGGGAAGTTCAAGGAAGCTGGACTGGAAGGAGATGAACTTTCGGTGGCATCAGCACTTATTTTGGGACATAGAACAGAACTGGATAAAGACCTGATGGCCGCGTATGCAGGTGCGGGGGCTACCCATGTATTGGCTGTTTCAGGGTTACATGTTGGTATCGTTTACCTAATTCTGAATAATCTTCTCCGTTTTCTTGACAGATATAAGTTTGGGAAGATTCTTAAGACGGTGCTCTTAATTGCCTTGCTTATGGGCTACGCTATATTAACTGGTCTATCGGCTTCGGTATCCCGAGCAGCCGTCATGTTTGTCTTTGTTGCTTTTGGAAAAGCAATGGATAGAGATTCGAACATTTTTAATACCCTGGCAGCATCAGCATTTTTCCTTCTTCTTTATGATCCCATGATGATAATGCAGGTTGGATTTCAGCTTTCTTATTTGGCGGTTATCGGAATTGTGGTCATCCATCCAATCTTGTTCAACTTAAAAACAGTTGAAAATAGGTTGGCCGATTGGATATGGTCAATTTCCTGCGTATCAATAGCAGCCCAGATTGTGACGTTTCCGTTGGGATTGCTCTATTTTCATCAGTTCCCAAACTTGTTTCTCTTGTCAAATCTTGTTGTGATTCCTGCGGCAACCCTAATTCTTTACCTCGGATTTGGTCTGCTTGTATTCGGTCTTTGGACGCCTTTACTTCCAGTCTTTGGTTTTTTGCTGAAGTGGGTCATTCTGATTCTGAATCAAGTTGTTGTTTGGATTGAGCAGATTCCATATTCTGTCCTGTCTGGAATTGATATTTCAACTGTTGAAGCCCTAATGATCTATTTTATAATCTTAGGGATTCTCGTATTTATAATTCAACAACAACGAATTGGGTTTTATCTGAGCCTAGGTGTTGCATTCATCTTTATGATCTTTCAAACGGTTGAGGTTTACGAACAGAAGAATCAAGAATTCATCACCGTCTACAACGTGAAGGGACAAACTGCTGTAGCACTGGTGAATGGAACAGAGGTAACTTTCATTTCAAGGAAAGAGCTTTATGAAAATGAGCAAGCCATGCTGTTTCATATCCGCCACCATTGGTGGAACAAAGGAATAGAAGACGAAAAATTTATTGAGTTGAATGACTCTTTAATGAACCGTAGGCTGGCTTGGGGCGGTAAGTCGCTTGCCATCCTAAATCTAAAAGATAGTTCAGGTCTAAAGATGTTACAGGAAGAAAATATCACTCACTTTATTGTTGATGCTTCAGATTGGAAGAACTGTCAAACTTTGTCTGAACTCAACGGAGAACTTATTATTTCCAATCGATTCGGGTTTAAAACTGCGGATAGAATCAGACATCTGAATCCTGAGAAAGCACGGTTCGTTTCAGAAATTGGTGCGCTTACTATTGATTGATAATAGGGTGAAGAAGAAAATCTGATTCCACATCAGCATATCAGCACTGGATTATCGGATAAATAAGCGGATTGTTTTCCTGTCCGGAAGTAAACATATAATCTATGGTTTCGCTACTTGTTTCGCTGTGATGGCTGCTGTTTTGAGTTCTTATCGAAGGGCGGGCGACTTAGGATGTGTTTTTATTGAAATGCCAAGTGATTCTGAAACAAGCAACCTTACCCTGATTGAATCTGGTAAACAATTGGTATATCAAAAAAGAAAAAGCCGATTCAACTGAATCGGCTCATCTTAAATTTTTATGAAACCTGAATGTTTATTTCTCAGCAGTTTTAATGTACTCCGAAATTGCTTCAACACTTGCCTTTAACACACCAAGCTCCTTGCTTTGAGAATTGATAATGTCTTGTTGTTCTTTGATTGCTTCTAAAAGCAATGGAACCATGTGGCTGTATTGAACGGATTTGTAGCCATTCTCATCTGTGCTAACCAATTCAGGAACGAATTTCTCAATCTGTTGGGCTATTACACCATATTCCATTCTGTCAGTAAATGATCTTTCAGGAAATTCTTCTGTTCTCCAGTTGTAGGTTACTCCTTCCAAACTCAAAACAGTTGACAATGCATTTGAAATACCAGCGATGTTCTTCTTGAATCGAGCATCTGATGTTTCCTGAATTCCTTGAGAATTGAACTTGCCATCGATGGTTAAATTACCATCATGAGCCAAAAACAATCGTTCTTCAAGGCTACCACCTGATAGGAGCGAAATGTGAAAACGACCTTGAGTATTTGCACTTGGGTTGGTAACACCAAGACGGCCAAGCGTAGCGGCTGGAGCAAAGGAGTTTGCAAAGTCAATAAAACCAACTTCCCTCGTGTTTCCTGCGCTTGGAGCACTTCCTCTGTTTCCAATTAATCTCATTCCTACGCCATTGGACGCAGCAGTATTTTCAATTGTATAAGCCGTATTAGTGTTGTCTGAGTTAGGATTGCTTCCAGAAGTAGTAATAGACACTTGCATCTGTTTTACAGGAAAAACTTTGATGTTTTCCGTAGTTGCAGTAGCGTCAAACGCAATTCTTGGAAGTGCAGCACCTCTACCAATCCAACCTCCATCAACAGTGGTTAAAATGTTTCCTTGTCCAGCAACTGGAGTAAGAGCAGCATCACCAACTCTAATACCTTGCCCAACGGCCAATGTTGATGCGACAGATGCCGTGGTTCCAACAGTCAATGCAGTTCCTATTGTTCCTGTGGCGCTAATATCGAAGCTTCCTGGAGTTTGTGTACCAGGGGTAATACTTGTGTTGATTATAAAACCTCCTGTAACGTCATCTTCACTAGCAAGATATTTCCAAGTCGTACCGTTCCAAAAAGTGTATCGTCCAGTCCCTGTAGATAATGGTGCATCAGTAGTATAAACTATCATGCCCAAATCTCCTGAAGCGGTAGGACCAACACCCAATGCCCCACCCCTTTGCGCTGTTGTCATTCGAGGTAGCAAGACACCTTTATATCTGTTGCTTGCAGATGGTACATTCACATTGATGTCTAGAAGCGAGTTCGGATCTGGAGTTGCACCGTTGTCACTTATCCCTACAGATTGTCCAAGCGCATCGTTAAGCGTCAATGAGGTGACAGAAGTTAAGATTAGGCCAAGTAGGATTTTGTTTATGTGTTTCATAGTCGGTATTTATGATTTCATCTTTATTCAATCAAACAGACCGTTGTTCTGTCATTGATGGAAACAAATTTACTATTTCATTCAACAGTTTTTGTCTAAAGTGAAACAACTTGAAACGATTTTTTAACTTTCAGACCTGCAATTTGTCGATAATTTAGTTTTACTCAACGTAAATAACTCATTCTATGTCTAAGGGCGATCGCTTGTTTGAATTGGTTCAATCCCTGGAGTTGAACGAAAAGAGATACTTTAAATTACAGGCATCCCTTCAAAAGAAGGATAGTAATCTAGCTCGTTTATTCGATTACTATTCCGATTCAAAAGGATTTGACGAGGATGAAGTAAGAATTCGGTTTGAGGGAGAGAAATTTCTCGAGCAGTTGGCGGTTACTCAGAATCATTTGTACGAATCGATTTTGAAGGCTATGCGGCTTTATCACTTAAAACGTACGGTCGAATTTAGACTTTACGGAATGATTCAAGATGTACAGTTTCTGTATGAAAAGGGCTTGGTTGAGCAATCGTTCGGACTCTTAAAAAAGGTTCGTAAGATGGCTGAGAAAAACGATAGTTTTCAGGTGATTCTGTTGGTTTTGGAATGGGAATCTCGTTTTTTGTCGGAAGAGTTCTACATTGAGAAGGACGAATCTGACATTGATACCATATCAGAAGAATATTACGAGATACTTGGTTCATTACAAAATGAGCGAGAGTATGGTGATTTGCAATCCAAAATTTTCAACAACTATTATAAGATAGGAATTGAGAGAAGGAATGAAGATTACAAGACCAATGATCAGATTGTAAATCAATTTGCACTTAAAAATCCGGACAGGGCCTTAACTTTTCGTTCTAAATGTTGCTTCCTCAATATTCACGCTCAGTACAATAAAATCAATGGAAATTGGGAAGAAGCGTACCGATACAGACAAGATTTACTCAATTTAGTTGAGCAGAAATTTGGAACAGCATATAGTAGAAGCATCGTACATAGCTATTTTGTGGCTCTCAATAACTTAATTCCCATATGTGTTAAACTGCGTAAATGGGATGAAGTGGAAGAGTTGATTGATAAACTCGAGGCAATTGAAGGAAAATCGTTGAAGAGCCATTTTTCGGATGAGATAGGAACGAGAGTATTTCTTCAAGCATCTATAGCAAAGTTGGCTCTTTACACGCGCTTAGGAAATCGCGCAAAAGGGCTTGAGTTGGTTGGCAGAATTAGGGATTTGCAAGAGAAAATTGATGGATACCATCGGAAATATGTTGTGCTGCATCTTTATTTCAATGTGTCTTATTTTCTATTCAGCATTGGAGAATACTCTAGATCGCTAAGGTGGTTAAACATGATACTGAATGGTACGGCCATCAATTCGGTCGAGGATCTTCATGCATCAACCAGACTTATGACTATGATTCTGCAATTCGAACTGGGACGAAGCGAAATGCTGGAGTATCTCGCTAGATCAACATATAGATACCTTAATAAATTGGAAGGACTTTATGCTTTTGAGGAAATCATGCTTACGTTCATGAAGAAGTTTTCGAAGAATGATTTATTGAGACGGGATAAGGACATTTTTATCAAGCTTAAAGCTGATCTAATGACGGTGAGCTATGAGCCAGGAGAGCGGAATGCTCTTTCTACCCTCGATCTTATATCATGGGTAGAGTCTAAAATTTCAGACCAACCTTTGCACGAATTGCTGAAAGCGAAAAACTATGCAAAAGACTAAGTTTACTATAGAAAGCCTTTCAGAATTGCTGGGCAGTGCCAAGCTGGAGATTCCTAATTCGGCCCTTACTGATATTGAGCGTTCTTACGAATATTTGAACGAACGCGTAGCTCGAACGGGCGAAACCATCTACGGAGTAAATACTGGTTTCGGTTCGCTAAGTGATATACGGATTGATGACGATGGACTTGAAGCGCTCCAATCCAACCTGATTCTCTCTCATGCCTGTGGTACTGGAAAGCGCGTTCCGAATAATATTGTGCGCGCCATGCTCTGCCTAAAGGTGTGGAATATGCTTTACGGTAATAGTGGTGTTCATAAAGAAACGGTGCTTCGTTTGGTCGACCATTTTAATTTTGATATCCTTCCTATTATATACACGCAAGGTTCACTTGGTGCCAGTGGCGATTTGGCTCCTCTTGCGCATTTGTGTCTTCCGTTGATTGGCCAAGGCGATGTGATAATGAACGGGAAGCAAGTGTTGGCAAAAGATGCCTTGGCCGAATTAGGGTGGAAACCCCTTCAACTGCGGATGAAAGAGGGATTAGCGCTTCTTAATGGTACCCAATTCATGTCGGCCTATGGTGCGTATTGTGTTTTTCATGCTGAACGACTAGGATTATTGGCCGATTTGATTGGGGCCATTGCTTTGGATGCTTACGGTGGTTTGACCGCGCCATTCGATCCTTCTGTTCATGAAGTGAGACCACATCCTGGTCAAATCACTTCTGCAAAAAGACTGCGGGCATTTTTGAATGATAGTCCACTTGCAACCAAACCAAAAGAGCACATACAGGATCCATATTCTTTTCGCTGTATGCCTCAAGTGCATGGGGCAAGTTTGGATGCCATCGAGCATGTGAAACAAGTGGTTGAACGCGAATTGAATTCAGTTTCGGATAATCCGTTGATCTTTCCTGATGAGGACAAGATTATTTCAGCAGGCAACTTCCATGGACAGCCGTTGGCCATAGCTTATGATTATTTGGCAATCGCGTTGGCGGAATTGGCCAACATTTCTGAGCGAAGAACCTTTCAACTCATCATGGGAAAGAATGGCTTGCCAGTTTATCTAGTAAAAAAGCCAGGGCTGCATTCCGGTTTTATGATTCCTCAGTATACATCTGCTGGAATTGTAAGTCAGAACAAGCAATTGTGCACTCCCGCTTCTGTTGATAGCATCGTGAGTTCTAACGGGCAAGAAGACCATGTGAGTATGGGGGCAAACGCGGCTACCAAACTATATGAAGTGGTTGAAAATGTATATCAGGTATTGGCAATCGAACTCTTCACTGCGGCTCAGGCTTTAGA
>Ga0105055_10010485_pt1 | contig 11578 bp, 10 predicted proteins | sample BON03_FD_78090 | JGI IMG/M metagenome (GOLD analysis project Ga0105055, IMG submission 78090) | Freshwater microbial communities from Lake Bonney liftoff mats and glacier meltwater in Antarctica - BON-03 | ecosystem: Environmental > Aquatic > Freshwater > Ice > Glacier meltwater | place: Lake...
CGTGAGAGCCGCTACAACTTCATCATCCGTGCGGCCAAAGACTGGACCAGCATCCTGGCCAACTTCGGCCTGGGCGCTGCCGCCATCAAAACCTTGCGCAAATGAAGCACGCCATGACTGAACTAAATCAAGCAACCCTTGGTGCGCAAACAGCGGCTGAAGACGACGACGAAATCAGCCTGCTCGACTTGCTGCAGGTGGTGGCAGACAACCTGCGCCTGCTCATCCTGGGTCCGCTGTTAGCCGGCCTACTCGCCTTGGGCTACAGCTTTACCATTACCCCGACCTTTACCGCGAGTACCAAATTTTTGCCGCCCCAGCAGCAGCAAAGCAGCGCTGCCGCCATGCTGCAGTCGCTGGGTGCCTTGGGTGGCCTGGCCGGTGCCGCCAGCGGCCTGAAAAATCCGGCTGATCAGTATCTGGCTTTCATGGAAAGCAACAGCGTGCAGGATGCGCTGATAGAGCGTTTTAAATTAATGGATCGCTATGAATCCAAATTCCGGCAGGATGCGCGTACCACCTTGGCAGGCAGTGCCCGCTCCAGCAGCGGCAAGGACGGGCTCATCACTGTGGAGGTAGATGACAAAGACCCGGCTTTTGCCGCGCAGTTGGCCAACGCGCATGTCGAAGAACTGCAAAAACTGCTCAGCCGCATAGCCGTTACGGAGGCGCAGCAGCGCCGCGTGTTCTTCGAGAAGCAATTACTGAGCGCCAAAGACAACTTGGTCAAAGCCGAGCAAACCCTCAAGGCCAGCGGTGTCCATAGCAGCGTGTTGAAGGTTGACCCCACAGCTGCGGTAGAGGGACTAGCCAGGCTCAAAGCGGGTATTGCCGCGCAGGAAGTCAAGCTCGGTAGCATGCGCGGTTACCTGACCGAGAGCGCCCCTGATTTCAAGCAAGCTCAAACCGAACTCGCCGCCCTGCGCACCCAGGTGGCACGGTCTGAGAAGGCAGAACCGGCCGTTACGGGTGGCGAAAGTGACTACATCGCCAAGTACCGCGAGTTCAAGTACTACGAAACCTTGTTTGAACTGTTTACCAAACAATTTGAGATTGCCCGTATCGACGAAAGCCGCGAAGGCGCTGTCATTCAGGTGCTCGATGTGGCCCAGCCGCCCGAGCGCAAGAGCAAACCCAAGAAGGCACTAATTGCCATGATGACTACCCTGGCCGTGGGCTTTGCGCTGCTGCTCTTCGTCTTTGTGCGCAGTGCCCTGCGGGGTGCCGCGCAAAACCAGGAATCTGCAGAGAAACTGGCCCATCTGCGCCGTGCATGGTCCAAGGCCCTTGGTCGTGCCTAAACCGGTTCTGATGGGTACGCTGCGCGTGCTTGCGGGGCTAGGGGCGGCGGTGGCCACGGGCGTTTGCCTAGCGCAGTCCGAATACGATTTGACCCAGACCCACGGCATACACCCCACCGGTATCACCTGGCGGCTCACCGACGAAACTTGGAAGCTGCCCGGCGGTGACCGGGTGGGCATGGTCGGTGGCAACCTGCTGTTCGATGTCAACCGCAACTTCAAGCTCGGCGTCGGTTCGTACGGCGCGCTGCGCGGCAATCTGGGCGGCTTCATCACCTTGGGCGTGGCTGCGGAATTGCACGAGAGAATCACGCCCTCATTGAGGGGGGAAGCGGGCGTGTTTGTCGGTGGTGGCGGCGGCCATGGCGCCAATGCGCTGGTCGGTGGCGGGCTGATGCTGCGTGGCCATGCGGGGCTGAGCTATGACCTCGGGCGCTATTGCAGAGTCGGCATGGGCTTGAGCCATGTCGCTTTTCCATCGGGCACCATCCGTAGCACCCAGCCTTACCTGAGTTATGAATATTCGTTTGATAGCGTGAACGGCCACGGCTGGGGCGGCGCGCCCGAAGGCATCGCCGCATCGGACAAAAAACTACTGGTGCGTCAACAGGAATTCGCATTGGTGGCGCACGCCTATCGCATTCCGAATGGCGTGGTGCAGATCGGCGGCGCGCCGCAGCACCCGAACATGCAATTGATCGGCGCCGAATGGTCGAGCTACCTCGATGAGCGCTGGTTCCTGAAGCTGGCAGCCGACGGTGCGATGGGCGGGCAGAGCAGCGGTTATATGCAGATTCTTGCAGGTGGCGGCTACCGTTGGCCGATCGCGCGCGGCACGGCGGTCAAGCTGCATGCCGCCCTGGGTCCGGCTGGTGGAGGTGGGGTCGAAACCGGTGGCGGCCTGCTGGTCAGCGCCGGCCTGGCGCTGCAGCAGAACATCAGCCGCCGCAACGCGCTCGAGGTCACTGTCGAAAAAATAAGCGCACCCGGTCACAGCTTCAACGCGACCAGCCTGAGCCTCAAACTCAGTCATCAGTTCGGCCTGCCCGCTGCCAACGGTTTTGCCTCGTGGGGCGAACTGAGCCGCTTCGACCCTCAGCATTTGCGTGTGCGTTTTCCGAGCCAGACCTACTTCAAGGGCAGCTCTAACTGGCGCACCGGTAGCACCAAGAATACGGTTGGCAACCTCGGGGTGCAGCTCGACTACTTCATTCCCGGCCCGTCTTCGTCGGCCAATTTTTTCCTGACCGGCCAGGGGCTCGCGGCCTTCAGCGACGGCGCTGGCGCATACATGACCGGCCAGCTCGGCGCCGGTGCGCAGTGGCCGCTGGCGGCGCGCTGGTTTGTCGAAGGCGAGGGCTTGCTTGGCGCGGCCGGCGGTGGCGGCCTGGCGATGGGCAGCGGACTGGTCGCGCAGGGTAACGCCAGTGTCGGCTATCGGCTCTCGAAGTCCTTGTCGCTGATGGCGACGGCCGGTTACATGAAAGCCCTGCGCGGCGATTTCGCCGCCACCGTGCTGGGCATGTCGCTGGCTTATCAATTCACGGCGTTTGCGGAGAAGTAGCGCCGGGTTGCGCCTCAGACCCGAAAAACACCGACCTCCGAACCGTGCCCATAAAAGTCAAGAGGTTCTGAGACAAATGGCCTCTGAGACGGCTATTTGGGGTACTTCCCCAAACCCGCAGTCAGGAGTCAGAAGCGCAGAACCCCGCGTGGTTCGGGGTTCTGGCAGGCATCTATTCGCTGATAGCGAGTTAGTAGCCCATGTACTGGCGGAGAGGGTGTCCGCAAAAATAGCGTCCAGTAAAATCCAGTAATGTCTATAAGCCTTTGATTTACAAAGAAAATATATAACATCAGTGTCTTGTGCTGTCCATTAGTTTCCCGTAAAATCTCACCATCTATGATGGGAACTATGTTGGGAAAGGATTTATATGGCACGCAAGGCGGAGGAACTTTCGGCACTCGTGGTCGGCAGATTAAAGACCCCGGGTCTTTGGGCTGTTGGCGGCGTTGCTGGTCTATACATGTGCATCAACGATGGCGCAGCACGCTCATGGATTCTGCGCATGATGGTCGGCACCAAGCGCCGCGACATGGGGTTGGGCGGATTCCCCGATGTGACGCTGGCGCAGGCCCGCGAAAAGGCCCGTCAAGCGCGGGGCGAGGTCGATCAAGGTGTTGACCCCATCTTGCAGCGCAAGGCGCTCAAAAGCGCGCTGGCAGCCCAGCAGGCCACCGAGAAGACGTTCAAGCAAGCGGCCACTGCCTACATCGACGCGCACAGCGACTCATGGCGCAACCCAAAGCACCGGGGCCAATGGGCCAGCACGCTGGAGACCTATGTATTCCCAACAATGGGGCACCTGCTGGTGCGTGACGTTGGTCAGGAACATGTGCTCGCGGCACTTGAGCCGATCTGGAAAACCAAGACAGAGACCGCGACGCGGGTGCGCGGGCGTATTGAATCCGTCCTGAGTTGGGCCACCGTGCGCAAGTACCGTACCGGAGAGAACCCTGCGCGTTGGAAGGGCCACCTAGATCAGCTACTACCCAAGCCGTCAGGCGTGTCGAAGGTGGCGCACCACCGGGCGTTACCAATTGATGGTGTCGGGCAATTCATGGCCGACCTGCGCAAGCGTGAGGGGACTGCCGCCAAAGCGCTGGAGTTCTTGGTTTTAACTGCCGCACGTTCTGGCGAGGTACGTGGCGCACTCTGGAGCGAGATCGACATGCAGACGGCTGTATGGACTATTTCGGGTGAACGCATGAAGGCTGGCAAAGAGCACCGGGTGCCGTTGTCCAAATCGGTGATGGGAATCCTGCGCACGCATCCACAACAAGATAACAATGATTTGGTCTTCCCCGCCCCTCGCGGCGGCGTGCTGTCCGACATGACCCTGACGGCAGTCATGCGGCGCATGGAAGTGGATGCCGTCCCGCATGGTTTCCGCTCGACATTCCGCGACTGGTGCAGCGAGCGCACCAACTACCCCCGGGACTTGGCAGAGCAGGCGCTGGCCCATGCCATTGAGTCGAAGGTCGAAGCTGCCTACCGGCGCGGTGACGCGCTGGAGAAGCGTCGGGCCATGATGACGGAGTGGTCGAAACACTGTGATCGGGTGGCAGCTCCTGCTGGTGCAGTTATTCCATTGAGGGGGAAGGTATGAAGCAGAAAGCCCAGCCACAAACCGACACCACTAGTAGGGACGAACAGCAATGGAAAAACGAACTCGTTCGGCGGCAAGAAGCAAAGGAGCCGCTATTTGATAGGCAGCAGCGACTTTGGGCACACGCAGAGGCGATTGAGCGCGCTCAAATGGAAGAGAAGCCCCTTCCCCCTGAACTTTCAAAATGGCTGCACAGGGCGCTCAAAAATATTGCCTGCGGCACAGACGCTGAGGAAGTATTCAACGTAAAGCCGTCAAAGAAAGGTGTACGAAAAGATGGGTTCAAACTGTATATGCGACGTAAGGTAGCAGGGGGGTTTGTCGCTGCTGCATCCGGGGCTGGTCCCGAGAAAATGACTAACACCGAAGCCTTTAATTTGCTTGCAAATAGCTGGAAAATAAACCTCGGTCCAAAAGCCAGCACGGTGCGTAAGGAATGGAACAAAAAAGACGCGAATCGAAACCCAGTATTCACACTCGGGGGTGACCCCACAGCAACTAAAAAGTGAAACGGCGAATGTCCCAGTAGATAGCATAGGTACTGTAGATACCTATTGTTTTCAGGGTGCCAAATTGCTGGCTCAATATGTCCATTGAAACCCTTAAAGAAGGAATTGGACGCCATGAGAAAACATAAGGAAACCCGTCGTGCTCTGCGCTTAAAAGGAGTCTGCACTAAGTCAGGACTTGGAAGAAGCACTATCTATGCCCTGATAGCTGCGGGCAAATTCCCCGCTGGTTTTCACCTGACACCAGGGGGCAGAGCCAAAGGTTGGTATGAGGATTTGATAGACGATTACCTTGCTGCTCAATCAGAAGGGGAAAAGTCATGAGCCAGTTTCCCTTCTCAAACTCTAGGTTTCCTAATCCTCTACTCAAGGACTACAACTTAGCCCTCAGCGCAGACCGAGCCGTGCAGGCCGCCGCGAGCCCGTTCATGATCTGGGCAATCAAGGCTGGTGCAATACCGTTGGTGTTGAAATCAGTTGCCTCTTGCTCTCCAGTTGTCGTTACGCCTGGCCTTAAAAAGAAGCCTGCGCTCTATCTGTTTCCGTCGCCTATGGGCTCCGGCCACCATGTCGGCGGGGTGCTGGCCTATGACAAAAGCAAAGTCCTTCGTGCGTTTTTTTCCAACTGCGTGCCCGAGCCATCCGAGGCCGCTGGCATCAAGCCACCCGAGCTGACCATGGAAGCCTTTGATGCGCTCAAGTCCGCCGAAGCACGTATTGATTGGATACACCGGACCATTTCCAGCGTGGCTGCCATTGCTCACATGCAGCAAGTTAGCCAGGTTGCCCGTGAAGCCGATAACTTCAAGACGATGGCTTTGTATTTGGTCGGGCCAGGGCCGCTTTTGTACACGACGGTGCTGCTCGCTGCCGGACAGCCACAAACAAACGCCAGCTTGGCATTTACGGGGTCCATCCGCGTATGAACGCAGCCCAAGACTATGCCGCGCACGGCCAGCATGAACTGCCCCCACTCGCCAAAGCCAGCGATTACGCCGCCCTGCCAGCAGAACTTCGCGCCCAGTGCGAAGCTTTTTGTCTCTGGAAGTCGGACTTGTCCGATCCAAAAAAACCGCGTAAGAAACCGCTCGACTGGCGCGGCCTGCATCGCGGCAATGACGATCCGGGCCTACACCTAACTTTTGATCAAGCATTGTTGAAACTACAGGCGCGCCCGCAAGCAGGCTTGGCGGTATATCAACCAGATGAAGGTATGCAAATCGAAGTTGATGGACAACTGGGTTACCTGCACATCCTCGACCTGGACGGCTTTGCCTGCGACGGGGTGTGGGAAGCCGAAGCGCATGAACTTTGTCAGCTTGCGGGTTGTACGTACATTGAAGAAAGCCCATCAAAGACCGGCTTAAAAATGTTGCTGGTGTCGGACGCACCGCCGATCAAAAAAGCAGACTACAAATTGCCTCCCAGCCGGTTCGCCGAGAAGCATCCAGAAGTCAAAAAATACCGCAACCGAACCGTCGAGCACTTCAGCCGCGATTTTTGGAATACGCTGACCGGAAATCATGCCCAAGGCAAGCTGCAATTCATTGATGCGGCCAAGCTGGCGACGATATTGCGGTGGCTGGCCAGCAAGGCACCTGCGGGGTCGCTGCCGCCCTCCAAACCATCGACTGAGCCCAAAGCACCAAACACCTATGCGAAGCCTACTCCTGCCTCACTGGAACGTGTTCTGTCAGCCATCGACTGCAGCGACGAAGGGTATTGGTCAGCCACCGCCAATGTATTAGCCCGGTTGTACGGCGAGGCTGGTCGCGATATCTTTGAACGCTTTAGTCGGGGTGATTTTGAAGCACAGCCCTATGGCGAATTCGATCCCCATGTTGTCGATGCGCGTTACTCCCGGGCCTTAACCGAACTGTCTGGGCGCCCCGATGGCTACGGCATAAAACACCTCTGCCAGCTGGCAGGTATTGACCCGGTTACGCTGGATTTTGAGCCGCCGCCACTATCGCCAGAGATGCAGTGGTTGGCGATCAATCCGTTTGCGGCCAGAATGGCAAAGGGTACAGGTCAGACGGTCATTACCATGCCTGATTTTGGTCTGACCGAGGCCGGTAACGCGCAGCGCATTCACCGAACCTTCAGTGCCAATGTGGCATGGGTTCATGAGCTAAAGCAGTGGTTGGTATTTCAGAATGGCAAATGGCAAGCAACCACGCACGAGCAAGTGATTGCGCTGGCGGCGCGGGTCATGCAGGGTTTGTTGATCGACGCCTCAAACGCAGCAGACCCGACCAAGGTTGGAACACTTCTGGCCCACGTTCGCAAGTCGCTAAGCCGCAACTCATTAAACGCCGCCGTCGATTTGCTCAAATCACAACCCAGTGTAGAAATTCATGCCGCCCAGCTCGACGCCAACGACATGCAGCTGGGCACAGTCACAGGCCAGGTGATCGATTTACGCACGGGGCTGGTTCGCAACCAGACACCGGGGGACTACATCACCAAGTCAGTCGCGTGCGCGCACGACTCAGAAGCGATTAGCCCAACGTGGTTGATTTTTTTGGACAGTGTGTTTCAGGGTGACGCAGATCGAATCGACTACCTGCAGCGCTGGGCAGGTTATGCACTTACAGGCTCCACCACATCCCAGCAATTTCTCTTCATGTTTGGCCTGGGCGCCAATGGTAAAACGGTTCTGGTCAACACGCTGCTGCAACTGTGGGGAAGCTACGGCTTGCAGTCGCAGCCCGAGGCCTTCATGGCCAAAGGTTCAACGGAAGGAGCAACACCACTTTTGGCCAGGCTGGCGGGCGCTCGTCTGGTCATTGCAAACGAGACCGAAGACGGCCAGCGCCTGGCCGAAAGTACCGTCAAACAACTGACCGGCTCTGACACCATCGTGGCCCGTCCCATGTACGGCCAGCCTTTTGAATTTGTCCCTAAATTCAAACTGACAATGGTCGGGAACCACAAGCCCACCATTCGGGGCGATGACCACGGTATTTGGCGGCGCGTTCACCTGTTGCCTTTTTCACGAACTTTTGCGCCACATGAGCAGGATCCAGATCTTGCGCACAAGCTACGGCATGAACTGCCGGGAATTCTGAATTGGGCGCTGCAGGGGTGCCGTGCATGGCAGCGCGAAGGGCGGCTCAGCCTGCCACCGATCATGAGACGTGAAGTGGACTCGTACCGATCCGAGATGGACCTGATAGCGCAGTGGCTTGACGACTGCTGCGATATTGGTGCAAACCACACAGTCACATCTTCGTGCGCCTACCAGTCCTTTAACACCTGGTGCAGGACCAACGGTAATCTGCCGTTCAGCAATAAACGTTTCAGCCAGAAACTCGACGAACGAGGTTTTACTCGAAGTCGAACTAAAAAAGAACGGATATGGACAGGCTTCACCTGTCAAGGCAGTCTTTTATCCTCGTTCGTCAATAGCTGGTGACAGGTGTGACAGATGTTGGGCTATTTCCCAAACTTTTTCTATAACTGCTTCATGGAGAAAGTTTAAGAAAAAGGGCTAAACCTGTCACACCTGTCACCTTTTCCGCAAAACAAAAACCTGCCTACACAAACCAACCAACCAACAAGGACTGCCGTGCTCCAACATATCACTGCACAACACCTCGCCGCCAATTGGCTGCTCAACCATGTGCAAGCTACTCAGGTGAAACGGGAACCCGACATCATTGGACGATCCAGGAGCACACCCGATGACGATATCAGCGCCAGATCGTCAACCCGTCAATTGGTCGCAGTCGGCATTCCGTTCGATGGAGCGGCAATAGGCCTTGCCACCGTTGCCATATTTGAGAGCACCGGCTCCATGGACGACGGCGGTCTGGTTATCAGGTGCAATATCCGCAATGACGCCAGCGCGTACCAGGTGCATGCCGTGGTAACGACAGAGGGTGCAGACATCCATATTGCTGGGGATGCAGAATCGTTGGCGGTCCTGGATGCCTTACACCAGGCTGTTGCACAAGCCCATGAGATTTTCCGACACCGGCGACAGCTGCCGACACGGCCACATGGTTTCGGATCCTGAAACGGGCACGCCGTCGCCAACAAAATGAACTTCCCCCGGACCACGGGAGATGCGGATAAATGTATTTACCGCGCCTGCGGCACCCCGCCAACTATATTTAGTTCACGATCAGCCACCATCTGACGTACATCGTCAAGTGTCCGAACTGGCTCGTACCCCTTCGGCTTACGGCCTCGGGTTCTGCTCGCCGACGACATCGACAGCAGGTGCATGACATCCTCAAGGCGGGACAGGTATGCCGAGCTCCGAGAGTAACCCTCCCTAGCTGCTTTGGTAGCCTGTCCATGAACGTGATGGGCCACTGCTATACGCGCTCTACCCTCGACGGTTTTCGGCCCACCGCCACGCCCGCCATGGAACTGACACTTCTGCGTCTTGCTTGTTTTAAGCGCAGGCCGACCGCACTGGCTATGAGTTCGCGTTGACTTGGCCGTGCATCGCAGGCACTGGATGCGCCCACCAGCGGTGGTCAGGATGGGTTGGTAGTTCAGCATGACTCCATTATTTCACATTGTGGGATAAGAGTGGGGCCGAAGCCGGTATGCCGATCAAAGAAATCGGACGCAAACACGGCTTCAGTGATGCCAGCTTTTACAAGTGGCGTTCCAAGTACGGCGGCATGGACGCCAGCGAGGCCAAACGGCTTTGGCCTCTCGAACTGAATCCATCAGAAGCAAGTCACTATGTCGAGGCTCCGCCCTTCTCAAAAATGGCTGTATGCCCCATTCGTTGAACTAATTTGTAACCATTTGCTATGAGTAAGTTAACAGAGGGATTTTTTACTAATGCGTTAATACTTTCAGCATAAATCTCAATCATAAGAACTCTTGGGTGACATGGCCAATTAGTGATGTCTTCAATTGCACCTTCATCTAAACCCTCAATATCAATGTTCAATAAATCAAATTGCTGACCAAACTGCTCACTTGCTTGTTCAATGACCTGCTTTAGGCTTATGCATTTAACTTCAGAGGAATTCGCTAAATTTCTGCCCTTAGCAATTTCCGGGTCGCATGTGGCATTGTTATCTATCGTCCGGTTAAAATAGAATCTTATCGTTTTATCTCGGTCTAGTGAACTAGTAGGGACTACGGCAGCACAAATATTTATATCTTTTGGTCTGGTTTTCTGAAAGCGTTTAACCGCCTCTTCGCTGGCATCAACGTTAGCCCCTTTCCAGCCTCTAGCCCAGAGGTATGCGGTATTTGATATAGCAAATGGATGGTGTGCGCCAACATCTACGTAGAAACCACTTGGCTGAACACTTCTAAAAATCTTGTGAAGTACTATGTCCTCCCCATATTGGCCGGTGTGAATTTTTAGCTGGCCTGAAAATACCAGCTTTATAAGCCTGAAAAATTTGAACTTCATAGAGAACTTCTTGTGAAACACCTGAATCCGTGACTTCATGGTGAGTAAATCCTGATTTTACTATTTAAATCAATCACTTAGCCTCAAACTTGAGTTACCCATGAAGGTCTATCGGCATCTAAAACCATTTCTGAGTACATTTTTTGCAGTCTGGGCAAACACAGGTAAGGCCCATCCCGAAGTCAGCAACCCAACACAGCAAGCAGCGGTAGCTAAGATTTTCATTTTTCTCCAACTAACCTTCGTCCAAAAGCTCAGCATACGCTTTTGCGAACCATGCGACGAGGTATTTCTTCAAGCAGGCTTCACAGGGTGGGCATCCACTTTCCAAAGACTTTACTGCCGACCCTCTCGTATTTGCCTTGTGTGCGAGACTCAGCCAATGATCAGAATCGTCGGCACTCGCGGCCCGGCAAGATACCGGATCAACTAAGGACTGTATGGGCACGAGCTACGCGGCAAATTGCAAATGTGGATACGAAGGCTCGGCAGTCGTTGGCTCTGGCCGGGCAGAGCATGGAAAGGCTTTCAAATACCCACACGCCTGCGACCACTGCCTAGCCGTTGTCAGCATCGACATGCTCAGCGGCGATCTTGCCTGCCCCAAGTGTGGAAACCCAGACGTCAAGGCGTACGACACGCCGATAGAGAAACCAAAAAGAAGGTTTTTCTTCTGGCAAAAGAAAATTGTGGAGCCTTGGGTAGATAAGTCGAACTGCTACGTACTGAAAAGAACTTTTGCACTGCCCCTAGGGCCGTGCTACTGCCCGTGCTGCAAGGAATTTGGTTTGCGCTTCACGATTTCTATGCTCTTTGACTGATGTCCATCGTTAGACAAAGTTTCCCGATTTTTTTAAAATTATTAGGGATTTGTGGAAAACACTGTTAGATCTAGAGGGTACTCATTCACCAGATTAGGGGGGTGGGGGTAGGGTGGGGTCTAAAGGATGTCGAAAATGATTTCACTGTCGGTATCAGTGCTTCGCAGGTGCACAATCAGCTACCGCGAAGGCGGCAAGGACTAACAACCCAGATGGATGCGGTGCCGTCGCTTTGATGGCACTCCTCCAAAGGAGAATGCAACCATGAAAAGTTTGACCCGTTCTTTGTTGCTGGCGCTGGCGCTCACCACGGGCGCGTGGGTGCCTGTGCAGGCGCAGACGGTTGAGCAGTCGCTTGCAGCTTATGAGCGCAAGGATTACCGAG
>Ga0105055_10010486_pt1 | contig 11578 bp, 10 predicted proteins | sample BON03_FD_78090 | JGI IMG/M metagenome (GOLD analysis project Ga0105055, IMG submission 78090) | Freshwater microbial communities from Lake Bonney liftoff mats and glacier meltwater in Antarctica - BON-03 | ecosystem: Environmental > Aquatic > Freshwater > Ice > Glacier meltwater | place: Lake...
AGGCGATCGCGGCCGGGCCGTCCCACGGCTCCATCAATGCAGCGTTGTATTCGTAGAACGAGCGGCGCTCCTCATCCATCAGCGGGTTGCCGGCCCAGGCTTCCGGAATCATCATCATCACGGCATGGGCGAGCGAGTAACCGCCTTGCGTGAGGAATTCGAGCGCGTTGTCGAAGCAGGCGGTGTCGGACTGACCTTCGTAAGACACCGGCCACAGCTTCTTGATGTCCTTGCCGAACAGCGGCGATGACACCGAGGCTTGCCGCGCCGCCATCCAGTTGGTGTTGCCGCGCAGCGTGTTGATTTCGCCGTTATGCGCGACCATGCGGTAGGGATGCGCCAGCGACCAGGCCGGGAAGGTGTTGGTCGAGAAGCGCTGATGGACGAGCGCGATGGCGCTTTCGAAGTCCGGGTCGTGCAGGTCGGGATAATATTTGCCGAGTTGGTCGGCCAGAAACATGCCCTTATAGACCACGGTGCGGCACGAGATCGACACCGGATAATAGCTCGAGGTGCGGCGCTCGCGCCGGCGATAGATCGCGTTCGAGATCGATTTGCGCAGGATATAGAGTTTGCGCTCGAACTGATCCTCGCTGATTTGCTTTTTGCCGCGGCCGATGAAGACCTGCATGTGCTTGGGCTCGGTCGGCTTGACCGATTCCCCGAGCGACGAATTGTCCTTCGGCACGTTGCGCCAGCCGATCAGGCTGAGGTCCTCGCGCTCGATCACGTCGGCGTAGATGTCGCGGATAATCTGCTGCCAGTTGGCTTCGTCCGGCATGAACAACTGGCCGACGGCGTACTCGCCCGGCGCCGGCAAGGTGAAGCCGAGCTTGGCCGTTTCCTTGACGAAAAACTTGTGCGGGATCTGCACCAGAATGCCGGCGCCATCGCCCATGCGCGGGTCGGCGCCGGTGGCGCCGCGGTGTTCGAGGTTGCACAGGATCTGCAAGCCATCCTGAACAAGCTGGTGCGATTTGCGGCCCTTGATATTGGCGACGAAACCGACGCCGCAGGCGTCCTTGTCGCGCGCGGGATCGTACAGACCCTGCGCCGCCGGGACGCCGGGATCGGCGGTTGAGCCGAGAAACGGCGCATCGTCGGGCGCGGCGGTGCCGGCCTCGCGGATCAGGTCTGCGCTGTTCTTTCGCTCGCTCATGTCATCCTGCCTCGCCGCCGTGGCCGGCGTACTCGCCGTGTCCGCAGCCCCCACGCTAAAAACCAAGGGAGCGGCAGTCAAAGCGCAACCGATATTAAAGATGGGCAGCCTCGCCCGGGTCGCCGACCCGTGGCTGCTCCCATTGGGCGCCACTGATGTCTGCCCCGTCCAGCAAGGCCTGCACCGTGGCCACCACTATTAGGACAGTAATACTGTCCTAATAGACCATGCCAAATTTTGCCCCGCCGCACAAGCCGGGTCCATGCCGGATTTGCCCGGCGCTTGCGCTTAATTGCGGCAGTGCCTCCCAGCCAAGCAAGAACAGGACCACGTAGAAGGCTTTTGCGCAATGCCATTGCGCCGCCGCTGCCTGTGCCAATTTGCCAGCCCGATTAACCGTTTAACCGTGGAATCGGGAAATAGAAGCGCCGCCGCGCGGCTTGGCTATGCTCGGAAAAGAGAATTTCGTGAAGAGGCGTCCATGACCGATACTGCGTTCCAGGAACAAAGCCGTGCCGGCGAAGTGGCGATGTCGCGGCTGGCCGACCGCCTTTCCGCTTTGGCGCCGCCGCCGCTCGACCTGCCGTCGAATTCGATCGTGCGGCCGTCGCCGGCGGTACGCAGCGCGCTGACGACCAGCGCGGCCATTGCCAAACGCGCCGACGAACGCGCGCGCCGCTCGCGCTCGATTGTGCGGATGACCGTCGATAGCTTCGTCTCGGCCTGCCAGTTCGTGCCCTATGCGGTGCTGGCGCTGGGGCTGCGGCTGATGATGGCCAAAATGTTCTTCTTTGACGGCCAGAGTCTGATCGACGGCCCGCGCTACAGCCTCAATGTGCAAGGTTTCGATCTGTCGGTGCTGCTGCCGGCCCAGATCAAGGGCGAGGCGATCGCGGCTTTGATCGCACAGCAGCCGGTGCTGCCGCTGCCGGCGGTGCCGACCGCCTATGCGCTCGGCTACGCCGAATTCGTGTTGCCGATCATGCTGCTGCTCGGCTTCGGGACCCGCTTTGCCGCGCTCGGTCTGTTGGGCGTGACTGCGCTGATCCAGTTGTATGCCCCGGCCGAGTCGCTGTGGAGCATTCACATCTACTGGGCCGCGATCCTGGCGGTGCTGCTGTCGCTCGGGCCCGGGCAGATTTCGTTCGACCACATCATCCGGCTGATCGCCAAACGATGAAAAAGACGCTGACCATCGGCCTGGTGACGGCGGCGATCTCGGGCGTTGCGCCGCTTGCCGCCTTTGCCGATGGCGACAGCGAGCCTTTTCGAGCGGCTTCTGCTGAGATTGCGCCGTATTACGAGCGTGGGCCGCGCATCATTCATGTGCCGCAGCCGGGCGAGGTTGAGGAACGAATGAATAGCCGCGCCAGCGTCGGTGACCTTGATCAACCTCATGCGAGCCGCAACGACGAGACTATCGCGCCGAAGCCACGCCGAAAGGCGACGCCGCATCGCCGCACCGATTTGCCGCCGCCCCGCAAGCCATACAGCGCGCCGCCGCCACCTCCAGAGCCAACCGGTCCGCGTCGCGCCGTCCTGAGTGCGCCGCCGCCGCGCGCTGGCGGATTATCACCGGTCTACCCGACCCCGAATTGCGAAGCGAAAGCAGCGCCGGGCGAAAAGTTCGCACCGCTGCGCGAATCCGTGGTGACGGCCGATGCGCCACCGGCCGGCGGCACGCCGCCACCAGAATCAGACACGCAATAAAAAACGCCCCGGCAAAACCGGGGCGTTCTCGTTATTCGTGCAAGGTGTTCGCAGTCTTAGGCTGCGACCTTGTTCTCGACCACCTGCGGCCTGGCCGCTTCGGCCTTGCCGATCGGGATCTGACGCGGCTTCTTGGCTTCCGGAATTTCGCGCACGAGATCGACGTGCAGCAATCCATTCTCGAGCGCCGCGTTCTTGACCTGGACGTAGTCGGCGAGCTGGAACACGCGTTCGAAGGCGCGCGCCGCGATGCCCTGATAGAGCACCTCGCCGTCCTGCTCCGTCTTGGTCTGCTTGGAGCCCTTGATGGTCAGGGTGTTTTCTTTCGATTCAATCGAAAGCTCGTCCTCACCGAACCCGGCGACCGCGACACTGACACGGTATTCGTTTTCGGACGTGCGCTCGATGTTGTAGGGCGGATAGCCCGGGGCGGCCTCAAAGCCGTCCATCATCGAGAACAACCGGTCGAAACCGACGGTGGAACGATAGAGTGGGGAAAGATCGAACGTACGCATAAGCATGTCCTCCATAGTTGAGCGACTGCGGGCGGTCCGCCACATGGCCGAACCGTAGGCCCGTGCGCAGCCTGATTGGCCTGCGCAAGGTTGATATGGGAACGGTTTTTTGGCCGCGCAAGAGGTCCGGTGTCTCTCCATAAGTCTCTGAGATATAAGAAATTTTATCGCACCTAAATCCGGTTCACATTTTTCCCGGCGATGCCCTATAAGGCGTTTCAGTCCTCGCGCTCCGGTCATTTTACGGCGTTCATGAAATTCATCTCCATCCCCGCCAATCCGGTGCCCGATCACGGCCTGGCCGGAACCATCAAGACACCAGACGGCGTATCGCTCCGCTTCGGACGCTGGGAACCGCCGCCCGGGCGCCGCGGCACGGTGGTCGTGCTGCAAGGGCGAGCCGAGTACATCGAGAAATATTTCGAGACGGTACGCGACTTGCGCGCGCGCGGTTTCGCGGTCGCGACCTTCGACTGGCGCGGGCAAGGCCTGTCGGAGCGCGCACTCGCCGATCCGCAGAAGGGCCATGTACGGAATTTCTCGCAATACATCACCGACCTGCAAGCAATCATGGAACAGGTGGTGCTGCCCGATTGCCCGCCGCCATATTTTGCGCTCGGACATTCGATGGGCGGCGCCATCGCCATCCGTGCCTGCCATGACGGCAGCCGCTGGTTCGAACGCGTCGTGCTGTCGGCGCCGATGATCGCGCTGCGGCCCGGACGGCTGACGAATATCGCGGGACCTTTGGCGAGCTTGCTGCGCATGCTGGGCCGCGGGTCGGCCTATGTGCCGACCAGCCACGGCAAGGCCATGGGGTCGGAAGACTTTATCGGCAATGTATTGACCTCCGATCCGGTGCGCTATGCGCGCAACGCCGCGGTGCTGGAGGAGGATCCGACGCTGGGATTAAGTGCGCCGACCATCGCTTGGGCTGACGCCGCCATTCGCCAAATGAAGCTATTTACCGACCCGTCCTATGCCGCGCGTATTCGCCAGCCGATGTTGCTGGTGGCGGCGGGGCGCGACGAAGTCGTCTCGACGGCGGCGATCGAAGCCTTCGGGATGAATCTGATGGCCGGACGCCACCTCATTCTGCCGGGCGCCAAGCATGAAATTCTGCAAGAGCAGGATTCGTATCGCGCACAGTTCTGGGCGGCGTTCGATGCCTTCGTGCCAGGCACGCCGCGCTACTAGCCCGGGCACGTCAATGCGGTGCGAGCGCCGGCGCCGGTTCGGATTGCGGGATTGCGGCTCCGGCGGCGTTAATATCGACAATATCGGCGGTCTCGAGCGTGAACACCACCCGGGTGCCGCCGCTGTATTCCTTATCGATCCAGATCGCACTGCCGTGATCGCCGATGATCTTCTTGCAAATCGCCAGGCCGATGCCGGTCCCTTCGAACTCTTCGTCGTCATGCAGGCGATAGAAAATGTCGAACACCTTTTCCGAAAAGCGGGGCTCGATACCGATGCCGTTGTCGCTGATGGCAATTTGTACCCGGTGGTCGCCGACAGGCTCGGCATTGAGTGAAAGTCTGAACGGCCTGTCTTTCCTGCGAAACTTGTAAGCATTGCTGACCAGGTTCTGGATGACATGGCCGATCAATACGGCGTCGCCCTTGACCCAATTGACGTTGCCCAGCGCGATGTGCAATTCGGAATTGGTATGGTCGATCCCGATATTCTCAAGAACTTCCTCGAGGGCATTGGCGAGCGAGACGATTTTGTCCTTGGTCGCTTTATGCCCATATCGCGTATAGGCCAATAGCGACGATAGCATCAGCCGCAGCCGCGCCGCCGATCGCTCGATGCGGAAGACGATGTCCTTACCTTCTTCGTCGAATTTGTGCTGATATTCCGAGCGCAAAAGCTGCACCATCGTCTCGACCCGTTGCAAGGGTGCGCGCAGGTCGTGCGCCACAATGGAAATGAAATTTTCCCGCTCGATCACGCGCTGACTTTCGATCTCGATGTGAGCGCGGCGCGTTTGCGCCGCGATCACCTCACGCTCGACCGCAACGGCAAGCCGCGAGAGCTTGTCCTTGAGCACGTAATCCTGCGCGCCGGCCTTGATCAACTGCACGGCGGTCTCTTCGCCGATCGCGCCCGAAACGACGATGATCGGCACATCGAGACCAAGCGTATCGCGAATGAGACTGACGGTGTTGGCGCCGCTAAAACGCGGCAGATTGAAATCGGTAAGCACAATATCCCATTCCTGGGAATTGAGAGCCTCGGTCAAAGACACTGCGTTATCGACGCATTGATGATTGACCTGGAAGCCGCCGCGGCTGAGCGTACGCAGCAGCAGATCCAGGTCGTCCTGGTTATCTTCGACCAACAATACATTCAGCGGCTTGTTCAACTTATCGCTTTCCATGTCTAACGTTGCCGCTAGGCCGACAGGGTTCGCTTCGGCGGCGCCTGATTGATTTCCAGCCAATAAATGCCGAGATTAGTCGCCGCCTTCACGAACTCGTCGAACCGGACGGGCTTGCGTACATAGCTGTTCGCACCAAGCTGATAGGAGTCGAGTTGATCGCTCCGTTCGTCGGAAGACGTCAGAATAACGACCGGAAGGAGACTGGCATGATCGGTCGCGCGGATGCGCCGCAGCGTCTCCAGCCCGTCCATCATCGGCATTTTGAGATCGAGCAAGAGCACCTTCGGCAATTCAGTGGGGTCGCGCCCGCTGAAGGTGCCGGTGCCGCATAAATAGTCCAGGACTTCAATGCCGTTACGGGCAACGACGATGTCGATATCGCTCAATCCCTTTTTTAGGGCGCGAAGCGTCAGCACTTCGTCATCGTAATTATCTTCGGCAAGCAAAATTGTATTTTTATTCATCCAGAGTCTCCTGGATTAGAGCGAAATAGAAGGTCGCACCTTTGTCGACTTCGGCTTCGGCCCAGACTTTTCCGCTGTGTCGCGTAACGATTCGCTGCACTGTCGCAAGACCGATGCCGGTGCCGGGAAATTCCGTCGCGTTATGCATGCGCTGAAAAGTTCCGAAAAGCTTGTCGCTATAGGCCATATCGAAGCCGGCGCCATTGTCGCAGACATGGAAGACCTTGATGCCGTCGCTCTCATGAAAGCCGATGTCGATCCGTGCGGGCTTGCGGCCGGCGGTGAATTTCACGGCGTTATTGAGCAAGTTTTCCAGCACGATCCGCAAAAGGCCCGGATCGCCGAATACCTTCATGCCATCGGCGACAATGTATTCCACTTCACGCTCGGGGGTGGCCAGCTTCAACGTTTCGATAATCTCATTCGTCATTGCCGTGAGATCGACTTCGACGGCGTTTAGTTCGTATGTCGTAATACGCGCGAGTTTCAAAAGATCGTCGATCAAATCGCCCATGCGCTGCGCGGCGGTGCGGATTCGCTCAAGGCAATCTTTGCCATGGTCGTCGAGATTGGCGGCATGGTCTTCCAGTAGCATCTGACTGAAGCCATCGACCACGCGTAGCGGCGCGCGCAGATCGTGCGACACGGAAAAGCTGAAAGCTTCCAATTCCTTGTTTGCTTCCTTTAGTTTGGCGTTGCGCGCAGCGCGCTCATGTAGCGATTGGATCGATTTGTCGCGTTTGCGCAACTCGCTTAGATCCTGGACGATGGCGATGACCAGATTGCCGTGATTGGTGAGCGAAAAACCGAGGCTGATGGCGACGGGAAATTCCGTCCCGTCGGCGCGCACGGCGCGCAAGTCCGAGCCAAAACCCATCGAACGGCGCCGCGGTGCGGCGTGATAATCGGCGCGATGCGCTTTGTGCTTCTCGTGATGCTGGCGCGGTACCAGGATTTCCACGGGTTTGCCGAGCAGCTCTTCTGGCCTGTATCCGAAGAATCGCTCGACCGCCTGATTGAGGTAGACGATCTTGCCATTGCTGTTGCTGACAATCACGGCATCGGGCACGGCGCCCATCAAATTGCGCCAGTCCACTTCGTCCGCGTGCACAATTTCGGCAAGGCCGATCATTGGAACAGTCTTCAAAGTGAAAGTATTCGCATCGAATCAAATTCAAATGTAACGAGCGCAGGTTTAAGGCCACGATTATTTAAGCCGCAATGTAGTTTATCGAACATAATACCGTTGCCGGACGGCACGGTGTCATTGCACCGGCAAAAAAATACGCCGCGCAAAGCGCGGCGTAAGTTATTGGGGAGGTGCGCTGCACTTGAGGCCACGTATCGCCGGCGCGGGAGCGCGTACCGTGCCGGTGAACTTGCTTACTGCACCAGTTGATGTTTCACGCTTGGTATGTTGGTAAGCGCCGCGAAGAATTCGTCGGCCTTGAAGGGCTTGACGACATAGCCGTTGGCGCCGAGGTCGAAAGCCTCGAACATGTCGGTCTCGTCGTCTGACACCGACAGCATGATCACCGGCACATCCTTGTATTGCGGATGCGCGCGCAATACGCCGAGCGTGTCGAAGCCGTTGGAGCGCGGCATCTTGATGTCGAGCAAGATGAGGAGCTTGCTCTTGTCGATGCCGGCTTCCGATAGTTCGCCGAGCATCTCGATCAATCGCTCCGGCTTGCGCTCGGAAACGAAGTTGTTGACGATGCCTTCCTTGCGGACCTGGCGCCGCGTCAGAAAGATTTCGTCCGCGTTATCGTCGACCATAACAAGTGTGAGTTCTGATGGTTTCGTCATGACGTCCCCTATCGTTTTGGCGCTCCGCCCGGGCGCGTTCTGGTTTGTTATGAACGACCTCGGTAAAATAACATCTAAGACCTGTGCAAAATTTTTGTGGGGTAAACGTCGCTTTAAATTTTCGAGTGACTTGCTTTGTCGTTTCTGCGCCGGCGCCAAAATGTAAAAACGAATTTTCGCGCGGTTAATTTACCTCTTGTCCGGATGCGCGGCGAACGGCCGTAATGTTTGTAAAGTGCTTGCGCGCCAACCGTTTTCTGATCGTGCACGCGTTCGCGCTGATCACGTCACCGGTAAATTTAGCGGACTGTTCACTTGGATAGGTTTAACGCCGCGCGCGGGGTTGCGCGTGGTGATGTCCGCCCCGACAATGTTGCGAGCAATGCTCGCGCGATTTCAGGGAGAGCAAAAGAATGGCATCGTCAATTGCTCGTAAGAGCGAATATGGAGCAGCAAGAGTCGCGGTTTTGCTTGGAGTTGCGTTAATGACCGGCGCTTGCAGTTCCTCACGCGAGGAAACGACTGGATCCGTTTGGGGTCAGCCGAGCCAAGTCGGTAGCGCAACACCGTTGCCGCCGATTATTCATGCGCCTGCAACGGTACCGGCGGCGCAGCCCGTCGCCTATGCGCCGCGCCAGGCAGCCTACGTGCCGCCTCCACAAGCTTGCGCCTGCTCGCCGCCGCGGCGCTATGACGTCACGGCTTCGATTCCACGCGCACAACCGCCGGCTCCCGCGCCGCGTCCAATCGCGAGGACGCAGTTCGTGGTTCATACCATTGCGCCACGCGAAACGCTCTTTTCAATTTCGCGCAAGTACCACACCCGGGTAAGCGACATCGCGACGGTCAACCGGATGAATGAGAATGCGAGGCTGCGTCAAGGCGAGCTTCTCGTTGTCCCAACCGTCGTACGTTGAAACAAACATGTGGTTTTTTTTGAGTGTTAGGGCGCGGAGGCGGGCGAAGCGCCGGCGATTTTGACGTCCGGCTCGACATCAGGCAGTCGCAATCGATTGCCGCGGCTCGTGCTCGGCTTTCGCGCCGCGGGCGCTGTCGCGCATCATCAGAATGGCGTTGGTAAAAAAGCTTTCAACGGCGGCATGCAGCGGCGGGAGAAGGTCGATCATGGCGCCGTCGGTCGTCGCCCGGCGAATGTAGCCGGCATCGGCGGCATCGCGCAGCAGCTTGCGCACGTGCACCCGCGAGACGCCGAACTGGCGAGCGAGCGCGGAGATCGATACCGCTACCGGATTGTGCGGTGGGAACGCGCCAGGGCCGCCGGCGGTTATCAGGCTTAACGCAATCATCACGCCGGCATTGCGGTCACCGAACAATTCTCTGGCGCGACGATCTTCCAGCGGACGCTTGCCGGCCAAAAAATCCTCGCCGAGCCGCCGGACCAGGCCGCGTGCGAAGGTCTCATCGGCGAGGCCCGCGCTGATGGTCGCGGCCTCGGGCATGACCGGGGTCATCGCGTCGAGCAGGCCCCGCCACCGCTCATAAAGCATCGCGGTCAGCCGCTCGGTTGGCGCCAGCCGCCGCACGCGCTGGTCGGCGGGGCTCGGCATATGCTTGAGCACGCCGAACATGCGCATCAGCATGACAAATGTTTCGATGCGGCCCGGACTGCCGATGTTCTGATCGGCGCAAATCGACTTCAGGCGGCTCATCGTTAAGCCCGACCGCGGGTCTTCCGCCCGCCATTGGTGATGAAGATAAAGCGCTAGAAAGATAATCGCAGATCGGCCGCGATCATTCATCAGCGCATTGACCAGGCGATTGCCGCGATAAAGCGTGATCACGCTGACGGCGGCTTGCCGGCAGGCTTCGGGAAATTGCGGATGCGCCTTCAGCGCGGCGATTTCAGCATCCGATGCCTTTGGGTTCCCGGCATTTTGCGAGGATTGAAACGTGGACGGATCCCGTGGCGCTTTTACCCTGTCCATCGGAGGCCCTCGAATTTCTGCTCAATTCCTCTGCCGGGCGGACGCGATCTAGCCCTTGAGCATTTCCAGCGCGGCTTGATGTGTGCGCGCGTCGCCGGCGGCGACGATGCGGCCGCCGCCTTGCGGCGGACCGTTCTCCCAGGTGGTGACGATGCCGCCAGCGCCGACAATGATCGGGATCAAGGGCACGATGTCATGCGGCTTGATCTCGGTTTCGATGACGAGGTCGATCTGCCCGGCCGCCAGCATGCAATAGGCGTAGCAGTCGCCGCCGTAGCGCGAGAGCTTCACGGCGTTCTCGACCTTGCCGAAGGCGGCGCGGTCGTTCGAGTTCATCAGTAAAGGACTGGTGGTGAACAGCAGCGCGTCGCTTAAGCCGGCGCATTTGCGCACATGCAGATCCCGATTTCCCGCCGGGCCACGATAATAAGCGGCGCCGCTGTCGCCGGTGAATCGCTCGCGCGTAAACGGCTGGTGCATCAGGCCGTAAACCGGTTCGCCGAACCGCATCAGGCCGATCAGCGTGCCCCAGGCCACCATGCCGGCGATGAAGGATTTGGTGCCATCGATCGGGTCCAGCACCCAGACATATTCGGCGTCGGTGTGCTCGGAACCGTATTCTTCGCCGAGAATGCCGTGCTCGGGGAAATTCTTGCGGATCAAGGTACGCATCGCGTTTTCGGCCGCCCGGTCGGCGGCGGTGACGGGATCGAAACCGCGCGACAGCTTGTTGTCGACCGCCAGCGCGGTGCGGAAAAACGGCAAGATCGTATCGCCCGAGGCGGAGGCGAGTTTGTCGACGAAATTGGCGAAGTCGATGGCCGTCATGCGCGTCTCTGGTCACCTTCTTGCCGCGGTTCGTCCGCCGCTGGCCCTTGGCCGGCAGCTTCGACCTATCGGAGACTGGGGCCGGCGGCAACTGCGCCGTTTAGAAAGCCCTCAAAACCGGCTGTTTTCGGCCGTTCGCCGCCGTATTTTGCGGCGTCCCAAGCCTGCGATGAACCGACATAGCCTTTTGGATAAGGTCCGAATCCGGCATCCCGTCATGCAAAATTGCATGGGAAAATGCCTGCTGAAACTTGATTTTTGTGCGCTGCGGTGTAGATTATTGCAATGCGGTAGTGAGCTTACCTGCTCCTATCGTTGCCCTCCTTGGGCGTTTCCTCCCTAGACTTGGGCCGCTCCATGAGAGCGGCCCTCTTTTTTTGTCTGGACGATTGGCCGGCTTGGCGGCTATTCCGCTGCCGCCCGATAGGGGCGCAGCTCTTCCAGCGGGATTTCGCCCAGGCGCTTCGGCAGGGTCACCAGATCCGAGGCCAGCCGGTCGAAGCCTGGCGTGCGCTGATAACGGCGCTCGTCCATATAAAGCCCGCGGTTGATCTCAAGCTGAATCGCATGCAGGCCGGCAGCCGGGTTGCCGTAATGCTCGGTAATGAAGCCGCCGGCATACGGCTTGTTGCGGCTCACGGTGTAGCCCATGCCGCGCAAGGTCTGTTCCACGGTCTCGGCGACGACACCGACACAACTTGTCCCGTACCGGTCGCCGAGGACGAATTCGGGCCGCGGCCGCTCGTCTTTATGGCCGGCGG